>JGI1221J13441_10000434_pt1 | contig 19123 bp, 26 predicted proteins | sample LakVidmifraction_4_FD_13441 | JGI IMG/M metagenome (IMG submission 13441) | reverse complement strand
TGGTAGTATTTGTGCACATGCAGGTGGGGTAAATATTGGAGCAAATTCTACATCAACAGGAGTTTCGTCTAATTCAGTTGCTATAGGAACAAATTCAACTTGTGCTATTGGAAATACAGTAGCTATAGGATTAAATAGTAAAGCATTAGTATTAGATAGTGTTTCGATTGGAAACGATGTTTCATCTACTCCTACTATTTTAGGAACTCAAGTAACAACTAATGGACATAAAACTATTACTAATAAAGTAACTACAACAACAGCAGCACTAACAAATTTGGTAACTTATAGAATGGTTAATACAGGTCAAACAGCTACTGGAGAGTTTCATATTTCAGCTTATGAACCAGCAACAGGGGATTATAAGTTTTGGTTCTCAACAGCACCTTATTTAGCAGCTATTAAATTAGCTGCAGCAACTCTTGTCGGTTCACCAGGTACTTTAGGTTCTAATACTGCTTCAGCTGGTGCAGCAGCATGGGCTGCAACACCAATATTTAACGCTGCTGGTTATATTGTTGTAAATTGTACAGGTGAAGTAGGTAAAACTATTAATTGGAGTGCAGCTATGGATTTATTTACTATCGATCATACAGTTTAAAAAGATAGAAATAATCAAAAAAAGCTAAAAAAGATAAATCTGTTAAATTTTTTAATGATAAATTATCATTAAAATAAATCTTGAAAAGAGGCTAAAAATGAAACAAAGGTATTAACCTTCCAGATTTTTAAAAAAGATAATTTTTTATTTTTTAGCAACTTTTCTTTTCTTTTTAGAGTTTCCTGATTCAACAGTCATCAGAGTAAAAGCATTTTCCAACCTGAACCACTTATCACCATATTTCTTTTCCATCTTATCTTTAAATTTAGACCATAACTCTCCTTCTTTAATCTTCTTTCTAGCTTGATTATAACTTAATTCTCTATGTCCATCTTTAACATGTTTACTTCTAAACAATAAGATGAACATCTGATAAGACTCCAATAACAATCGTTTATTTTTAGCGTTACCCATTTTATTTTGATGAATAAATCCTTATAATTATTTAAAATTAGTTGTTCGATAAATTTTTATTTAAAACTTATCAATTTTTGAATAAAGGTATCGTTTTTTCATTGATCGTTTGATGATCTATAATTTAAAACGATCTGAGGTAGGATGATATTTTTTAAATCAAAAAGAAATAAAAAATCATACTTAAAATGACTAGGATTGCTGCAATTTATATTCGATGTTCCACCAAAGAACAAGAAAAAGATGGTTATTCACTTGAATATCAAGAGGAAAAATGTAAAGAATATATAAATAAGAAAGAATTTTCTCATTTCAGAACTTATAGTGATGCTGGAGTTTCTGGAACCACTGAGGCTGATAAAAGACCTGCTTTGTCTAATCTATTTAATGATATGAAGATGGGAAAGTTTGATGTTATTGTTTTTCATGCTTTTGATAGATTAGCACGTAAAATGACTGTAGCTTATCAAATTATTAGTACGTTGGAGAAATATAAGATAACTGTAGCCGAATGTCAACATGACATAGATACTTTAACTGTTGATGGTCAAACAAGAATGGCTATGTTCTTTACTTTTGCTCAAATGGAGCATGGAACTATTAAAGAAAGAAGTAAATTAGGAAGAGGAATTAAAAAAGATAGATACGGTTGGACTGGAGGTAGAGTTCCATATGGTTATTCTTTAGTAGGAACTGAAAAAGAAGCAGGAACTTATTCTTTGGTAACTGGAAAGGATTCAAAACCAATAATTAATCCTGATGAAGCAAAGATTGTTAAACTAATTTACAAAATGTATTGGATTGATGAATATCCTATAACTAAAATGCCTTTTTTACTTGATAATCAAGCATTAGAAACAGGTAAATATGGTAAAGAAAAGTGGAACCCTACTAAATTGGCTAGAATTTTAAAGACACATAAGTCTAAATATGATGGAGGATTGATGAATGACAATAAAGTTGGTATAATGTGGGAGAAAATTTTAGATGCTGAGTATCCAAATTATCCTAGGATTAAAAAGAAATAAGTGGGTAAAAACAAATGTTTATTCCTAAAGATATAAGATTAATTATAGCTCAAATGGCTCATTTGTTGTGGTGGGAATCATATAACTCTAATAAAAGTTATATAAATTTAAGAACTAGTAGTAGCTTTAACATTAAACATATAAAAGTTTTGTTGATGTTAAAGCTTTGTAGACCTGATCCTGATTTTAAACAGGACGATAGATGGAAATATTTAAACAATTATTTTTAGAAATTAAGTGAATCTTCTAAATAATATTCACTAGTATCATGATCACAATTTAGACACATCACATATCCATCTCTACGAATATCATCTAAAAAAGTTTGATCATTTGCATCAGGAAAATTTTCATTATAAAATTCTTCACGTGATTTAAATTCTATTGATCTTTTATTGGCTTCATGATCCTCCCACCACATCATATGAGCTTGTTGAGCAATAATTAATAAACAATCCTTATTCATTTGTTTTGAATTCAGAGTTAAAATTTTAATTCCGAATCAATTTTACTTTAATTCATTTAATCTTTTAATAATAATATTCATCTTATCTTCTATATCAATAATTTCATCTACTAATCTATTAAATTTTAATTGAAAATGTTCATCGTTATCAATTGAATTTTCTTCGATTAATTTTACTTTTGTTTCTAGTTTTTTAATTCTATCTAGTATCTTTATCATGGTTTTATTAGATTAAAATAGCTGTTTAAATTATTTTGGTTAGGAGTTTATAAATTTAAAGGATTAAATATTAAGTTAAAAATGGATCTTCATGATAGAGTTATGCAAGTATTAGATGGACGAATTAGAATGGGTGCTGGTGGTAAGAAAAAGAAACCTGGACCTAAAAAAGCTCCTGTAAGAAAAGCTGCCCCTAAAAAGAAACCTTCTAAGAAAGGTGGAATTCACGCTGGTATTCAAGCTGGTATAATGGCTGGAGGTAAGAAGAAGAAAGTTGCTGCTGGGCGTAAAGCAGCTAAGAGCAGTGATTGGGTTAAATATGTAAAGGAATGGGCTAAGCTTAATAAGGTAACTTATGGAGAAGCTATGTGTGCTGCTGGGCCTTCATATAAAGCATGGAAAAATGGACAATAAGTAATAATTTTAAATTAATCTTTTATGAAAACATAAAAGATCAAAAACTAAAGAAAAAATGAAGATTGCTTATCCGGACAGAAAATCATTGGATTACATTTATGGTACCAGGAAATACCTACAGATGAAAAGTCTAGATGATATGCCTATAAATATTATTAAAAACATTAAGCTTATCTCACTTCCTATTGGTAATGTTGGTGCACCATTTGGAAGTTATGTTAATCGAATGAGTGATCATTATGGAGATATTGATGTTATTCAATTGGTGGATAAGTTTAAAAATGTTAAAGAAGTTGGAACTAAATCTGCAGAATCCATTCAAATGGTTGTAGAAGAGATTCTTAAGAATAAAAAACATTGGTTTTCAGAAGTTAAAGCTGGAATAGATAGAGGTTATTACTTTTGTGTTGGTAAGTTAAGTAATGGAATTTACACCCCTAGTAAAGATTTAATTAGTAAGAGTGAGAAGTTGGAGAAATTAGGATTATTAAGTAAAAAAGAATTAAATATTATTAAGAAAAATGGGGTAAGAAATGGTAATGGTGATAATTATGACACAGTTTTTAATTTATTAAGAAGCCATTTTATCTTACGTTGGACTGTTGAAGAAATTAAACAAGGTTTTAAAAAAACTAGTTTAGGTAATTATAAATTATCTGAGGCTGTATTGGATAAAACTGTTGTTAAGATTGATATGATTGCTCAAGTTGGAACAGGTAAATATATTGAAATTACTAACTTTATTGCTTTAGGAACAACTACAAATGGTTATTTTAAAGGAATTAATGTTGATTCTCAGTGTTTTACTCCTGCAAATCTACCTATTGAAGTTGAGAAATTATATTACAGTAATTTTCATTATAAACCTTTTAAAGTTGTTAAAAGAGCCTTTGCTTTTTTGAAATGGATAATTAAGAATTGGGATAATAAGGACTGGAATTTTTCTGAACGAGGATTTAGTAAAAGAGATGTAGAGCTTACTATAAAATCTTACATTAAAATTCTTAAAACTAGTGTTAATATTCTTTATTCAGTTAATGCTGAAATAAGTGCTATTCGAATTGTTTTAGGTAAAAAGAATCCTCCATTAGTTGAAATTAATAAACGATTAGATCAGTTAAGAGAACCTTTATCCAATGTTTTGGAGCTTAATGGTGACGATTTAGATGATGTTCTTGAAGTTTTAAATAAAGTCGTTAAAGCTAAAGGTAAAGAAAAGTTTAAATTAATAGATGCATTACAAGATATCTTTAAACAAGTTATTAACTTTTGGACTATTGCTTATTTTGATCAACTTGGTATCAATCCTCCTCCTGGTATTGTTTTACCTAGTAAAATGATGTATGATCGTAAAATTATTAGAGAACCTTGGTCTAATCCTGTCAATCCTTTTTCTGCTGCTTATAAAGTAGTTACTGGAGGTTATAGAACACCATTTGGAGGTTGTAGTGAGTGTAATGGTAGCTGTGGTGGTAGTTGTGGAGTTTGTGGTGGTGGTTGGTTTGCTGATTTAGGTAAAAGTATTTTTATGAAAGCTGCAAATCTTTACAGAAGATCATTTAAAGATCCAAAAAGGGTACGTCAATTGTTACCAGGAGAGCTTCACTGGAAAGGACATAATTTTACCGGACCTGGAACTCGTGTAGACTTAAAACATATTAGAGACTTCCCTCCTTTTAACAACATTGACGCTTGTAGTAAACAACATGATTTGGACTATGTTAAAGCTGTCGAATTACCTGATAAAGAAAGGATTGATGCTATCAATAAAGCTGATAGGGAGGCAATCACTTGTTACAATAAATATCCTAAAGAAGACGGTTATACCGCTGCTAATTTAGGAATTAACAGTAAATTAACTTTAGCAAAAGTATTACCTATGGTCAGTAAGAGTATTTTCGGACAAATATCAGGTAGTGGTAAAGATAAAGTTTTAAATTTGTAGTAAATTTGATTTTTTTATTTTTAAAATTCGTAAAAATAAAAATGAGTACTAAGGAAGAAAGATTACAAAATCTTCTTATTAGTATGGATAAGAGATTTGAAAACATTGTCTTTATTAAAACTATTAAAGCTGTTTATGAACAATATAAGAATGGTATGGATTTAGATTTATTAGTAGGAGGAATGGAAGATGATCCTAGACTAACACCTGAAATTAATGCTAGGAAATATAACCAAGTTTTTATATCTTGTGATGCTTTAAAAAAGAACCCCGATATTAGCTGCAATGATTTAATAAACTTATTAATTCAAGATTAATAACGACTAATCTTTTCTTCTAACTTGCTTATCACAACTTTTTTTGATAGGACATCATGTCCTCTCCAAATTCTATAAGCTTTGCTATAAGTTATTTGTAAATGATCTGCTATTTCTTGAATGGTTGCAAATTTTCCTACTAATTTTAACACTCTTTCTTTTCCTTTATATCCTACAACTGTTTCCAGAGCATATTTAGGTTTAGTAAATTTTCCTGTTTTTCTTCCTGCTGTTTTTTTAGGTTTTTCTTCTTCTTCTGATGATTCTGGTGTTACATGTTTTACTCTGGATCGCATTGTAAGGACCGTCTCAGCAATATTATTCTTTTTAGGTTTGGAGGTAGGTCGTTTAGGCTGTTCTGGCTCATCTGATGGTTCGGCCTCTGAAAGTTCTGACACTGAGATGGTTGATTGTTGTTCCTCTTCTGATTCAGATTCTGGTTCCTCTGATTCTTCTGATTCAAATACTTCTTCGCTTTCGTCAGAATATTCTGGAGATTCATCATTGAGATTTAAAATATTAATCGGTGGTGTAGACATTTTATCTTTGTTTCATTTATTTTTAAACATTTTTAAAAATAAATCAAGTTTTTTTACTAAATCTAAAGATTAATATATCTTAGTTAAACTGCGGCATGTTTGACGACATGAAACCTCAAGAGATACTTATATTGTTCATAACAGATCTTATTAATAGATTTAAAGTTGTTGTAATTGAGCAACTAAAGAAGATAATAGCAATTCTTAAAAAGAAATTCAGTAAAAAACATATAACTTATGAAGAAGCTACTGTAACTTATAATGATGCTTTTGGTAAGAAAGTTTAATTTTTATTTGTTTTATATTGAAACATTTTTAATCCAATTAGGTTTAACCTAATATGATTTTGTTTAACTTCATCTTCATTACATTTCCAGCATATATCAAAACCATCATCCCGTTTAAGATAACGACAACTTAAACAATAACACTGTTCCATTTTTTTTAAAATTTATAGTAAAAGTTTTAAACGAATTTCAAATTGTTTCATTCTTAAATTTTAAATCAAAATTTAAGATCTTATTTTTTAAATTTGTGGCATGTTATCATCATCTGGAACAATAATCTTTAATTTCAATCCCATAACAAACATACTACTAATCTTTTTATATTTAAAACCTTTAGCTAGTAGTTGTTTTTTAAGAGTTTGACTTGTTAATTTTTGTAATCCTGACATTACTGCCCAACTATTATATGATACTAACATTCCTTTTGTTGATGATTTTTCATTGATATCTACTTCACATCTTTCATCTATAAATTCTTGTATAACATCATTATCTTCAATAAATATACTACATTCAGCTTTAAATCTTTTAGGTATTTCTATATCTTTCTTTGAAAAGTATTTAATAGCTCCATTTACCAGATAAGTAAACACTTCATCCATATGATTATCAGATAAATCATTAATAAATACATCATCTTTAATTCCGTAAAATTTTCTATCTTCTTCTTTAACATTATTATATTCTTTTTCAGTTACAAACTTTTTACTAAAAGGTATAAATCTAGTTCTTTCAATAATAGCTTTATCTAATTCTAAATTAGGTGGATGATTAGTTACCATTACAATTTTACTATTATTAGTAAATTCAATAGCATTTTTATATATTCCTCTAGCTGAAAATGTATCACCTCCTGTTAATTGTTTAATTTTTGGTACATTTAGTTTTTCATTTATTCCTAATTCTGAGATTGATGCTACTCTTGATCCAATTAGTGGCATTAATTCTGGTGTTGCTCCTGATGTATTGCTTCCAATTAAAGCTGATGCCATCAATGTTATATGAAAACGTCCTAAGATTTTCTTTAAAAATTTCTCAATTAATACTGACTTTCCATTATGTCCTTCTCCCCAAAAGATATAATAACATCTTCCTGAAATATCTCCTGATAAGAAATATCCTAAAGTCATTTGCATATATTCAACTTCATCTTCTGATAAAAATAAACTATTCATAAACTTTTCCATATTAGGACAAGGATAATCTTTACCTAAATATCTATGATGAGATTCATTTGTAAAGCTATGTGTTAAATCTCTAGGAATTATTTCACCAGTTTTAAGATTTACAACATTTTTACCAGCGATTGGAAATAAATAAGGTTTTCCATCAGGATAATCCATTTTAACTGCATGTTCTATTACAGATTTAACTGCTGCTTTCATTTTAGTTGTTATCTTAAATTTACTTAACATAACTTTTAACAGTGTTAAATCATAGTTAGCAGCTTCTTGATTATCTCTTCCTTCTAAATTTATTAGAGCATTTGATATATCTAAAATTATTTTATCAAAAATATCTCTTAAATATGCTGCTATAATATTTGCTGCATAATCTATACTTTTACATACAATCCATAATTTAGTTGTTCCATTATACATATAAAAAACATTACCTTTAAATTTCATAGAATCTCTAAAAACATTTAAGATTAATTCTCTTAATCCAATATCTTCATCAACTACATACTTACGAAGATCAGTCATGATTATTTGACAGATTCTACCTAAATTAATATTTTCAATAACATTTATATCTTGACATGCATCTGCTAATGTGTAGATTTCTTTAGAATTATCACAAAAAGCTACAACATCATTACCTCTCATTTCGACTTTACTTGTTCCACATTTACTATTACAAGCTAAACACATCTTCTTTTTATTATCAATGATAAAATAATTTCCTTTTTTTTCTTTCAACTTTAAATCGTGAATCATGGTTGCATTCATTATAGTTTTATAATCATGGTCTGTAATATCTACTATGATTTCTAGTTTTGGTGATTTGAATGTTTCAATTTCTATTCCTTCCATTTCTAATCCCACAGGTTCCTTTAAATTAATTTATCAATTTCTATTTTAAAATTCAATTTCTTTAAAATATTTGGATTTAAAAAGATAAAATTAAGCCTATCTGCAAAATTCAAGATAAAAAAAACATCTGTTAGGGTAAAGTGGGAGGAATTTGGTCTTCCTATCCTAAACTCTAAATCTACAGCTATCTATCTTTATTTATTGTATTATATATATATTAATTATTTTGAATTATTGAACAGAGTAAAACGGAGCAAACTCCGCCAAATTTAAAAAGATAGATAGCTGGAGATTTAGAGTTTAGGATAGGAAGACCAAATTCCTCCCACTTTGCCCTAATAGATGTTTTTTTTATCTTGAATTTTGCAGATAGGCTTAATTTTATCTTTTTAAATCAAAAAAATAAAGAAAAAACTGAATTTAAAATTAAAATTTTATATCAATTTAAAGATTTAAAATACAAATTAAAAAGATGAATTCCGATCAAATCAAACTTGACAATGAATTAGCAAATGTTAAAACACCTACAACATCACCTGAACCATTAAAATATACAATTAATATTGAAAAAATAGTAACAAAGAAACCTAAGAAAATAGGATTATATAAACTAGAAAAAAAGACAAAAGATAATGAAGATGGATCTATTGAAGTAGAATTAGTAGGTATGTATCAAACAATAAAAGAAATAGCACCAGTTTTAGGGTTTACATATAGTAAAACCTTTAATATTTATCAACGTAAAAACAAATTAGCCAATGAAATTATTATTACAAAAATAGATAAAAAATAAGAAAAATGATTTAAATATTTGAATTTAATATTTAAATTCAAAGGAATATGAATAAAGATTGTTTGTTATTAATTGCCCAACAAGCTCATTTGCTGTGGTTTGAAGATCAGAAAAACCATCGAAAATATAACAATAAATTATATGGTAGCGTATATAGAGAAAAGATTCCACTACTTGATGATGATAAATATGCAGATAATTATTTTCTAAAGATAATAAAATATAGTAGTTTAGAAGAAGCATTAACATATTTTAGAAATTTACCAGATATAAATGATGTTGGTCTCGTTTATTATAGATGTAAAGGATGTCACATTAAATGTTATAGAACAGAATATGATCGTTGTTTACCATGTGCATCTAAATATAAATGTTATTGGAAAAAAGAAAAAGAAAACCAAAAAAGCTGAAAAAGATAAATTCTTTAAAATTATTAATGATAAATTATCATTAATAAAAATCTTGAAAACAAGCTAAAATCAATTTGAAGCTACTAACCTTCCGAGTTAAAAAAGAAAGAAAAATCAAAATAAAATGAGTTTTAGTCAATCACAAAGAATTTTCAAACTTTTGAAACTAGATCAAGAAAGAAGAGAAAAGAGAATAGATAAACGTAGAAAGTTAATAGAAAAACTTAAATGTTGTTTATGTTTTATTTAATTAAGCACCAGTGTTCATTTTCAAGTAATATATAGTACCGTTAATATTAACAGGTAAATTATGAGTATAATCATTAAGAACAGCAGTAGATGTAGGTTCTAAACCAGCAAAACTAATAATACCAGTACCAGCAATAAGACCATTACCTAAAGTAACATCGTAATCAGCGGTACTAACTGCCCCTTGACCAAAAGCAATACTATTAATACCAGCAGAACTAGAACTATTACCTAGAGCAATAGATTCAGCACCACTTGAAACAGCAGTGTTACCGATAGCAATAGATTGAGAACCTGAAGCTGAAGCATTAGTACCTATTTGTAATGAACCACTAGGATGATCACCAGAAGTGATAATAGTACGAGCATATATATCTAAGTTATTCGGTGATAGTAAGCTTGAGACTGACATTTTAAAGTTATTTAACTTAACTTTAAAATATTAAACTAATTACGGAGTTAATGATGCTTTGATATAAAGTGGAACTCCATTATAATGTATGATAACATTATGAGTAACAACAGCAACTGCAGCAGAAGGAGCAGCAAGACCAGCAAGCCTTAATTTACCAGTACCAACTTGATTAAGATCACCAGCAGTGAAACCAATACTAATATCTTGAGGATTATTAGATTTAGCACTTTGACCTAATGAAATAGAAGCAAGACCAGTAGCATCAGTAGCACCACCAAGACCAATAGCATTATCACCCCCAACAACAGAGTTTGGACCAATAGCAATGGAATTAGCTCCAATAGCTCTAGCACCGGTACCTATTTGGATTGTATTAGTAGTAGGATGATCACCTCCAGTAGTTAATGATCTACAATAGATATTTAAGTTGTTCGGTGCGATTAAGTTAGCTAACGACATTTTAAAGTTATTTAACTTAACTTTAAAATAGTAAACTTATGGAAATAAAGTAGCTTTTAAATAATATTGTGTTCCATTGATCATAATAAGCATATTATCAGTATTAGCTCCTGGTGTTAAAGCAACAATAGGTTGAACAATTCCATTAATTTTTAATACACCAGTTTGAGCAAGATTGGTTCCACCAGCTTCATTACCAATACTAACATCACCTGCAGCAGGAGTAACAGCACCTTTACCTATTGCTGTTGAATTATCTCCAGTTGCAGTTGAATTATTTCCTAAAGCAATAGATGAAGCTCCAGTTGCAACAGCCGTGTTACCGATTGCAATACTTCCAACTCCAGTAGCAGAAGCACCAGGACCTATTTGAACATTAACTGAAGTAGGATGATCTCCACCACCACTATACGATCGACAGTAGATATCTAATTCGTTTGGAGCAAGTAAGTTAGCTATCGACATTTTAAAGTTATTTAACTTAACTTTAAAATAATAAACTATTTAGGAATATTATTTGCAACAAAATCCAAATCTTCAGGACTAGCTTTAATAAATGTATTGTAAATACTACACATAAGATCAAAGTAAATAGCTGTAGTTGTTTTAAGTAATTCTTTTAATATTTCGCAATCTTTTTCTGACAATTCTCCAGATTCAATTATTCCAATTTGACTAACCTTATAATTCTCCCAATTAATAGCTAATTGATGAGCATTAGTTAACCAAGTTAAAGGTTCCGGAGGAGGATTACTTTCAAATCCTAAACATGCTCTTTTCCATAATGCTCTGGCATATCTCATCTCAGTGTAGAGATTAATTGTGCTTGATCCAACCTTCTTTTCAGTATCTCTAGCATCAGCCCAAGGATCTTCTTCTGAATCATAACTATCTGAATCAGGCTTAATAGGAATATAATCATCTGGAACAATATTAGAATTTTCAATACGACAATCCTTGGTACATTCAACTTTTTCACAATCTTCATCTTCACATTTCGTTACACTCATTCCAGCTGATCCATCAGATTTAAAATAAGTAATTTCACGTTCAGAATCACTCATAGTCTTTTTAATAACCTTATAAAACTTTAAATTATTTTTCATTTTTAAAAATAATTTAGGTGGCAGCCAATTTAAAAAATATGTCTAGTATCTTACTTACTTAAGTCTATTCTTTAAGGCTCGACGAGGAATTTTAGCGCCTCCAAGTCCTTGAATAACGGGATTTAAGACTGAAGCTACTTCACCAACAGGACCGGGGATCATTGCAGCGTAAGGAGCAACTTTCTTTAATACTGGCTTGAGGAAGCTCCAGACATTGCTGAGCCCCGACTTAAGACTTGATAAGAAGTTACCTCCATTTACGTGACGAAGATCAGCATAAGAGATGTTGAGATGTTCCGTTTGTTTAGCGGAGTATAGAATATCTGCACTGGTTAATACACCGACAAGAGCAGAAGCTTGACCATTGTAAATAGTAAACACACCCTGTGATACAGCAACAAAGTAAAGAGTAGGACGAACTGGAGTTTTTGCGACATTGGTATAATTAACCGTTACTTGTACCATGAGCTGTTTAATCTTTCCAGGAGCATCAAGAGAATCAAGACCAAGATCAAGAGTATCAAGAGCCAAGACGGAACCAGTTCCAGAGTATTGTTCAGATACTTTACCAAAATCACCAGGAACTACCGGAGCACGATTCAATTTATTACCAGACCAAGCTGCCCAACTCATTGCACAACCATTTTTAACCGAAAGGTCATATAATTGTTCCTGACTTGCACTAGAAAGTGTACCACTTTTATTTCCCCATTGAATTGACACATTATTAATGGCACAGAAAGTATCAGGTTTGAAAGGATTAGCATTCATGACAGAATTGGAATTACGGACAAAGATATACATCTTACTTGGAATCGAATTTAATTGGATATTATTAGACGATTGTGTGGCCGCTACTCCAGGTGCAAGATCAGAATTCGAATCAGTAGGGAATCGCTCAATGTTAAAGTAAGGATAATGAAGCTCACGGTTCATAGTTAGTCCATAACTTTGATCAAGTTGAGGAGTAATGTACTGGAAGAGTAACACAGGTTGGTTGTCAGGATAAGTAAAAGCAGGAGCTTGGAAATTACTAAATTGCATCTGAGCTGACCAAGTTACAGGTGTGTAAGCAATTCCTGAACCACGAGGAGATTGAGTATTATCAAGAGCAATCATACGATTAGCTCCTTGATTGAGGAAATTCAGAGTCATATCAAAGGTTCTGACACCAATAAAAGCAGACTCATCATTATCAAAAGTACCCCAAAACAAAGGTGACAAGAATAGAGGTTCCGTTGATACGAAATCAATAACTGAAGTAGCGGTACCAAGAGCAGGAGCTACAGCAGAATTAGATTGACTCACAACGGTAAAAGGGAAAGCAGCAGGAGCAAGATCATCAAGACCATCTCCATATAGGGCCATAGGAGATCTAGTTGCACCTATAAGCTCGTTAAAATCTTGAGATTGACAAGCTCCATAAGTCGGGCACTTGGTATAATCCACAGCCTTTAACTTACGATCGATATTAAAATGTTCAAGAGCACTTAGCATATCACTGATATTAACACTCATAGATTGATTGTTGATTGTCATTTGAATGGTATCTAATGCTTTCATCAACGGGTAAGATCGTAGGCATGTTTGTCCAGGGTTAAGGAGAAAAACTCCACCAAGAATACCAGTTCCTACTAAAGTAAGTCGAACAGGGCACTTAAGATTAACTCGACGATCAACAAACACTTCTTGACTCGGAGGAGGGCAAGAAAAGTTGATGGAACTTTGAGACACTGATGTGGTGGTAAACTGCTTATACAAAACATCACGACCCCCTTTAAGTACAGGGTAAACGCCGGGCTGTTGAATAATACGAGGATCTTGGACTGTAACTGGTTGAAGTTTATGTAACGCAAGACTCATTTTTAATTGATAATTATGTTTTTTTAAACCATAATTAGTATTTCTTTTTTAATCTAAAGAAGTTAAAATCCCCTAATGAAAAACCGAACGACCTTGTCCCATAATGTCATATTCGGCGTTAGGAACCTTAGCTGACGATTTTCGGAAAAATCCGAGTTTAACATTTATATTTCCAAAAGGTGAGATGTAAAGTGGGAATAAGTTATTAAACTGATCAGCCCAAAAGAAGTTGACATCGATCTTTCTCATTGGATGAGTTGAATCTAGATCCACCATTCGATAAAGATCACTGTTATAAGTTGCAATCGATCTTTGTTCACCAGGCTTATTCTGTAAATCTAATTGAAAATCACTGATAATTCCTAATCCATTAGTAACTCCTGTAACACTTGAACTATTAACAACATTATTAGCAGGAACAGGATAGTATTCTTTACGAGCAGGAATGGTATTACTGGTCATAACAATCTTTCTTGCTGAAGATAAGTATTCAAAATTACTATATTCTTGAGGAATAACATAAGCATTAAATGCAACTGGTGGAGAAGATTTATTAATAACTGTAAAGTAGTTACTCTGAGCCAAATAACTAATATCTAATTGATAACGCAGTTGATCTGAACTAATATTATAACTAAATCCTTGAAATACTTCCAACAAGTTAACATTAACAAACACTGACCAACCAGAATCAGCTGTTACTGCAGGTATGACTAATTTAAACTTATCATCTTCTAAGATATAATAAGGAGAAATAGCACTTATAGTTCCAGTAACAGCTCTAGCTTGAGTATTAGCTGCTGCTAAAGCTAAATTAACTCTTGTTAACACTGATTGATAACTGTAAGCATACATAATAGGACTGAACTTATTATTATCTAAATTAACTGCTCCACCACCTGAAGGTAAAGGATAATCCCACCATTGAGGAACCCAAGTAACCTGTTGAGCGAAAAAGGTAGTAGCAGGAGGAGCAGGAAGAGGAGGAACAATAGTTACAGGATTATTAATTTGATACAATCCAACAGAGAAAGGAGTATTAATTGGTGTACCACTACCATAAGTTAGGATTTGACCTGGAACAACTGGAATAATGAATAAAGGTAATTCATCTAAAGGAATTTGAAACTTAACAACAGATAAATTAAACTCAGATGGATTGTCTATAATAGGATTTTCATATTCTGCACTGAACTGAGCTATTTTTCTTGAACCATCACTGTTATCATTATTTACATTGATATTAAGATAAATATTATCTGTTTCACGTTGGTGTCGATTATCAGCCATATTTTAATTTATAATTATGTTTTTTTAAACTATAATTATAAACTTGTTAAAATAGTTACTAAATCATCAGATTTTTCTCCATAGAAGTTCTTTTTGAACTCTTCAAGGTCCATTTTTCTCATGGCGATTCTTAAGGCTGACCATCTTCCACAAGTATTAATTCCACTACCTTTCTTTTGAAACTTATAGTTATTATAAGTTAACTCATAAGGAGAATTGAACATCAGAATAGATAAATAAGGCTTATCTTGTCCTAATTTTATATTGGTCTCTTTACTAACCCAATCTAATTCATTGTCAGGCCAAATACCATAAGGATCAAAGAATTCTATCTTATTACCAGTTTTAATAACAGCTACCCAATGACCATAATCTTTTCGTTGTTGATATAACAAAAAGATAGCTCCATGATGACTTAAAGCTTCATCTAATGTTTTGAATTTCTTTAATTCATCATAAATCAAGACTCTTGCTTTATGACCAACTAATCTCATAACGTCAGAGTCACTAAGTGAAATGTTTTTATATTGTTTTAAAGTTTCTTTAATTCCAGATTTCATTTTGTTTTAATTAATTAAAACAAAAGTTTAAAGCAAATATGCTCCATGCTCATGCATTACACACATAGGATAATTCTTAAAAATAGTAACCCATCTTGTTTTCAGATCAAAGATCTCCTGAATCTGTTTATTGCTTAATCCAAAGTAGTTCTTTAAGCAGTACTTGATCTGATGAGCTGAACCTGATTTAGGAAACACAGTTAATACTTGCATCTCATTTAAAATGACTCTACCTAAAGCCTTTTCAGATGGATTAACTAAATGATTAGTGATAATAGTCCAAATCTCTAGCTTTCTACCTACCTCTAAAATATCAACAATCAAAGCATTAACAGCCTTTTTTAAAGCAGCATCTCCAATAGTATTGCAATCATCAAAGATAATTAACGATCCCTTTTTAATATCTCTCTCAATATCAATTGGTTGAGTTAGTAATCCTTCATTGATATCAACCTGCATCGGTTTCAACTTAGCATAAGCAGGATCTTTACGAGAATCTGTTCTGGAAAAGATGTAGATATCTCTTTTTGGAAAGATCTTCTTATAACAAGTAGCCAACATCATGGTGTAAGTACTCTTACCACTACCACCTGGTCCTGCAATATAACAAACTTGACGTTGATCAGTATCTAATAAAGGAATTAACTTATCATCCTTTAAATTAATAGTTTTGTAACCATTCTTCAAATCATCGTCATCACTAATAAAAATTATCTCACCTGAATTCTTACCTGAAGAGACCATTCCAATCGGTTTTCCATCATTAATATTTAACATTTTCAGCTGTTATTTGTTTAATAAATTTCACTATTTCTTTAAGGCAAAATCCTTGCTTAGGGAAGGTATCGTTTTTAAATTCCTAGTATAAAAACTAAGATTAGCTTATATAAAACAAGCATGAAAAGTTATAAAAATAACACTAAATTACAGGAAAAAATTAAATCTGATAAAGTAATTGCAGATTATTCAAAAGAAGAATTAGAATTTGTAACTACACCTATAGGATATGCTGCTTATAGAGCACCTATTAAACATCCATCTGAACCTGAAGTAGTTACTTTATTTATTAAAGATAAAAAAGAAAGATACAAAGGTTTACTTGATTATGTACCAGAAGATTTAAAAGAAGATAAAGAAGATTTTTTTGATCAAGAAAGACCAAATAAGCAATATGATTTTTCAGAAAAACCAGACATAAGATCTTTTGAACCTCATTATGTTGAACCTGAAATATTAAAACAAACAGATAGAATGAAATGTAAAATTTGTAATAAAACTTATGGAAGATCTAATATAACTCATCATAATAGAACCAATTATCATAAAATGTATTTAGAATTAGCTACAAAAATAGTAACAATTTTGCAGCCTGATGCTAATTTATATCCAATAATTGATTAAATTCTTAAAGATTTATATGATAATAGAAAATGGATAATCCACTAGTTCAACAAAGTATTAGAATCTCAACCATTGAAAAGATCATTGATGGTACTTTAAATAATTTGGTGAAACAAAAAGATAGATTAATTCAAGATTTTTCTCCTAGATATAGAGGATTTGTTTTTGTTTTAATTAAAGATTTAGATTGGAGTAAAGAATTAGTAACTGCTGAACCAATAGTAGGTTATTTAGCAGGAATTCCAGAAAATTATAAGAAATATAATGTAAAACAAGAATGGCAAGATAAAATTAATAGTTATAACAAAGATCATAAAGTTATTATTAACTGTGTAGTGATGGAAAATAAGATAGCACATAGTAAATGGTTACAATGTTAATTTTTATTTTATTAAAAAATAAAAATTTAAAGTTGAACAGGAATCTCAAAGTAACTAATAGTTCCTGATAGACTACCTCCACCAGCAACAAAAGTAATAGGAAAAAGATTTATTGATCCTGCACCTAATAATGGCATATCTGTATTAATACCACTACCAGTATAGAAAACATAATCAGTTGTTTTTCCTACTCCAATAGATGCTATTTCTACATTAGCACCTCCATTTACTGATACTTGTAAACTACCAGTATCATTGTAGGGTGTTGTTAAATATGAATAACGAGTAACTACCTCAGAAATAACAATCATCTTATTTGTATCTCCAACTAATAAAGGAATAGTAGTACCAGCAATTAGTTGTGCTGATGATATAGCAAAATCTATCTCTTTCTTTACTAACCCACCTTCAATAATGGTATTTACTGTTAAAGTATCAGCAAATAATTTATAATTGTTTGGTACAATCAATTGATTAATCGACATTTTAATTTAAAGGATTAAATCTTTAAGATAAAAATGTCAGGAATTAGTTCAATCATCGTCCCCAATAATTATGTCATTTATGCTAAAGATATGTATGCTACAATAGGTACATTTGAAATTGTAAATGCTGAAGCTATCGTAGCTGAAACTATCGATGCTGATGTAATTACAGCTAATACTTTTGTAGGTACCTTTACAGGATCATCTACTTCAACTCAAGCTTTGGAAACTACTGGAGCATCTGTTAATGTTGATTTATCAGCTCCACCATCAACAGGACAAGTTTTAGTTGCTACATCAGCAACTACTTCAACTTGGCAAACTCTACCTGCTGAAGAAACTTGGCAAGCTGGAGCAGATTTAGTTGATAAAGTTAGAATTGGAGCAACTTCTGTTGCAGCTTCAGCAAATCAAGTAGCTTTATTAGGATCAGCTACAGGAACTTTAGCAACTGCTGTAGGATCAAGTAGTACAGCATCAGGAACAAATTCAACTGCTGTAGGAAAATCAGCATCAGCAGGAGCTAGTTTCACAGTTGCTTTAGGAGATACAGCCAATGCTTCAACAGCTGGGTCAATTGCTTGCGGTAGAAATTCAGTAGCTTCAGGAACTACTAATGCTTCAGCTTTTGGATCAACTGCTATAGCTAGTGGATTAAATTCTTTAGCAGCAGGTTTTACTTCAACAGCAAGTGCAACTAATAGTGTAGCATTAGGGACACAATCACAAGCAATAGGAACTTCATCAGTCGCTTGTGGATCAGCAGTAGCCTCTGGTATTAGTTCTATTGCTATAGGAAGTAGTAGTAATTGTGCTGGTAATAGTGGAATAGCAGCAGGAGTAAATAGTGATTGTGGTGGTAATAGTGGAGTTGCTTTAGGAAATAGTAGTAATTGTGTTGGTGTTAATGGAGTTGCAGTAGGAGTAAATAGTAAAGCATTAGTATTAGATAGTGTTTCGATTGGAAACGCTGTTTCATCTACTCCTACTATTTTAGGAACTCAAGTAACAACTAATGGACATAAAACTATTACTAATAAAGTAACTACAACAACAGCAGCACTAACAAATTTGGTAACTTATAGAATGGTTAATACAGGTCAAACAGCTACTGGAGAGTTTCATATTTCAGCTTATGAACCAGCAACAGGGGATTATAAGTTTTGGTTCTCAACAGCACCTTATTTAGCAGCTATTAAATTAGCTGCAGCAACTCTTGTCGGTTCACCAGGTACTTTAGGTTCTAATACTGCTTCAGCTGGTGCAGCAGCATGGGCTGCAACACCAATATTTAACGCTGCTGGTTATATTGTTGTAAATTGTACAGGTGAAGTAGGTAAAACTATTAATTGGAGTGCAGCTATGGATTTATTTACTATCGATCATACANTTTAAAAAGATAGAAATAATCAAAAAAAGCTAAAAAAGATAAATCTGTTAAAT
>JGI1221J13441_10000433_pt1 | contig 19152 bp, 20 predicted proteins | sample LakVidmifraction_4_FD_13441 | JGI IMG/M metagenome (IMG submission 13441) | reverse complement strand
GAACAATAATTTCTGTTATGGTTCTCATTTTTTCGCCTTGTTTTTCTACTAGGCTCATGTTGGCTCCGGTTCAGAGTTAATATTAAAGTGAAATAACAGACCTTGACACCTCATACCAAATATCATCTGCTCTCCTCGCAAGCACAAGAGTGTCATACGCAGTCATTTCGAAATCAACCCTACCAACGAGGTAGATATACGCACCTGTACCACTGACTGTCCTGGTTGAACTGGACATGATAGTAATTATCTTCCCATCATACCCACCTGTTAGGTTTGTTATCCTGGTTGACCCTATCGAGTAGAAGCGATCACTCTCTATGACTGATGGTGTGGCTATGTTGTCTAACAAGGAAAAACCAAAGCCTTTGAGTATATTATCTTTTGCTATAAAGTTACTGATGTTTGTACCAGTTATAAATATGGATTTGGTTAGAACACCCGCAAAGTTGTTACCATGGACCTGTATATCATCCATAGTGCTGAGTGTCGTATTTAACCATAAACCGTAATCGCACTCTACGGTACTCCCAGCAACAATATTGTTGGCAATGATTAAATTCACATGTGTAGATAAAGCTACCCCACTACGGATCAAAATTCCAGCTTGTGATCCAGCAAGGGCTTTAGTTTTGTAACATGCTCCAATAATCCTGTTATTTGCTATGATGGTATTATTGGTCATTCCACCCGAGTCCTGCCCAACATGGATACCTGAGGTGCCCGGGTTTGTTATTACATTGCCGGTACATACGCAATCGTTAGTTGCGTCAATACCATATCCACCAGCGAAGAAGACTTGGTTGTCTGCAATCACAATACGTGCATGTGGGTAAGTACCTGACTCTATCAGGCCAATACCATCATCAGCTGCTTTTCTATTATCATAGCAAACATTATCAGAAATTGTGATATCGAGTGACCCAGCACCCAAAGCAATTAAGAACCCCTCCTCTACACCCCCTACAAGAATGAAGGTTGGTGCACCAGCACGATCAATTGTATTCCCATGTATCAACGTGCGCTGTGTCGGGTATAGGCCAGCATCAGACCCTTCGGTAATCGCAATACCATGTGATGCGCATGTTTTAATAGAGTTGTTTACAATGCGGCCAAACACACCATACATAACCTCAACCGGACGCCACCCTATGTCATAAAAGGTATTATCATGGATCGAAAAGAATTCGTTAGCGGTAGTTGATGCACCTAACAGGATACCATCCTGAGAGGTTAGTGTGAAGTAGCAGTCATGTATTACTACATAATTATTATACGCCCCATAAATACCACTACATGCATTGGTGTTTGTTGCATTATTGCCATTAAATCCTAAATCATGGATATGTATGTGATTGAGGCCTGGCTCAATAGCTAGCATACTTTTAGTAAAGGCTGCTGAGTTGTCTTTGATTTTTATAGTGGATGCTTTACTTGAGTCACCATAGATTTCTGTACTACTACTGGTGATATCCAACTGAGAGGTTATTAAATATGTCCCATACGGGAACCAGATACTTCTTACACCTGTGATCGAGGAAGCTACAAAAGAAAGCGCGGCTTGTATAGCGGCTGTATCGTCTGCAGCATCATTGCCTAAGGCACCAAACCACTTTACACTCACAGGCCCGTCGAATAGCCTAACCCACGCCCCGCTTGCGCCAGTTGGGCCTGATGTTGGTGCAACATAAATCCCCTCTTGTGGATCTGCGGAAACTTCAGTTGAGAGATTAGAAGAGTTCCAAAAGAAAACACCACCTCCACCATCTCCAAGGGTTGTTCGTGATGTGACACTGACAGAGCGGTTGTCTACTCCTGTTGTTGCTCTTAGCCCTGCATAATTGTCGTATGCCAAGGTTGCTGTTGTTTTGAGTTCACCGATAAACTGCTCCAGTGTAGCGAAATCTACAAGTTTGATAGAGCTATCAACGTAATACAACTGACTTGCAAAAGAATCTTGAATGGTAAGAGAGTAGTCACCGTCTACAATGATCTGCACCGGAGAGTTATTGTAAAGAGGGACACCAGCAGCGCCCAACTGAACAGGCTGCGATGTAGCAACGAGCGTTCCGTCCTCTTTCCGTAACTGTATTGTTTTCTGATTAACAACCACTGTAGGGTCAGTATCAGGCTCTCCGACATAAACAAAGCCGTTTGCTACAGGCTTACCGTTTAGCGGGTTGACGAAGTGTTCTATTCCAAGGGCAACGAAACTCATAGTTGTTTCTCCTATTTAAGCAGTTTATCGAGGATCTCAAAAGAATTAAATTCGTTTATCCCCCTAGCTTTTTCAACACCTTTGCCGACCATCTTACCAACAGCATTCAATACAGAAGACTTTGGCGACTGGCTAATGGCACTGCTCGCTGCTTGTTCTGCTTGTCCTGCAAGCGACGTCCTGGCAACGGCACCGTACTGTTCAGCAAGGGCATTATCGAAAAGAACTAGATCTTTTATGTCAACATCAAACACCCCACCCAAATCTCTAGCGACTCTGTTAATATCCTCAATCGAGTTCTCGATTTTAACTCTACCTGTTTGGTTGCTCATTAAAGCCCTCATTCGTGTGCCAAGAGCCTTGTTTGCACCTTCGCCAAGTATATCTATTGAGCCGACAGACTTATCAAGGTTTTGCATGGCATCTAAGGACGAGCTAAGAACTTTATTTACCGATGCGTATTCTGGGTCAAGATTTCCAAGTGTTTCGTTTAATTTACCCCTAACGTCTTTGAGTACCCGCCGGCCAGCCTCAGTAAGACCACTGGAACTGGATTTCTGCCAGTTAATTAAATTGTCCAACTCCCGCTTCATCCTGTGGAATCTTAAAGCATCAGGTCTCCCGCCTTTTTTCATCAGGCGAAACAATGCTTTAATCGACCGTTGGGCTGCGAAATCTTCTGATATAAGAGAATTATTAAATGACGGGTTTGGAAGCCCGTCAACGTCTGGAGTAAACTCGACTCCAAGATCATCCATATGGTTCTTCACGACGTTTCTGACTTCGGTTGCGTCTATCTCCATCCCTGGTAGTCTGTCCGTCGCAATATCATTCAACTGCTTTCTTGCGACATCCATTTTGTCGCGTATAAATCCTATTCGGCTGGTAATTTCATCACCAATGACAATATCTGGCCTGGTGTCCAAAGCGATACGCTCATTGTTTTTAATGCTCTTCCTGATACGCAGCATCTCTTTCATTTTTGCTTTAGTCGATGCGCTTGCGGTCTTAACTGCTTGGACAACACCAGGTCTAAAACCTTGCTTAACGGCTTCAATCCCAACAGGGTCAGGCTTTAAGTTGTTACCCTCAACCTTCAGGGTTGCCAATGCGTCATTACGACTACCGTTCTTTATCTCGTTAACAAGGGCAAGTTTAGCCTCTGGCTTCACAGGATTCCCACCTGGCAACAAAGTTTCGTCAACCATGTCAGGTATCGATTCCTTTGTCAGAGGGTGCAATGTGTCGTAATCAAGCCCGTCTTTGTGCAGTTGCTTTTTTAGCGTCCTTGTCGCTTCTCCATTAACTTTCAGTTTTGTTCCTACACGAAGAGACTTTAAAGATGCAATGCCTAGTATTTCACCTACTAGAGTGGGTGTTGTTGCTGCGGCAGCGGCTATTGCAGGGCTACCAGTAACATCAAAAGCAAATTCTCCGAGTGAGTCCTCAAGACTTTTTACAGCGCTGCCAATAGGCTCTATGACGCCTCCAACCTCTTCAAGTACCTGTTGGCCTTCTGGCGTCCTTGGTTGGTACGTCATGGCTTCCTGTGTAGCTTTAACGGCTCTTTCCCCTTGGCCTTCAGCGCCAGGCCACAAAGAACCAGCAATACCAGCGACTCCGGACACGGGTAATGCCAGGGCACCTGTTGCTAGAGTGATTGCAGGTTCAAACATCGCCATCAGCGACTGTCTATTTGTGAGCTCGTTAAGGAGTGCTGCCTTTCGTGGGTCCGTAAGTTTCCCGAGTTTCTGATCGACGATAAGTTGTGTTAGTTTTTCTTTGATTGGTGGTTGTTCGTCGGCAAACAAATCTCTACCCACCGGATTGGCATCAGGGGTCGATGAATTCATAACGGGTGGTGCAATAGCTTCTACCGCTGGCCCTTCGTCTGCAAATAGGTCGCGTCCGGCCATTATTTCCCCCTGAGTTTGTCAAGAACTTGCTGGCGCGTCATGTTGCGCTTTTGCATTGTGGTTGTGATGTCTGCCTCTGTTACGCCCTCGGGGAGATCATCTTCAGGTGATAATCGGAATTCCTCCCAGTTTTTTAGCTCTTGCAGTGTTGCTGTGTCGCCGTTGTTTTCTGCATACGTCCTTGCTGCACTAACTTTTCTCTCAGACATAAGCAACGCTTGGCTTAGAAGCCTTTTGTTGTTTTCTGGTGATTTAGAGAAACCAGCTTCAATCCTATCGAGTTTCGCTCCCTCGTCAGCAGTAAAAGCCGAGCCAAAGGTTTCCCTTAGCTGCGAGAGTACCGCTTTTGCCAGTCTGTTTGACAACTCGCCTTCGTCAGCACCCTCTACACCGAAGAACCTTTTTGCATTAAGAGCGACGCTGTTTAAGCCACCAGTCTGCACTTTTTCAAGGAGGTCTATGCCTCGTTTTAGGTTAGGCATTGCTTCCGCAGCGGTAAGTCCCTCATTGATAATGCTCTGACCACGTGCGACCTCTGCTGATGCCTGGTGTGTGGCGATGGCTTTGTCTCTTTCGATTCCCGGTTGCATCTGTTCAATAACCCTAAGCTCCGCTGACTTTTCTGCGCCTTTGATGCTTGGCTTTATGCTTAGTTCAGCGAGAAGCTTTGAAACCGTAACAGCATTAACCTCTTCAGGGTTTGCCCTCTTAATTTTCATCATTGCTTCGGCTTTTAGTCCAGGAGGCATTTTATCACCAGGGTTGTCTAACTCCCACTGCTGTTCGATTAGTCCGGCGTACCTTGATATATCTGTCGATGGTCCAGTGTCTACACCACCCTGACCAGTGGCCTCTTTATAGTTTTCCCATTGATCGTTTGTGCCGTTCATAGCCAAAGCTACCTCAAATAGCTTCTTAGCCTTTTCCTCGTCTTTCATTGTGGCTTCAACTAAAGCCAATCCTTCTTCGGTGGGAGCACCATCTCTTTGCGCTTTATCCGTGTAATCAATAGCGGCCCTGGTGAGTGTTTTACCTCCCATAAGTCCTTCCATCGCCATATCAGCCCGACGTGCTTTGATAATCTCTCGCCTTGACGCATCACCGCCCTGCACCTCTGCCGCTAATTCAGGGTTAAGCATTGACGCTTTTCTTATTGCGTCAACATCGCCGGAAATGACTAGATCAACAAACTCCTCTTCGCCCTTGCGATTCATCTGCGCCTCTGCGCCTGCCCTCATTCCTGAGAATGCCGCATTAAGACCAGGGAGAAAGTTTGCCGGTTCGACGTAATATTGATTTTCCATTAGAATATTCCCATGCCTTTTCCAAACATATAGTTTCCAATTCCTGAGCCTATAGCACCGGAGGCACCTTGAATGCCCTGTTGCCATGCTTGCCCTGACGCAACCTGCCCCTGGGCCTGTGCTTGCCCTGCAGCGGCAATGCCGGTCCCTGCTGTAATGCCCATGTCACCCATCGTGGAGGCTATTTGATTTCCATACCCTTGCATGCCGGCGAGTCCTGACAAACCTTGCAGCTGTTGGTTGTATGATTGGAGCAGAGCGTCATTCTGTAGCTCCGTATTATACTGGTACATATTGCTTTGCACATTACCCGAGCGAAGCCCTCCAGTGGCCGAAGCGTTCCGCATTATAGCCTCTTCGCCTGACTGGCGGTTACCCATAATTTGGTTGTATAATGGCGACTGCCTTGCTCTATCCATAAATGTCTGTTGTTGAGATTGATCCCCTGTATACGCGCCGCCAAGTTGGTTTAAAGCCTCTTCCCTGTATTGGCGAGGCAACTTGTCAAGTTCCTTTAAGTAGTCAAGTTGTTCGCGTTGAAACCCGAGCTGTTCGTCTGTTGCTTCACCTTGTGCGTTAGCCGCAGTGTTAGCCGCGCTCTCCGCAGAATCAGCAGCCATTTTACCACCAATGAGACTTGCGCCACCGCCTATGATAGCGCCGCCGATCAACGCGCCTCCGATACCTCCGACCAATGAACTCATGGCTTGCTCCTTACACGTGTTGTATCTCGATAATTTACCTTTAGCTCAGTACCTTTTGATATAAACTGTTTTGCATAAAAAATGCAGTCACCGCTTAAAGCTTCTGGGTATATATTCGGATTGCGAGAATGGTTTGTATATCGCCCTAACTCAGTTCTATTGACACCGATGCTTGCTTTCCCTATTCTGTCGCCTTCATAAAAATCTATTGAGGCAAACATACCAAAACCGGCCACGTCAGAATCTCCCCTGACAACCTCTGTCTTTTCGTCAAAAAGAACCACGTCTTCCTTGGCGGTAACGAGAGCCTGTATTTGCGCCTCAGTTAGTCCTATTTCTTGGCTAAAAAGGGTGTAGTCTTTTTGGTCAAGGTATATCTCGTAAAGGGCATAATTATCACATCCGATAACCTGCTTCATTTCGTCTTCTGACCTTGGCTTATCAAAGTATGGGTGTATGGTCATCCATTTACACTCTGACAAGGTGTAGGCTATTCTCTTATGACCTGGTGGAGAAACAAATGTGTGTGGAGCCTTGATATGTTTCATGCCTTCGGCCATTGCCACAACAATTTCGCCTTGTGAGACAACGACTATGCAGGTTTCCTTATGAACGCTTCCGGTTAGTATGGAACCCGTTGGGATAGTCAACTCACGGGTGTAGATACCAGGGATAAACTGTTGATCTACCTTCATTTCTAGCTGTGGTAGGGTAAGTATGAACTCCTCAGCTTCAGTGACTTTCTGACGATAATTATCAAAAGTCAACGCACCTTCATTGAAGATAGTTATCTGGTCGATTGGTTCCGTCTCTTTTAAGGCTAAATTCATATCCGCATTCTACCTGTTTGCTTAGAAGTTTACAATGACGTATTCTGTCACTCGTACCAACCCGTAAAGTTTGCGGCTATATCTGTGCCAGCCTGACCAGCAATCGCCCTGAAATCTATATCCGTTCCTGACTCGAACTTTCTCGGCATGTGATACTCGTGAGGTTCGATGCCTCCGGCCATGTGAAAAATGTCTTTTATTTGGAACAGTTCTCCAGGTGGGCGTGTGTAGATACGTCCGTCAGCGCCTTTGCTTCCGTTAACCGAATACTCAGCAGCCACCATGTAGAGCGTTGCCCCTGTTGGTACCGTGTAAACGCATTGTAGCGTCTGATTGTCTCCTGCATTCACTCTTGCCCATATAACAGCGGGGACGCCAGCAGTCACGGTTCCTGTTCCAACTCTAATGACCCCAGCATTCTTTCGTGCAGTTCCTGCAGTCCGGCAGATAATCATAAAAACTCGGTTATATGAGAGCGTACTGTTGACGGGAGTCTGTCCGTTCAGGGTTAATGTTTCGTTCTGTTCTAGGCCTGCGAGACTCAATCCATAGATTGTTGCTGTCCTTGCTCCTGTTCCTGCGGCAGTATCGCTTGCACTCGTGCTAGACAGTTTGACGATACCTACAGCCAAATCAATAGCATCCCAAGGATAAACAATACCTTCCGACCAGATAGTTGCTTCAGTTGTTCCTGCGCTCTGGTTTGACCCAAACTTATAGATAGGGGTATGTGATGGGATATTGTCTTCGGCAATCGCTACATAATATGGTTTTGCCACAACCCGCGGCTGATTGTTTACGTGTTTTATGCCATATGGAACGCCAAGCTCATCGACCAAACGAGAGTCAACTGGAACCTGAGATGCCCTCAGTTCTGTGTCTGTCAACGGTCCAGTTACATCAATAGGCGTTGTGGAGTCGACAACAACAGGAACGTTGCCAGCACCGTCAAGGGCTACTTGGTCGCCATTTGTCCAAGGTCTAATTCTGCTCATTACCACCACCCGTCAGGGTTGCTATACGTTAGAATAAGTGTCTCTGCGTCGTAAATGTTCTCTGTCGTTGTCCCAAAAAGTAATTCAGTGCCGTCCGGATTAATCACAACCTTGTTGCCGGAGGTGCCGACGTTCGTCATTCTGTACGTTCTTCCATCGCTACTCGAACCGTCCGGCAAAGTCGTTAATCCAGGCGGTAGGTTTGCTACAATATCCCCCGACGTTGTGTCAAAGACTATAGTCTTATCAGCGTTTGGTATTGTGTAAGGTGACAACGTTGTATCAACGAGGCTAATCGTCGTTAGAATATCTTGTTTCTGATTAACAACGCTTGCGACCGTTTGGATATTGTCGATATTCGCAAGATAATCCTCGATCATTGCGTCGGCCCATTCTGGGTTCATCGCTTTCAGCTCTGTCGCTGATAGGACAAGGCCCCTCAATCCTAACGGTAATTTAGGAGTGCTAGCCATAGGTCAATTTCATCCCTGCAAAGGCCATGCGTGACGTTGTGTAGCCTCTCAGCCTAAAGCCTATCCATTGATTGACATATCCAAGACGATACAAAGTAAACCGGTGATTGTAGTCCAGAGGCTGACCATACAGCTCCCACCATTCCGTATTGTAGTTCTGCCCGTCGGTTGTGGTCGACATAGCTACTTTTGCGTCATCAGTTATGTTGTTGCCTGGGATAGTCTCTACCTGCATTTCATCGACGGACATGGTTTCGAGGTTAATAAAGGGCGTAAACAGATACCACTCCTGAGCGATGCCGTACTGAGTAAATACGGTGTTGTCAATAATTCCAAGATTAAACGCGTACTTATCGCCAGCGATCCACTGACCACTGCTTGAGTCATAGATGCCATTGATACCGCGGTAAGCTTGCCCATTCTTGCCGGTCTGCAACAGACACCAAGCGGTATCAACACCAAAGGCTTTTGCTACCTCGACGTTAAAGCACAAACATTCGTTAGGCAGATGAATAAGAACAAACGTCACGTTGTCCTGCATCCGTGTTTCCATCCGCATGTCTGCTAATTCTAGGTCTGTATACTGCGCCAAAATCTTGTCAATTTCCCTGCTAGAAATCTTTACAGAGCTTCCGACGCCAAGAATGTGCACCCCGAGAGATTGATCTTTGCGACTCCCTACAAAGTAGAACGTGTTGTCAACCTCAACTTTTGCATGAGTTGCGACAATACCAATCTTTTGCGCCCTATTTGCAACACGGCTGAAAGCAAAGGCTTCTGTTGCGGCGTTAACAAAGTATTCAATTGTGTTGCGGCCAAAAACAATAACTTTATTATCTTGAGTCTTAGCAACGCCTAATGACCTGTCTGGCATAAACTCCGCAGTTGCAAATTTGAGAGGGTCAATTGTTGACTCAAAGGTATACGGTGCCGCTGATGCTTCAGGAACAAGATCAGTGTGGAAAATGTACTCACCGTCGGTCATAAAATAATAACCGTCAACCCACACGGCGTCAATCGGGCTTCCAAGGTCGGCATCAGTGACTGGACTAAACCCGTTTACCGGATCATAGAGATACATATTCCCATCAGCAATCACACACTGAGAGTTGAAACTGTAGGGCATGGCCACCTGGCCTTTGCCTGCCACCGTACCTAGCTCAGTAACAACACCACCGACAACTTTTATCAGTTTGTTTCCTGACACCCTAAAATGCACACCAAAACGATCATTATAAACTGCGCCACGATCTGTTCCCGGAGGCGTAGCAACGGAGGTTAAGCCTGGATAACAAAGCATGTACCCGTTCGCACCAAGAATTGGCTTTGGTACGGCAATCATATTGACGGCAAGAGCATCACGATAGTCTGTTTTATCGCTTATCTTGTCGCCTCTAATAATATTTATAAGGGTTTGGGGCATCACAACTCCTGAACAATGAAGTTGATCTTTCGTGAGGTAATACGTCCGAGAGAAGTTGTAGCGTTGATTCTGATGTAGAATACTCCAACATTTTTGGCCGTCACAGTGTATGTAATGTCAGGATCAGTAAGGCTGTCGGCACTCACAACAAGGATAGAGGGTGCGCTTGATGCAATTGTGTAAGACACGATGGTTTCAGCAAGCCCAAGGTAAGCATCAAAGTGCTCGGTGAAAATATCTACTTCATCCTGAACCATCTGATTTGTTGCACAGTCGTTAGGGACAGAATCTGCATTACGAAAGAATCTCTGAGAATGGCCATAACGGATCTCGTTGCCTGAGCCAATGGGCATCCTGCCCGGTGGTCTTATTTGTGTCGGATGCGAGGTAAAAGCCGCGAGCATTGAAAACGTCCCTTGAGATTCTGCAACAAGGCTTGGTGCAGGCTGCTTGCCGAAGTCAGATAGCAATAGGAGAGCGAGATTCGACTCGTAAGCACTCCAAAACTTTCTTTTGAGGTTATGCAAGGATCCTGGGTTAGGCGTGTCTTCAAAGTTATATCCGGTGCAATACGTATCTCCCCAAATAGCCGCCATGTTCTCAAGCCGATGGAGAGCAGTACGAATATCTTCACCGTCTGGAACGCGGGTCAGCCCGGACACTCTCATGCGCGAATACGCTTCATTGATCAGGTCTGACTTGATTCCGGCCATAGCTTAATCCAATTCCTTTTTGAGGTTTTCGATGGTTTTGTTCCAGTAGTTACCGATACCTGCTTCTTTTGCTTGAGAGCGAATAGCTTTGTCGGAGTAGTCAACGTCAGAGACAACCTCTTTATTTGCCGCCTTGATAACTTTGTCTGCACGATCTGCTTTCTCTTCCATAACTTCCTCAGAGTCAACAGTCCACCCAGCCTCTAAAGCACCATTAACACGATTAGCCTCAAACTTTGACGGCTTCCCGTCTTTAAANAATAANGTTGCCATAATGATTTCCTTAAANAAGGGGCGAGAATATCCCGCCCCTGTCGTTTAAATGGTTGTTACCGGGGGTCCTGCTACGCCTGACAGGCCAATAATGATCCATCCGACGTTGTCATCGACAAACAGCAACACAGCGCGGTCGCCTGCGTCAGCAAGAACGATCGTCGCAAAGCCTGTTGCAGTTGCAGGTGTCAGAGTGCCAGTCCCACCACCGTCGTCAGCGACGTCAATAGCCAAAACCTGGCCTGGGCTACCGTTAGCCAAGGTCAACGCCTCTGCCGTGGCTCCGGTTGTTTTGACTACATAGCCATGAGATACGGGGATAGCCAGCACACCAGCAGCAACAGACGTCAATTTGTCTTCGGTCGCGTCAGCATCGCGTTGATGAAAGAAACCGCTTGAACCGATCTGAAAGATTTGTGACATAATAAACTCCTATTAGTGGGGAGAGGTTACCCCCTCCCCTTTACAGGTTATTGAGAGACTGCAACCCCAGCGTTTTGTGGATTCCAGACGGTAATTCCGTACCAGCAGAACAAGCGGTAACGGAAAGTGGCCGTTGCAATGTCGCCGTCGTACATGACGTACATTTCCAGACCGTTAGACATGGTAGTAGAAACCACTTTGAAACCTGCGTAGTCCTTAAACAGGTGAGCAGGAATCGTACCACCGAGGACCTCAACAGCGTCCTTATCCCAGAACAGGTTCGTTTTTGCCGATGCGTCAATATTCAGACGGGCGACGACTGCGGCGTTAGGGATAACCACATCGGTGTTGGCATAGGCCATCTCGGAATTAGAAAGAGCTGGGTCAACAGCGGCAATCGGTTTCGGGTAGACTGTAAGAGTCGTTGCGTCCGGCTTTGCTATGACGGTAAAAGTCATCAGCTGTCCAGTTCCTGCCTTGTCAGCCAAACCAACAGACTGCACGGCACCGATGGTTACTTTATCGCCAATATTGTAACCGCCCGAAGCAGAAACAGGGATATCAGCAGTACGCCAGTCGACGTTTGTTACTACTCCTGTCGTCGTGTTGACGGATCCAGCTGTAGGCGCGAAAGTCTGTGCGCCGGTTACGGTAGCGTCAGGGCTTGCACCACCTGCGATGTTTGGCAGGAAAGATCCCGTGTAAACGTCGAATCCTGCAACGTTCTCGCCGATCTGACCTTTCGACCATGTATCAGCTGGGCGGCCTTGCAGAGTCTGACGGTTTGCGAGGTCCGATGCAAACGTGAGGTTGTCACGGTCGTTTAGCATAAAAGTACGGCCCGTGTCTTTAAGCTGACGTTCGTTCATCAGCGCTTGTGCTTCGCCGATAAAATCGTAACCCGATGTGGCGTTAGAACGATAGAACAAAGAGCCCTGAACAGCAATCGCCTTAGCAAGCAATTTGTTAAGCTCGGTAGCCTGTTGACGGCCAGACTCTACCGCCCGACGGTTCCAGAACTGCATATCCCGCATGTCGTCGGCACGAAGTCTGACGAAATCGTTCTTCGGGACCCCGAGAACGGCAGGGTAGGTTTCTTCAATGATGTCGCCCTCAAGTCCGGTCACGTCCCAACCGTCAATAACAGGGGCGTGTTGCGGGACAGGACGCCAGATAACATTCCCTGCGTTCTGCATAGTCCCGGCGTCGGGTTGCTTGAATGACGTGAGGGGCAACATTTGCATCTGATGCTCGAAAGTCTCTACGGTCTGATCAAGCAAGACCTCTGCAATTTTACCAGTTGTTAAGCTCATGATTTATCTCCAAAGGGAAGTGTCGACACCTTGCGCCCTTGCCGCTTTCTTCAGATTAAACGCTTCCTGCGTGTTGCCTTTCGTGTGCGCTTCACTCCATTTACGTTGAGCTGCGCTGGACTTGGCACTCACGGCTTCATCGCCTCTGATTTGAGCGGCTGGCTTTGGCGCTCGACTGGATTTTGATTTAGTACCGCTTGATCTCTCTGCGATACGGCCAAGATAGACGGCAGCTTTCAACCCTGTTGGGTCAGACCTCAGAATGTTCTCAAACTCCATCGACGCTGCTTTGTTGCGACCGATATGAAACATTGCAATTTCTGACCCTTCTCCTACCGTAGACACCAACTCATTGAAAATCATCTCGCCTTTATTCGGGTTCATGCTCTCAATGATTGACTTAACATTCAAGTCGGCTTGGCGGTACACGTCAGGGTTAATGCTGTGTTTCTGCACAACCTTGTCGGCACGATCATAGTGGCTATCAACAGCCTCTTCTATCTGCCGCTTACGTTGTTGCAGTTTCTGAGTCTGGTCGTGGTTCTGACTAACATACTGCGTCTGATACTCCAGTTTGGATTCTTCGTACGCATCCAGTGCAGTTTCATACTCGTCATCAGTTCCAAAATCAGCAATGCGAGGGCGTTTAGGTGCGGCAAGATTCGTTGGCTTTTGCGTTCCGGCTTTGAGTGTCTGGTTTTCCTGCCGTAGCCGCTCCAACTCCTCATTTTGCTCACCCAACTTAGCTTTAAGCTTTTTCTTGACACTGACGTGCTTTGAAACGGGGACACCTTTGCTGCCTGTGTCCTCTTCGTCAGTGTCTTCGCCCTCTACTTCCCCAGATTCAGAGGATTCCGGTGCGTCCTCTTCCAGCCAGAACGGAGCTTCCCCACTCTCTTCGACTTCTTCTACTTCTTCGATTGTGGTTTCCACTTCCTCTAACTCTTCTTTTCCGGTCATATCCCAGCTCCTTCCCCTGCTGTGAGGGTGTTACCTTGTGTCTGCTCACAAGGAAGCCGCGTTTGTTCAGTGCGCCTCTGTAGCCTGATGATCCCACCAGTAGGTCAACCGCTTGCCATTAATTCGCTAATTAGTTCGTCATCTGACAGGTTACTTGGATTCCGTAACTGCACAATTTTTGCCTGTGCGTCAATATTTTCGTTAAGTGTTTCCGATTTAGTTTTGTCGATACTCGCCCCAGCAACCTGCGCCTTGACTTGCACCTCTGCGCGTTTAGACTCTGCGTTAAAGCCGTCAATCTGCGTCTTTGTCGCCTTGTCTTGATACTCAAGTTCCATGTCAACAACAGCACGTTTCTCCCTCAACAGCGCCGCTTGGCCTTTCTTGTCTTCTGCCATGGCCAGAACCATATCAGCGTTGGGCTGTTGGCCTTTCTCTCGCTCTGCCTGCAGTATCTGCTCATCCTCTGCCGTCTCTGGCGTCCGAATACCCATAAGCAACAGCTTCTTGCGTGAGTACGCTCGTATATCGTCAAACTCTACACCATCCATCATGTTGAATTTCTGGAACAAAAGAGCCTCTGTCAGGTCGTGACCTGGTGGAAGTAGCGCCATGCTCCTGTCAATCTGGTCGATGGTCTGCTCTTTTCGACTGCCGTAAGAAGTAGAAATCGAGCTGTAGACTTGAAACTCCACGTTGGTTAAATCCCGCAAGACTTTGATCTGCCCTGTCTCTTGATCAAGCACTGTCTCGATCAGCTTAACTGTCTTACTGGACCCGTCAGGCATCGCAATACGCACATCACGAGGCACGTCATAAACTTCTGCGGCCATTGATGCGTAAATCTCACCGTCACGACGACGGGCAAACTTGCGGTGCGTCTGATATACGAGAGATTGCTTGTCCATCCTTGCTTGTAAAGCCAGTACTGCCTTACCTGACAAATCAGGATCAGCCACGTCTTGTGGTATCCCAGGATTAGCAACATCTTCGACGGCTTCGCGGCTTAGAGCTATAGAAGCAATTAGAGCTTGTGGTATCTGCGGGGAAGCAAGAGTCCCGATCGGCATCGGCGGCAGGTCCTCACCTGAAGGTGTCTTTCGGTTCAATAGGGCATAGGGAAAGTTGTTTTCCGCACCTGATAGACTATACATATCCTCATGCCCTGCGATCTGTTCAGGGTAGAAGAGCGGTTTCTCACGGGGAGAACGCGCCACGATGTCAGCAAGAAAGGAAAGCTGGAAGTCACGGAGACGCTGAGGATCTTTAGCAAGCCTAGTGATCCCTTCAACATGCTCCTCGCCTTCAACAAAGGCCCTTTCGCCATAAATAGGAATGACAGGAATAAACTGCCCGGCTATTACATCAGAAGATAGGATCTCTTCACCGCTACAGATATACTTAGTGACTTCGTACTGCTCGACTTCTTTCTCGCCGACAATTTCGAAACCATCGTCCAGCATGTCATCCATGACATCTTCAAGGTCTTTCTCCGCAAGCGTGGTTTCTTGACCCATGGGGTTAATCATCGTAATGATTTTTACTTTGATCTTCTTGCGGTGATAGAATTCTGCCACATGATATTGCTCTGTCTTGCCTAATGCCCAAGGGAAGCTATAGGACTGCTCCGGAGACGCAAAGTTACTCGGCGTACATTCATCATCACGACCTGTAAGCTCTTCAACAAGATCCTCGTATCCCTCTTTGCTATACTTGGTCAAGATAGACACAAAGTCAGCGTCAGACTTGTCAATCAGTTTTGCGTTGGGGTCCCAGAAGACTATGTTGTTCGCTTCATAAATAGGTTTGCGCCGGATAACCTGGTGATTGTCTCCTGACCGTGTGCTTGTGTAATCGGTATAGAGCAACCAGGCACCAACACCACAGACAACAGTCTCAAGGTCAGCATTAGCAAATGCCTCCATCGATACGTTGTTGCGATTGTCATTACGATACAGGCCGTCCATGACGTCAGCTGCGTCGTCACGTGTATCGTCTAACGGCTCAAAGTCAACTTGTACGGGGTTCTCTTCAAGATCAGTTAGGATGTTACGCCCTGCCTTGCGCAAGATGTCGAACTCTCCGCGATAAGCGAGTTGGGAATCGTCGAGGATAGAGTCTGACCAGTGCGTTATCCAATAAAATACCAAGTCATCAGATGCACGTTCGCGCGTAGTCTGATTGGCCTGGTAGGCTTTGTCATGTTTCTTTTTAATGTCTTGTAGGTCAAGCATCACAATCCCCTTGACCGGTTACCATGCTATGTGAATTGTACCTGCAACAACACCGGCGTCCGTCCCTGTTACAAACACTTGCGTGACTTCCATTGGATACCAATAAGAGGCCAACAGAGGCAGTGAGTCAGTCGTGCCGTCAGCATAACCTACCTTGACAACACCTGCGACGGATATCAGGAGACCACGGCCAGGGCTTGTAAGTTTCACGGTATCAGATGGGGTGATTGTCTCAGATGCACTAATAAAAAACTCTGACTTGCCCATAGGTATGGCTCCTTCAGCTTCGTGGGTTGGATTAACAATTAACGCATTGTGTCATATTCTGTCACGCTGGCACAAGTATTATTTTCTACCAATGACTTTTATGGGCTTCGGCCGTGCCATGCGTATCTGCTCTGCTATATATGGTTGCCTCATTAACATCATGACTGAATCGCCAAGGTTTGGAGAGGCCACCTTGAATTTTTTCTTCATTACCTCTTTAGTATAAAGCTCAAACATCCCATTACCGTTAGGCTTGATCGGCATACGGCATATCTCTGATCTGAGTTTTTGCAACATACCTGGTTCTATCGTCGACGAGTTAAAGCTAATCATTGTCTCGGGGTTCATGTATTTTTTGTGAACGACAGCGTTATAAGTGTTCAATATACGGCGTCTCAATTCAAGATAATACTGCGCTCGCTTGTTTCTCAGTGCGTCTTTGTTGCGCTTTGGATTCTGCACCACGTTGTCATCGGTCGGGTCGGCCCCTTCAAAGACTGCATCTGGTTGATCGACAGCCTCTGACCCTTTGAATTGACTAAGCGTTGTGTGCTTTCCACCGAAAGATTTAGTGACTTGCTTGTTAAGGGCCACACCCATCCCGTCGCAATCCCAAGAGAAACAATCCACCATGTCATTAATCGCCATTGACGTAGCCCAATCGCAACCGTCGTTAACGTTGCCGGTCGTTTTCTCCTCGACTCTCAGAACGACAGAGCCGTGCCGCATTGAGTAACCTTTGGAGTCGCTGCCCTCGTCGGAGGGGTCGTGTGCTGCCAGGCGTAAACCGAGCGGTTCAAAGCCAAGGTTGATATGAGCGTCCACACATGCGTCAAACCATTCGGCTTGAACCAGTGCATCCTCTACCCCGTCGTTGAAGGCTCCAAGCCAGATCCAGTCATATTTACTACGGGGGAGGTGATCGAAGTCCCATTGCCGCTGCTGTTCGAGTTCAGGTGGAAACCATGGGTTGTCTTTGTAATTCGTGAAGATTATCAGGTGCATATCATCTTCGTAATAGCCATTGGTTATCAGCTCTCGGATGTATGGATTGATAAATCGCTTGCTGAATGGGTCGTTGCTACTCTGTGGATTAGCTGTAAATAGGAGTTGTGAACCTGCTGACCGGATTGTCGGGAGTAGATCGTCTATTGTTTGCTGGCTAATTGTTTGGCTTTCTTCTGTCCATGAATATTTGAAACCTTGTGCAGACTTGACGGCCTCGGGGTTGCGGCTGAAACCTCTAAATCTAAAGCCTCCACCTGTGTTGCAGTCTATTTTTTTGTCAGATATTGTAAACGACTCGGCGATACCAAGCCGCTCTGTTATCATTTGTTTCAATAGTTTGTGAACTGACTCGTCAATGGAATTCTGAAATTCTCGGGCACAAAGCACGTCTGCCTGCTCTGTCTGCACCTTGAGTGACAGGATAGAGCCAACAGTTTCTGACTTTCCTGAACCACGGCCGCCTAGCAAGACAATGATACGCGCTTTAGTGGTCAGGACCCTATCAAGTTTTTCAGGTAGGTTTAGGACTGGCATTAGTCGCCTTGCGGTTTTGGCCTGACTATGTTGATCGTCCATTCCAGCTTGTGATTGATGGGGGCGCCGTCTACACCTGAAGTCTCTACCCTTTGCTTAGCTGTTCCGTCCTTGCGCTCTACAAACTTATGTGCCGTGTTCACGTCGTTAGAGTCTAGGGCGTCTAGCAGTACCTTACGTGCCTTAAATACAGGGTTTTGCTTAAGTACCTCTTTCCGGTCACTAAACGATGGATGTTTATCACAGTATCGGTAAAGAGTCATCTTGGTTATATCAGCATGGAAGCAAGCCTCTTCATCAGTGCATCCTAATGAGAAAGCATACTCTAATTTTGATACTGTAGCTGCATCCATTTTAGTTGGTCTTCCTCCGGCCATTAGTTTTCCTTAACCATTTTGTTATGTTGACTCCATCGGTGTGAGATCTTCCCTTCGGCACGGCGCTCGGTGTTTCATATGGCTACACAGGTCCTGACAACCTAGCATAGATTGCTGGCAGACTTTACAACAACGTCGTCGATTGTCTGCTTCACAGTAGCATAGTGTCATCGGAGAGCCTTAGTAAAAAGCCGCCAGCAGTCAAAGGAGTATTGCTGCTGGCGTAAAAATGGCCCGTGGGTAACTACACCAAACGGGCCAGAGGCAACATATTTTAGGCGCAAAGTGGCCTAGCTCCTAGATAGTATCAAAACGCATTAGCACCTGTCAACCATGAACTATCATCCTCATTTTTGAATAGTCTTTGTAGACATCCGGGTTTTGCTCAAGGTTCCGTCTGAATTGCTTAATAAGTTTAGCCGCAGCATTAACGATTATATGGCTCGGCTGTGTTGATACGTCTCCATACACGCTATCGAGTACAAGCATTACGAATCCGTCTGGAGCTGCTGGCGGATCTTGTGGCGCAAGCTTCCTCACTGATGCCGACCAATCTATTCTGTCCGTGCTCACGCCTCTCTCACATCCTCCCCCGCCCCCGTTGCCTGTTCGTGTGTTTTGCGCTTCCGTGAGAAGAACGTGTGCCACCTGCCAGACATCGACTGCCTCATCATGCTCAATCATCGTGCCACCTCCGAAAAGTGCCGTTTGAAAATCGCATAGTAAAATTCATCAAAAGCATCTTTTGGTTTGAAACGCATCGTTGCTTTCGCATAGACTTTGCCGACGTACCCTTCACCATAACCAATCAATCCGCTAATCTCAACGAAGGTACTCCCATTGTCACGCAGGGCTACGATTCTGTCAATTTCTTGTGGTGTCATGTCAATCCTCCTCATCCTCAGATTTTCCTGTCTCGGCCTCTTGCAGTCTGATTTTCATGCCGGATATAGACGAACACATTATCCCTGTGTATTTATTTATTTCATCCAGGCCATGCAGTACAACGCGCTTTTGGAGGTTTATACAGAACTTGCAAAGGTATTTCCTGTTTGTTATGTATTCCACAAGTGCTTCAAGCCTCCTCGCTTTCATGTCAATTCTCCTTATCGGTTTGCCGCCGTTGGCAAAGTGATCAATCACATATTTGCGTTAGTGACTCTCTGATACTGCCATCTGCAAGAATC
>JGI1221J13441_10000432_pt1 | contig 19155 bp, 18 predicted proteins | sample LakVidmifraction_4_FD_13441 | JGI IMG/M metagenome (IMG submission 13441) | reverse complement strand
ACAAAGAACATTTTGTACACATTTCTGGATTAATCGACGAAGTACGCGAAGGTGACGAAGTTGAATTCGATTTACAGGAAGGTAAAAAAGGATTAAACGCAGTAAATGTAAAAGTTATTTAATATATACTTACCTTTTTACAATGTAGAGCCTGTCATTTTTGACAGGCTTTTTTTTTGAACGATTACCATTGAAAGAATAGCCAAAACTAATTGCACCATTTACCCTCATTTTCAATGCTTTATACATAAAATTACGTATATCCAAACAATTCACCTACCTTTGCCACTTTTAATAAAACTACATGACATTTAAAGATCTAGAAATTATTGAACCTATCCTGAAAGCCTTAAGTGCTGAAGGCTATACACATCCCACTCCAATTCAAGAACAATCAATTCCAATTTTGCTTAATCGAAACGACCTTTTGGGTTGTGCGCAAACCGGAACAGGAAAAACGGCAGCATTTGCCGTTCCAATATTACAACACCTTTACCTTGATCCTAAGCGTACTAGCAAGAATCAACGTAAAATTAGAGCGCTCATTATTACCCCTACACGAGAATTGGCTATCCAAATTTCAGACAGTTTTACGGCTTACGGAAAATTTACGGGAATTAAAAACACCGTTGTTTTTGGCGGCGTGAAACAGGGCGGACAAACAGCTACCCTTCGCAGAGGCGTGGACGTGCTTGTTGCAACACCCGGAAGATTACTAGACTTGATGAATCAAGGCTATATTTCATTAAAAGACGTTGAATATTTTGTGTTGGATGAAGCTGATCATATGTTAGATATGGGTTTTATTCATGACATTAAAAAGGTTATCGCCAAATTACCGACAAAACGGCAATCACTATTCTTTTCTGCAACGATGCCTGCAAATATTGTGGATTTATCCAGAAAAATATTGGGAAATCCACAAAGAGTGACTGTGAAACCTGAGCAGGCAACTGCTGAAAAAGTGGAACAGGCCGTCTATTTTGTGAGTAAAAAGAGCAAACCTAAATTACTTGTGCATTTGCTAAAAACTGAATTGGTGGATTCTACACTTATCTTTTCAAGAACAAAACATGGGGCAGATAAAATTGTTCGATTTTTAGAGAAAGCTGATATTAGTGCTGCTGCCATACATGGCAATAAATCTCAAGGCGCACGCCAAAGAGTATTAGGCAGCTTTAAAAGTGGTGAAACGAGTGTTTTGGTTGCTACTGATATTGCCGCTCGTGGTATAGACATTGAGGAATTATCGCTCGTAATAAACTACGATCTGCCAAATATTTCCGAAACCTACGTTCACCGTATTGGAAGAACAGGACGTGCAAGCGCCAGCGGAATTGCAATTTCATTTTGCGATGCAGAGGAAAGGGCATTTTTACGCGATATTCAAAAATTAATTGATCAAAAAATTCCTGTGGTGACACAACACCCTTTTCTGCTTGACGGCGTTGATGATGTGCCCGTAAATGAGAAAAAATCACACAATTCCCGTTCCCAAAAATCAAGTAATGGCGGCGGAAGAAATAATGGTTGGAAGCACCGTAAACCGGTAGCAAAAAAACAACGTTAGTAACAAATATTAAGTTCCTAAACTATAAAAACAAAAAAGGCTATCAGAAATGATAGCCTTTTTTGTTTTTTGGATTATATAAAGATTAAAATCTTTTTTTTCCACTAAATTTGTTGTCACGCCTTGGTGAATCAGTTTTTGGTTTTGCTTTACTAACAACAATTGTGCTGTTGTCGTATTGGCACTCATCAAGCTCTTCAATTGCTTTTAAAGCTTCGTCGTCCTTCACCATTTCTACGAAACCAAATCTTTTAGATTCGCCCGTTTCTTTGTCTGTAATAACTTTTGCAGAAACTACCTCGCCATACTCTTCAAATAATCCCTGTAAGTCTTCACTAGTTGTAGAAGAACTTAATTTTGCTATGAAAATGTTCATGTTTTTAGATAAAATGTTTTATGATTTAAGTTTAAGAGATTGCAGTAAGTAATTGAATAAAAACATTTACAATACTAAAATTTCCATTTAATCGGCAAATATAAAAAATTAAATTTAATTTTTTATAAAAAACTAACTATCTTACTCTATGCTAAATTAATAGAGCGCTACATTCAAATTTAAAAAATGTAGTTTTGCAGTCAAGAATATTATTTTATTAAATTATGGCTAAAAAGGGACGCGCAAAAAATACGGAGAATAAAGCATTACATACCAAACTTCTTAATAGAAAAAAGGAGAAGTTAAAAACTTCTAAAATAACGACCAAAGAGCGCCTTAAAGCCATTATAAAAAAATCAAAGGAAGCCTCAGAAAGTTTGAAAGTTTAAAAATTGGTATTTTGGATTGTTGGTATATTGGATTTTTGGTATTTTAGAAAAGTATAATTCTTGAATTATCAATTCCCCCTTTGGGGGTTAGGGGGCTTCGCCCATACCCGAAGCTCTAATCACAGCCCTATCACCATAGCGTTCCCGCATTTTATCCATAGCCTGGTACAGATCCAGAATTTTATCATTGTCTTCAAATAAATTAATTTGATGTCCACCACTTACCAAATCACTGAACTTCACTCCTATCATTCTAACCAGCAATCGCCTTTGATATAAACTATTGTAAAGGTCTAAAACAAAGGGTAAAATTGAATGGTCTGACGAGCTGTACGGGATTTTTTTTTGTTTTGTATAGGTTTGAAAATCGGAATACCTAATTTTAAAAGTAATACAAGCTGTTAATTTATCGCCTCTTCGCAATTGAAAAATCAAATTCTCCGTCATTGCAACAATAATAGTTTTCAATTTTTCTAGATCTGTGGTGTCTTTATCAAATGTGCGTTCGGTTGAAATTGATTTTCGTTCATGGTATTTTATAACCGGTGAATTGTCTATTCCATTCGCTTTTTTCCAAATGCCGCCACCCTGTTTCCCAAAAACTTTAGTCATCATATCAATCGGCATTTCCTGAACGGTTTTTATGCGCTTAATCCCTAAATCGCACAATATATTATAGGTTTTTTCTCCCACCATAGGAATTTTACGGACAGATAGCGGCGCCAGGAAAAATTTCTCCATGCCGCTGTTTATTTTCAGCTCATTGTTGGGTTTTGCTTCTCCTGTTGCTATTTTTGAAACGGTTTTATTTACGGATAAGCCGAAAGAAATGGGCAAGCCGGTTTCTTTTATAATTTTAGATCTTAATTCTGAAGCCAGTTGATGACATCCAAAAAATTTATCCATTCCCGTTAAATCAATATAAAACTCATCAATAGATGATTTTTCGTACAAAGGAACGGACTCATTAATAACCTCGGTAACCAGTTTTGAAAATTTAGTGTAAATCCCAGAATTACCTCGCAATACAATAGCCTCCGGACATAATTGTTTTGCCATACGCATTGGCATCGCCGAATGGACACCATATTTTCGGGCTTCATAACTGCACGAAGCAACGACGCCTCTATCTGAAGTGCCACCGATTAATACAGGTTTCCCTTCTAATCGACTGTCTGTTAAACGTTCGCAGGATACAAAAAAAGTATCCAAATCCATGTGCGCAATCGCACGTTCTAACGTATTCATACTACTGCTTTTTTAGTGATATCTGCATATCTGGGATCTTGAATAATTGCCAGTTTTTCCATTCTTTCTATTTCAACAGTGATACAATCAAATTCCTCCGTAACTTTTCCCGTTAATTCATACACGCCTCTTCCCTTAAATGGATATTTTTTGGCGGCTGGCGGAAAATGCACCGTGTCAATATGATCTCCTTTTACATCCACAAAATTTCCAAAATACATGAGATCTCCTTTAGAAGTGCTTACTCTTTTTGCCGTCACATAATAGCCATAAACCGTTACAGTTTTTCCTATATAATGCGTCAAATCACTTGCAACCAATTGTTGGTTAACTGATTGTGTCAATAAATCAAACGGACTACACAACGGAAAACCGAGATATTGAATTTCATCAAATGCGTCTTCAAAATTACTGCAATTGAGTTCTGGCGTGTTGTATACTATTTTTTCTGATTTGAAAAGTGTAGAAACATGTTCTTCCAAACACACTTTATTCACTTTCATATAAGCTTCCCATAACAATTCGCGTTTATTTCTCCCTGTAAACTGAAAGGCATTTATTTTAATTAAAATTGAAAGCTGTTCCAACGAAATGACGACCCTTTCTATAAAATCGTCCAAATCTAAAAACAAGCCGTTTTTTTCTCTTTCATTTACAATTTTTGTTGCATTCTTTAATTCAAAACTTTCCAGCATCATAAACCCAAAATAAATATGATGACCTTCGATATAATTCTGATAATGAGACTTGTTAATGGTTGGCGGATGAATAATTGCTCCGTTCATCCGTGCTTCGTGCACATAATATTCCGGCCGGTAAAATCCACCAAAATTGTTGAGTGTCGCCACCAAATATTCCAACGGATAATAGGCTTTTAAAAACAGGCTTTGGTAGCTTTCAACGGCATATGAAGCCGAATGGCCTTTGGCAAAAGCGTAACCTGCAAAACTCTCAATTTGTCGCCAAATTTCTGAAGTCAGCTCATAGTTATGCCCTTGGTTTTTACAGTTTTCAAAAAATTGGTTTTTCACTTTTGAAAATTCTTCTCTTGATCTGAATTTCCCACTCATTCCGCGCCGCAGCATATCCGCTTCCCCCAAACTTAAACCGCCAAAACAATGCGCCACTTTTATCACATCTTCCTGATAAACCATAATACCGTAAGTTTCGGGCATAATTTTAAGCAATATTGGATTGGCTTCTTTTCTGCGCTCAGGATTTCTGTATCTCAAAATATATTCCCGCATCATTCCGGATTTTGCAACGCCCGGCCGTATAACAGAACTTGCGGCCACCAATCCCAAATAATTATCAACCTGCAACTTTTTCAACAACATCCGCATAGCGGGAGATTCCACATAAAAACAACCAATTGCCTTTGCATTTTTTAACAGATTTTTAATTTTTAAATCTTCCTTAAAGCGTTTGATGTCGTGAATGTCAATCTCGGGGTGATTTGGATGGTTGTATTTTACAATGTCAACAGCTTCCCTTATTTTTCCCAATCCGCGCTGACTCAAAATATCAAATTTGTACAAGCCAACATCTTCTGCCACAACCATATCAAACATCGTTGTTGGAAATCCTTTTGGTGGTAAGTAAGTAGCTGTGTAATAATGAATTGGTTTTTCTGAAATTAAAATTCCTCCGGGATGAATCCCTAAATAATTTGGAAATCCCTGAATGCATTTACTATAAATTAAAACCAATTTAGAAAATTCATCCAATTCATTTGGATTAAAATTACCGATGGAAAGTTTGTCTATTTCTTCTTTTGGAAGTCCGAAAACTTTTCCCAATTCCCTAACTGAGGCTTTGTGTTTAAAGGTATTGTAAACTGCAATTAACGTCGTGTTTTTAAACCGATTGAAAATAAAATTCATCACATCATCCCGGTCGCGCCACGAAAAATCCAAGTCGAAATCGGGTGGATTTATTCTGTGCAAATTAATGAAACGTTCAAAATATAAATCCAGTTCTATGGGATCAACATCGGTAATTCGCAACAAATACGCCACAATGCTATTGGCGCCGCTTCCCCTGCCAACATAATAATATTTTTTGCTTCTGGCATATTTCAGAATTTTCCAATTGATTAAAAAATAGGAAACAAATTGCTTTTGCTGAATTATCTCAAGCTCTTTTTCCAACCGGGTAAAAACACGCTTACCAATTTTTTTATACCGATAATTTAAGCCGTCATAAGCTAGTTTTTTCAACAGTTTAAAATCCAGTTCTTCATTGTTGCTGTAGGTTTTCTGATTTTTAGGTGCATTTTTAGAAAAATCAAAACTGATATGGCAATTGTCTAAAATACGTTGTGTGTTTTCAATAATTTGCGGATATTCTTCAAAAATATCTTTCAATGCTTTTTCAGAAATCATAATGTCCGTAACCTCTCCCTGCTCCGATTTTGGCAATTTACTAAGCAAGGCATTATTATCAATAGCCCGTAACAATCGGTGGGTGTTAAATCCTTTTTTATGTTGAAATGAAACTGTTTTCAATATCACCAATTTCTCCTGATGTAATTGCCATTTTGAAAACTTCAGCTGGTTTAAATCAGAAGGTTTTACACCCATAAACTCATTTTCATGAAGATCTGTTATTGTGTTTTGATACGGATAAATCACATAGGTATCTGGAATATATTTTGCGCGTTTTGGAATCTCTATTTTATTGGAATGCAAAAATGCTGACAGGTATTTATTCAGTTGCTGTAAAGCTTCATTATTTTTTGCAATCATCACAAATTGTTGTTGCGCGCCATTTCTGAAATCCACACCAAGAACTGGTTTTATGTTGTATTTTGGAGCCAAACGCACAAAATCCAAGTTGGCCGAAGTACTGTTTATATCGGTCAATGCCATTGCCGTAATACTATGCTCAAATGCCTTTTGCAACAAGGCTTCCAGTGCTATTGTGCCGTATTTTAAACTATAATATGAGTGCGTGTTCAAATACATTTTTTCAGAAAAGATTAGGCGGTAAACTTTTTTTTGCTAAATTAGCTCAAAATATTAGCAATTGTTGCTCATAAATTTAGCATTATGAATTATTTGTCACAAAATATCAAACACATCAGGACCTTAAAAGGATTCACGCAGGAACAATTTGCGGAGGATTTAAAAGTCTCCCGCTCACGCATAAGTTCTTATGAAGAAAACAGGGCCATTCCTCCTATTGAATTTTTAATTGACTTGTCCGATTATTTTAAAATCCCCATTGATATTTTAATCAAAAATGATTTGTCTGGCGCAAAAGATGTTTCGTTTATTGAAATTGGAAACAGAAGGGTTTTATTTCCAATTACCGTAGATGGCGCCAACGAAGATTTGATAGAAATTATTCCTGTTGAAGCTTCCGCAGGTTATTTAAGAGGCTATGCCGACCCAGAATATATTGAGCATTTGGAAAAAATAAAATTGCCATTTTTACCTACAGGAACACACCGCGCATTTCCCATAAAAGGAGATTCCATGCTGCCAGTGAAAAGCGGTTCTTATATTGTTGCACGATTTGTTGAAGAAATTAGCAACCTGAGAGACGGTAAAACGTATATTGTACTCACTTTAAATGACGGCATTGTTTATAAGCGGGTTTTTAATAAATTGGAAGAAAATAACATGCTTTTGCTGGTTTCCGACAACAAAAAATACGATCCATATTATGTACCTGTTGATGAAATATTGGAATTGTGGGAATTTACGTGCAGTATCAACACACAGGAATATGAAGAACACGAATTAAAAATAAGCAGTATTGCCGTCATGTTAAATCAGTTGGGAATTGAGCTAAAGGCGCTGGAAAAATCGATAAAATAAATGTACGCAATAGTTGATATAGAAACCACCGGACACAGTTCCAAAATAACAGAAATTTCTATTTTTGTGTATGATGGAGAAAAAGTAATTGACGAGTTTACGACACTTGTGAATCCGGAATGCAACATCCCTCCTTTTATCACCAATTTAACGGGAATTACGAATTCTATGGTGAGCAATGCCCCAAAATTTTATGAAATTGCCAAAAAAGTAGCCGAAATTACCCAAGACACCATCTTTGTGGCGCACAACGTAAATTTTGATTACAACATCATACAAAAAGAATTTAAAGATTTGGGATTTGAATTTAAACGGAAAAAACTGTGTACTATTCGATTATCCAGAAAATTAATTCCAAATTTAAGATCGTACAGTTTGGGCGCGCTTTGCATTACACAAAATATTGTAATTAAAGACAGGCACCGGGCAAAAGGAGACGCGGAAGCCACGGTTGTTTTATTCGAAAAACTGTTGCAGCTGGACACCCAAAATGTATTCAATTCCTTTTTAAATCCGCGGTCAAAACAATCGACATTACCGCCTTTATTACCGAAAAAAACGGTTGATGAACTTTCAGAAAATTCGGGTGTTTATTATTTCAAAAACGAAAAAAATGAAACCATTTATGTTGGCAAAGCCAAAAATATAAAGCAACGCGTGCTGAGCCATTTTTACGACAAGACCAAAAAAGAAATTACGATGTGTCTGGAAACCAGCAATGTTTCTTACGTTGAAACCGGCAGTGAATTGCTTGCCTTGCTATTGGAGTCTTCGGAAATAAAAAAAATATTCCCCAAATACAATCGGGCACAAAGAAGGGCTCAGGAAAGTATCGGGTTGTTTACTTATGAAGACAGAGACGGCATACTTCACTTGGCTTATAATCGGTTAAAATTAATTACATCTCCCTTAATGAAGTTTTCCAATGTTACGGAATGCCGGATTTTTATGGAGAAATTATGCGAAGAATTTGAATTGTGTCCAAAATATTGTCATTTACAAACCAATGTTTCCACTTGTTTTCATTATCAAATTAAAAAATGCAAAGGCATTTGTAAAGACGAAGAACCTGTTGAATCGTATAATTTAAGGGTGCAAAAAGCCATTGATTCCCTGAAATTTAAAACTGAAAATTTTATCATTAAAGAAACCGGCAGAACCACCAATGAATATGCTTATGTTTTGGTTATTAACGGAATTTACAAGGGATTTGGCTACGCAAGCAAGAAAAAAAAGACAACATCCGTTGCCGATTATTTTGATTTGCTAAGCGCACAAAAAGAAAATAACGATGTTAGGCGAATTTTAAATGCTTATGTGGGTAAAAATAGCACAATTATTGTTCCGTTAGATTACGTCAACACGCCGTTTGAGCTCAACTTTTCCTAAATTTTACTTTGTTTTATATTCCTGAAAATTATCTCGAGTAATTTGGAGATTCTTTTGTGATGGTTACATTGTGCGGATGACTTTCACGCATTCCTGCAGCGGTAATTTTAACAAACCTGGCTTGTTTTTGAGCTTCAATATCTTTTGAACCACAATAGCCCATTCCGGCACGTAAACCGCCAATAAACTGAACCATCGTTTCATTTAATTCCCCTTTATAAGGCACCCTTCCCACAATTCCTTCAGGGACTAATTTTTTAATATCATCTTCAACATCCTGAAAATAACGATCTTTAGAACCATGTTCCATGGCTTCAATGGAACCCATTCCTCGGTACGATTTAAATTTTCGTCCTTCATAAATAATGGTTTCACCCGGCGATTCTTTTGTGCCTGCCAATAATGAACCCAGCATCACACAATCCGCACCGGCTGCAATGGCTTTCGGAATATCTCCTGTATAACGAATTCCTCCATCAGCAATTACAGGAACTCCTGATCCTTTGATTGCATTTGCCACTTCAATAATAGCAGAAAGTTGGGGAAAACCAACACCCGCAATTACACGGGTTGTACAAATAGAACCTGGTCCAATACCTACTTTTACTGCATCGGCGCCAGCTTCAACTAAATATTTTGCAGCTTCACCTGTAGCAATGTTCCCCACAACAATATCAATATTAGGGTAAACGCCTTTAATTTGTTTTAAAACAGTGACTACGCTTTTTGTATGTCCGTGCGCAGTATCAATAATTAGCGCATCAACTCCGGCTGTTATTAGAGCTGAGGCTCTTTCAAGCGCATCAGGGGTAACACCTATTGCTGCCGCTACGCACAAACGCCCATATTGGTCTTTATTAGCATTCGGATTTTCCAAAACCTTAATAATATCTCTGTAAGTTATGAGTCCTACCAATTTATAATTGGCATCAACAACCGGTAATTTTTCAATTTTATTCTCTTGTAAAACAACTTCAGCCTGTTTTAATGAAGTACCTACAGCAACGGTAATCAGGTTTTTAGAAGTCATTACTTCAGAAATTTTACGCTTATTGTCTCCCTCAAAACGCAAATCCCTATTGGTTACAATGCCAATTAATTTTCCTTCTTTATCAATCACAGGAATCCCACCTATGCCATACTCTTTCATTAAGCTTTTAGCAACAAATACCGTTTCATCTTTAGTGATGGTAATTGGTTCTAAAATCATCCCCGATTCTGAACGCTTCACTTTTTTAACTTCTATAGCCTGTTTTTCTATAGACATATTTTTATGCAACACACCAATTCCACCTTCACGAGCCATGGCAATTGCCATATTCGATTCGGTAACGGTATCCATCGCTGCGGAAACGACAGGAACATTTAGTGTAATGTTTTTTGTGAATTTTGTCTGAATTTTTACCTCACGCGGTAAAACTTCTGAAAATGCCGGAATTAATAATACGTCATCGTAGGTTAAACCTTCACCTACTATTTTTGAAGAATCTAAAATCATAGTGCAACCAACTTATAAATTAATTGCGTGCAAATTTAGACTATTTAATTTAAATAGCACTATTTATGGCTTTTTTGAAAATAAAATTTGATATCCTATTGCTAATGTTGCCGATACAAAACTAAAAGTCATTAATATTCCCGAAAATATCACCACATATTTAAACCAGGTAACCCCGCTCCAAAGCAAATAGATGCCGCCAAAAGTTAAAATGACGGATAAAAAAGGTTCAATCATTAAAAAATATTTAAACTTTTTATTGATAGATGTTGTAGCAAGAATCAGGGAAAGCAAGAAGAAAATTACGGATAAGGAAAGAATATGGTTGTGAACAATGGTAAGAATTTCAGACTCGCTTTTTTTGAATTTCATGACTTCAGCGGCTTCATCATTCTCATTTCCCAAATAATGACTTTCTAATTCTGAAGAGTTCATGGAAGTTGTGTTGTTAACAAAACTCAATCCGCCATAAAAACCTATGCTTAGCACAATCGTAAATACAAAAATAAGGGATTTTATTTCTTTAGGAAATTGATGTATAAGTCCGTGAATTTGCATTATAGTTGTTTTTTATTATATAAAATCGTTACTGTTTTCAGTAATTTATTTACCTCATTGGTCATAGATTTTGCTGAAATTGTTGCTCCTGAAATTGCTGCAATATCTTTTTGATATTCTAAAGTTTCCTCTTTTGTTTTTCCATTAAACTGATTCAACCATCGTTTACTGCCAACTTCACCTCCGTGGGCCTCTCTATATACCAAAATTTTTACTTTTGAAACAATCAAGTCTTTGTCAAAAATAACAATAAAATCGAAATAATCTGCTTTCCCGTAAGCCTTTCCGAAATAATAATAACCTAATAGTTTCTCCTTATTATTAATTTTAAAGAAATTGGAATCACTAATTCTTATAGGTAGTTTTTCATTAATTTCATTAGAAACAGAAATTGTCTGTTTTGTATACATTTCAATATTAAAAGTATTTTTTATTTCTTTTTCTATCAACTGTTCAATTTTATCAGAAATCGTAAAACTTGATATTATAAAAATTAAAATTGTGATTCCTGAAATTTTTTTCATGATGTATAAAATTAAATATGTAACTAATAAAAAGTATTCAAATTCATCATTCTAAACCTGCCTACCGGCAGGCAGGTTTAGAATGACAAAAATTTAAATAATCATTTTAAAACCAAATTGCAATACCTGCATTAAATTGCTTTGCTGTATTACTTCCTGAAACCGCATTGTTAATTAATTGATAATCAACTTTAAATGCAGCACCATCTGCTACTTTATAATTCAAACCAAAAACCAATTCATTTTTATCAAAAGCATCATTTGCAACTAAACTTCCTTCGGTTTCAGCGTGTGTATTGTATTTTTCATATCTTAAAAACGGAGTTAGTTTTTCTTCTCCTTTTAAATCAAATCCATACGCAATTTCAGCGTACAATCCGTTCATTTTAGATCCCAAATCTTTACCGGTTAAGGTATTATATTCGTTTGTATCCGATAAATCAGCATTAATATATTGTCCTCTTAATTCTAAGTTATTGTATTTATAACGAGCATCCAAGCCAATCATTGAAATCCCAATAGTTGAACCTTCAACGGAAGTGTCATCTGTTTGGGTTTTCCCAAAATAACCGGACAGTCCTATTCTAAGTCCCATAATTCCGTAATAATCTAATTTAGTGGAGAAATTGGGTGAACTAACTACTGATTCTGCCCCTTTTTGGCGCCCTTTTCTTAAACCGTCACTACCACGCAATACACCGTCTCCACCTGCATAAGATTTAAAACCGTTAAATACATAAGCTTGATATTTTAAAGAAGCATTGTCTATTCTTCCGGAAATCCCAGCTCCTAGTTCTCGCCAAGTAGTTGGGACAATAGAATTGTCTACATTAGGACGTTCAACGCCATAAAATGTTGTTGGCTCATGATATTCATTTATAATTCCCATTGGCACCAACATTAAACCTGCCAATACATTTACATTTTCATTTAATTTATATTTTATATAGGCTTGCTCAACATATACCTCTTTAACATGCTCATACTCAACTTCTGTTAAAAAACTTACCTTTTCATTAAATTTATACCCAAAAAGCAATACCAATCGGTGTACATCTAATTTCCCCACTTCTGAACCGTCGGGTTCGTTGTAATCTATTTGAGCATAACCTCCTATTGTAATCCCTTTACTTAAGTTATCATTTAATAATTTGTTTCCTGAATTTTGGTAAGTATTCTCTGAATTTTCTTGAGCAAATAAGACGAAGCCAATTAATAATGCTACGAATAAACTTATATTTTTCATTTTTTTGATTTAAATTAATTGTTTTTATTTAGACTTATTATTAATAACAGTGCAAAAATATATAAGTTAGTAGAAATAAAAAAGACTTATTTAGACTAATTATAAATAAGCTGATTTATATCATACTTTCAAAAAAGTAAAAAATATATAAGTTTGATTTTAAGGCAATTGACTATTTATTAAAAATCTTCAAAGCCTCATTATAAGCACTCTCAAAACTCATAGCATTGATATTTGTAGTTGCTTTTTGCTGATTGAAATAGGATATCAATTTTTCTGTAGGCATATTTCCTGTGAGATCGTCCTTCGCCATCGGGCAACCTCCGTAGCCCATGATGGCCCCATCAAAACGGTTGCAGCCCGCATTGTAGGCAGCATCCACTTTTTCAAACCAGGTTGTTGGCGTTGTATGAAGATGTGCGCCAAATTCTATGGTTGAATAAGATGGAATTAAATTAGAAAAAAGATAATCGATTATTTCTGGTGTTGAGCTTCCGACAGTATCGGATAATGATAAAATTTTAACGCCCATTTTTGAAAGTTTCTCTGTCCAGTTTGAGACAATTTCAACATTCCAGGGATCACCGTACGGATTTCCAAAACCCATGGATAAATAGGCAACGACTTCTTTATTGGTTTTGGCGGCAATATTTAAAATTTCATTCAAAATTTCAATGGATTCTAAAATTGTTTTACCGGTGTTTCTCATTTGAAAATTTTCAGAAATTGAAAATGGATAACCCAAATAACTGATTTCTTCAAATTGTGAAGCATCCTCTGCCCCACGAATGTTGGCCACAATTGCCAATAATTTGCTTTCTGTTTTACTCAAATCGAGTTTTGAGAGCACTTGTGCCGTATCTTGCATTTGGGGAATTGCTTTTGGAGAAACGAAACTCCCAAAATCTATAGTGTCAAAACCAACCCTGAGCAATGCATTTATGTATTGCGCCTTAACTTCAGTTGGAATAAAATGCAATTTTATTCCTTGCATGGCATCTCTCGGACATTCTATGAGTTTTACTTTTTTCATGGGTTCTCAAATATACAAAACCAATTAAGAAAAAAGGATATAAATGGCAATGCCAATAAAAACTAAAATTTTAAATAATTTTATTTTTGAATTGAAGGCTGGATGTCTTTTTAGGTAATCTGCAAAATTCCCTGAAAGCAAGGAAACCAAAGAAAAAATTAGCAATGCCTGAAGCATAAATAATCCTCCCAATACATAAAATTGCACCATGGTATTTTGAGATGAACTATATAAAAATCCGGGGAAAAAAGCCAAAAAGAATATGGAAACCTTCGGATTTAAAACATTCATCAAAAATCCTTGTTTAAAAAGTTTAATCAACCCTTTTTTATCCACTTTTGTATTTATCAAAACTTCTTCATCCGATTTAAATGTTAAATAAGCCAAATACAATAAATAAATTGCCCCAAATAATTTAATAGCGAAAAATATATTTTCCGATTGTTTCAGCAATGCCGAAACGCCAAAAGCCACTAAAGAAGTATGGATTAAAATCCCGGAAACCAATCCCAATGAAGTAACAATTCCGTATTTTTTACCGTTGGTCATACTTTGCGCCAACACATAAATAATGTCGGGTCCCGGCATAATGGTGAGTAACATGGATGCGCCGATAAACGACAGCAGAATTTCGTAATTCATTTAAAATTTTAAGAAATCCAAAGTTATTGTTTTTTGCTTAACAAAAAAACTTGTTTTGACATCTTAAAATAATAAACCAACTATTAAAAACACCAAAACAAGTTCTAAATATGAATCAACTTTAAAGTTTACAACCTTCTTAATCTTAAAATTTAAAATTCAATCCCATTTTAAAGTTTCTTCCTTTGGTAGTGTACCCTATTGTTTCCACATAACTTTCATTGAAAATATTGTTGGCTTGAACAATCAATGTAAGTCGGTCTTTTATCAAATGATGGCTTGCAAATAAATCGACCAAACTATAAGCTTTTAAATTAATAGTATCTCCTGTTCCCCATTCGTCAAAATAGGTTCTTTTTGAAATATTTTTAAAACGAATAGACAAATAGGTATTATTTATGCTGTTGGTTTCAATTAATGCCGTTATTTTATGTTTTGGGATATAATCAATATCTGTACTTTTATAAATATAGGTATGACCCAATCTAATAGTGGCTTCTTTAAGAAAATCAAATTTAATTTCGGTTTCAACACCTTTTGCATTTAATTTTTCTTCGGAATTGGAATAAGTCACAAAATCGGGTAAGATAATGGCATTTTCTTCCTCTCTGTAAAAGAATACGGAATTAATTTCAACCTTCTTTTTTAAGGAATAAATAAATCCGAATTCCATACTTTTATCTTCTTCGGGCTTTAAATTCACATTTCCATATTGAGAAAATAACTGATAAGTGCTTGGTGCAATAAACGCCGTGCTTAAAGAGGTTATTAACCTAAATTCCTTTGAAAAATTATAAGAAGGATTCACATTATAAACCCAATGATTTCCGTATTCGCTGTGATTGTTTAAGCGTGCTCCTGCATTTATGTTAAAACCAGACAATGCGTTATAAACCACTGTAAAATAAGGATCTATGGTATGGTAATTTGCCAACCCTTCATTTATATCTCCATACGGACTATTTGTTTCGTTGCTCTGTTTCTGATAATTCAACCCCGTAATCAGTTGAAATTTATCCGAAAATTTGTAATCATTGATCACATCTGCTACGTAGGTTTTACCTGTATATTCAAAATGGTCTGTAGCATCTGACCAACTGTTAAAAATGTCCAACATTCTGTCATTTTTATTGTAAGATGCGCTTGCTGAAAAAATTCCTTTTTCATAATTAAAGTTTGATGAAAAGCCAAATCTAAGCTGCTCATTTTCTCCATTGTTACTATCGGAATCCGAAAATGCTCCGGCATCAAAATCATACACATTTTTGTCGTAATTGCTAAATAGCTGAACATTAAACTTCTCGTTAAATTTGTAGCCCAAACGCACAAAAGAGTTTGATGCTTCAAATTTATCACTCTCAAATTTCACTTCGCTATTTTCATCACTTGCATCTGACAATCCTTCAATACTGGAAAAATTACCGGCTGCCAAATAACTAAATTTATTCAAGATCCCATTAACCGTAATATTTTGATTAAAATCCTTAAATTTTAATTTTGAATCGTTTTGCGAATTGTTGGTTCCCAAAGAAACTTCATAGTTAAGTGAAATTGGTTTTTCTACAGGTTGTTTCAACTTAATATTGATAACTCCTGTAGCGGCTCCTGAACCGTACAAAGTACTGGCAGCACCATTCATTACTTCAATAGATTCAATTTGATTTAGCGACAGCAAACGCAAATCGAAAGTAGTATTTACACCCGATGGATCACTTATCGAAACACCATCAATAAGCACAATCACATGGCGATCTCGTCCTCCCCTTATATAGATACTTTTGTCTTTTCCGGCAGAACTGTTGCTGCCATTAATAGTGATTCCGGCTATATTGTCTAAAATATCAGCAACGGATTTCCCTTTTTGGTTTTCAATTTCTTCTGGTGTAATTTGGTAAATAATTTTGCCTACGTGTTCTTTTTTGATGGCAAATTTTGTTGCAGTAACTACAACTTCGTTTAAATGCTCAATACTGTCTTTTTTTTGTTGAGCAGTTACAGTGGTTAATGCAAAAAATAAGCATAACGCACTTGCATGAAATGAATGTTTTTTCATTTTTTTTTGATTTAATTAAAAAATAAATCAGGTAAGATTTCAAGTACAGAAAAAACCATACTCAAACCATTCTCCCGAAAGTTTGAACTATTGCAGATTTTGGCAGGTCTCCTGGCTTGCGTGTTGTTATTCACCTTCCCATTCTAAATGAACAGTGGTTTAAAGTTAATAACAACCACCAATTTCTTGGCTAAGCTTACAGTTGCGGGAACAGCTTCGGATTTTAACCGAATTCCCTTTTCACTTGGTTATACAGAAGTATAAATAAGAACCATAATCTGACGCAAAGTTAAATTAATAAAGTGTAATTAGCCGTATTAAATTTCTAAAATATTACTTTTGTGAAAATTATTTTTTAATGAAATTGTCAATCACTAAAATTATCGCATTTACGCTCTTTATACTACTAATCTCTTGTAAAGGTGATAAAAAGAACGACGTTTTAAATGCGGAAACAAATATTAAAAGCACCCTAAAATATGCCAAAGGATTTGATATTCAGCATTATAAAAATTACACAAAACTTATAGTAAAAGCACCTTATCAAAATTCAACAGAAACTTTTGAGTATATACTTGTGGCCAATAAATCAAAAAGTGATTTAAAAACCATTCAAATTCCAATCAATTCAATTGTGGTAACAAGCACCACGCATATTCCGTTTTTAGAATTGTTGAGTGTTGAAGATAAATTGGTCGGCTTTCCAAATACTGATTACGTGTCCTCTGAAAAAACAAGAAATTTAATCACAAATGGTTTTATTATAGATCTTGGCCACGAAGAAAGTATCAATACCGAATTACTGCTCGATTTAAAACCCGATTTGGTGGTTGGTTTCTCATTAAACAGCAACAATAAAATGTTTTCTGTGATTGAAAAATTGGGAATTCCTGTACTTTTAAATGGTGACTGGGTTGAAGAAACACCGCTTGGACGTGCTGAATGGATTAAGTTTTTTGGAGTGTTGTTCGATAAAGAAAAGATGGCCGACAGTATTTTTAATGACATTGAAAAAAATTATGTGGAAGCTAAAAATATTGCCTCAAAAGCAACTGAAAATCCAACCGTAATTTCGGGCGGACTTTTTAAAGATGTTTGGAATTTGCCTGCGGGAGAAAGTTTTGAGGCTGCTTTTTTGAAGGATGCAAACACCAATTACCTTTGGATGGATTCTAAAGGAAAAGGAAGCCTTTCCTTAAATATTGAAAATGTATTTGAAAAAGGAAAAGATGCCGAATTGTGGATTTCTCCAAGTTATTATAAAACCTTTGAACAACTGAATGATGCAAATGACATGTATCCTAAATTTAAAGCGTTTCAGAATAAAAATATTTACACTTATGTAAATAGACAAGGAGAAAAAGGCGGAATTATTTATTTTGAGCTGGCTCCTGCCCGACCCGATTTGGTTTTAAAAGATTTAATCAAAATCGCACACCCTGAATTATTAACAGACTATGAATTAAACTTTTATGAAAGATTGAATTAAGTTTTCAATTAAAAAAGCCCTTCTGGTGCTCGTCTGCGACGAGTACCCAGCTCGTACTAGCCAGCGAGGTATTTTATTGCAATGCTTGTATTTCTTCTTTTAGTTCTTTTAAGTGACGATTTATGATAGCCCAAACTATTGAATTATCAATACTGTCATATGCGTGAACCAATCTATTTCGAAATCCGATAATTTGTTTATCATTCTCAATTTCTAAATCCGGTTTAACTTTTTTAAGTTGATTTAAAGCTTCTCCAATAATTGCCAATTGTCTTTCAACAGCACTTTGAGTTTTTAAATCATTTTGATAAAGATTAAAATCTGTAATGCCAACAGTAAATTTTTCTATCAAATCGATAGCCATTAAAATATCAAATTGATATTTTTTGCTCTTTTCCGTCATAGATTAAAATTTTTGTTGCATCAATATTTTTTCTGAGAATAGGATTTTTAATTGAGGTAGTTGTTAATAAATCGACTTTCCGCTGAAAGAATTGCTCAAATTTGTCCCAAATGTCCATAAGGTTTTCTCCACGTTCAATTGGGTCATCATTATCAATTTCAATCAGTAAGTCTATATCGCTTGAATCTTCCTTAAATTGGTCGGTTATTGAAGAGCCAAAAGCGTACAAGTTTTTCACATTATGAGATTTACATAATGCTAAGAAATCCGCCGTTTTATATTTTATGGATTCTTTTAAATTCATACTGCTAATATAACTTATTTTTTTTGAATTTGGGAGTTACCATATTTGTTTTAGCCTCGTTGCAAACGCTACGTTTTATATTTTATGTGCTAGTTTATGAGGTACTCATAGCAAACGAGCATCAGAGGGGTTCTAAAGGAAAAGGAAGTCTTTCCTTAAATATTGAAAATGTGTTTGAAAAAGGAAAAGATGCCGAATTGTGGATTTCTCCAAGTTATTATAAAACCTTGGAACATCTTAATAATGCAAATGTTATATACTCAAAATTCAGTGCTTTTCAAAGCAGTAACATATTTACTTATGTGAATAAACAAGGCGAAAAAGGCGGTATTATGTATTTTGAGCTCGCTCCTGCCCGACCCGATTTGGTTTTAAAAGATATCATTAAAATGGCCCATCCTAAATTATTGAAGGAATATGAGTTTACTTTTTATGAGAAATTGAAGTAAAGTTAAGCGTTTAAAAATGGTAAATTCTAACTATCAATTTTTAGTCTCTTTTCTCTAGTCTCTTTTCTGAGGTCTCAATTTCAACTCTCTAAAACAATTTAATCTGACCAGCACCATCTGCAGGATCATCATTTTCCGAATCTGAATCATCCTCAAAAGA
>JGI1221J13441_10000431_pt1 | contig 19170 bp, 27 predicted proteins | sample LakVidmifraction_4_FD_13441 | JGI IMG/M metagenome (IMG submission 13441) | reverse complement strand
TAATGAGTTGCAGTTATACCAAGATTGAATAAACTCAGTCACGCTAGATGTATCTATTAACGGAAAACTTGTTAATGATGAGCAGTTATACCAAGATAGATTAAAATCAGTCACGCTACCAAAATTACCAACATCATTAGCCGATATTGTCATATTCGAACAACCAAAGAATGCACTAGATTGAGTGGCACTACCAATTCCATAAATACCGAAATTCTCAATGTCCAAAAGTTTTACTTTATCTCCACCGTTATTAAAATAGAACTGCGGAAAACTACCACTTATCTCAACTTTATGAGTACCAGAGCCACTTGGGAATGTAATTGTGTGATCTCCTGTAATTCCTGTTTCTGAATATCCATCGCTTGTTGCAATATTATAGGAGTAACTGCCTCCATTTGTCGGTATGGTAAACTGATCAGATGCGCTTGTTCCTGCGTTATCAGATTTTACACTGAATATTAATTTTCCGATAGTGTCGCCACTTTGAACATGTTGCATTACACTTCTCATATCTTATAAGTTTGAAAGGTTTGCGAATATTCTCATTATAGTACCATCATAACAATAAGTAATTGCTAAAAAGTTCCGCTTATCAACATCGTATTCTCCCACCATATTGTCGGTAATATCAGTGGATAATGTTACTCCAAAAGTATTTCCAACTATTTCTAAAGTACGTGTTACGCTTTGTCCAACTAATAAATCTGGCTTTGTAATTGTTAATGTTACTGCTCCTGTTAGTTTATAATATCCATGTACATAAGCGTTAAAATCAATAGCCTTTGCGCCTGTTGCTGTTAGTTCTATTAAAGCATCTCCTATTATTTGATTTTCGGTTGGAATTAAAGCGGTAGGTAAATCACCAAAAGCTGCTTTGTAATTGTTCGCTCCTCTTACGACTGGAAATAAATCGCCAGCCTCCATGTTTGAAGGTAAAGGGGTTAATTCAGTTATTTTTTTATTTGCCATATTATAATTCTATTTTACTGCCATCCTCTAATAAGATATAAAAGCCATCTTCTAATAATAAAAATCCTCTAAAAAAACCAACATCTGATAAGTCATTTATAAATAATGCTTCGTTTCTTTCATCGCCTGTAAAACTAAAAGTCAACCCATTAAATTCACTTTTAGAGCCTCCTGTTTCACTGTTAATGCTTTCGCAAATTAAACCATTATATGCTCCTAATAATCTTAAATTTCCGTTGTTATCTTCAACTATGATTCTAACATCTTTTTTAATTATCTTTTGTAATATAAAAGTGTCCTGTGTTCCTGAAAATCTTAAATCAATAGTTTGTGTGTAATATTTTCCTCCGTCGTCGTCATCCATTTTTTGATTAACAGTAATACCTTTCAGAGGCTCAAATTCATATATATTAGTTTCTGGGAAAGAATTTAAAACAAGATTGGTGGTATCAATTTGACTGCGTTTATATTTAACATATGTAAAAATATAAACCTTTTTTATGCCACCGTTTTGACTTTTACAAGTTTTATCATGTCCTCTAGTTATGCCACAAATCATAGTTATATGTTTTTACCTAAGTACCATCCTGCCGTGACTTGAATGTTTTTACTAGCGTCTACTTCGTCTTGATAATTTTTATATTCTGATATATCGTTCTTGCATATCCACTTATCGAAACGCTGCACATACATTTGAGCCAATGCATGATATTTGCTTGACAGAAATTGTGCCTCATCTTTTGAGACTACTTCTGCGTTATCGGGTTGATGCTTAAATAAACCTCCATTGTCTAAAGTATAAGAACAAACCTCTATATATTCCGCCACCGCTTCATTTTTAGTTATCGGTTTAACAAATTCATTAAATAAAACAAGATAATTTCCGCTTAAAGTATCGTTTGTTATTTCTAAAATAATCTTATCATAAAGTAAACTCCCTAATAATGGCTCTATAACGCTAATTTGAACGTTTAAAATGCTAAATGTGTACTTGTCAACGTCCACATTTCCCCCTAATATGGTAGTTTCCGCTAGTTCTGAAGGACTTGTAAATAGTAATTCTGCCATTATTTTCTATAATTAGGTATTTTGCTCCAATAATTATTCTGCGATTCAGCTACTTGTGCTACTTTTTTATCATTTTTTACCCATTTAGCATCATTTCGCTCGCTTGGTTCTAACTCTAATATCATTCTACGAGCTTCATTAACAGTAATTTTATCATTTCCTTTCTTTAAATAGATGACTCTTTCCCAAAAATGCTTGCAATTAACACCGCCTTTGTATAAAAAGATGTTATAACTATTACTTCCACTAGGAGCAAATTGATCATTATAGTTATAATTAGCGTTTAAATCTTCAGACCGATATACCTTATTAGCCTTTATAACCTTATTACAAAAGTCTCTTTCTCCTGTTAATTTACCTGCGTACTTATATCTTATTTTAAATATATTAGTGTCTTGAATGTCCTTTCTACTTGTTGTTTTTGGCGTTTGAGCGAACTGAAACACAGTATTAAGTGATTGTTCTGTTAATGTTATTTCATCGCATTGTCTCTCCTCTATTTGATCCCAATCATCACCAACATCCTCTCCTAATTCTACTAACATATCTGCCAAACTATCAGTATTCAAGCAAACATGACTACTCATTTCAGCTTGAACTATCTCATTCTTTACCTCTGTTAAAGGTAAAAATTTTAAATCTAAAACAATCCCATAAGCCATTAAAATATCCTCTAAAGCATTTGTTATATAGTTTTGTTTTGGTGCTATTACACGCTTCATTAACTGCTCTTCTGCTACATCTAATTCATTGGCATTGTTCCCTAAACCTGTGCTGTCTTTTATTCCAAATAACATCGGACTTGTAACTCTATGCCCTGTCATGATCTGCTGACGTGCTTCACTAACTAAAAATTCCCACTGTTTGTGTGCGCTATTACCATCTATTGAGGTCACAGTTATTTCAGCATCTATTCCATTAAAGGATAAAACAAATTTACCTGCATTTGTGCTGCCGACTAATTTTGATTTTATTTGACGTTCTAATTTGTCTTTCTCCTCATCGCTTAAAGAGTTCCCATTTGGGATATTAATAATATAGCCAAATGATAACCCGTTTTGAATATGGCTCACGTAATAATTCGCAATCTCCTCCTCTGCCAAAGCATAAGGCAAACAAGCTAAATAATCGGGATCGGCGAAATAATTTTTACCCGCTTTATATGGTTTTATACAATAAATTTCTATTTCTGTTTTGCTACCGGTTCCGAACGCAGGAAAATACTCTGGAGGATTAGTTCCAGTTTTGGTAAAATCTTTGGAATACCAATAACCTTCAATTTCGCCATCTTCATTTTCAATTTGAGGCACGACGTATTGTTTAGGGATGTGATAAATCCCTTCTAAATCGCCTTTTTTAGTTTTAGCAATTTGTATAGACGCCTCACCAAATAACTCAAAGTCGGATGCGATACGTCGTAAATCTCTGGAAGATAAATATCTCTTAAACATAACCCACTCGGTCAAATGGTTTTGAGAATTATTTGCAACCAATCCACGCCCTATAATTAAATCTATATAGGAGTTTATTATGGCAGCATTAGTAGGACTGCCATTGTATCGATCTATTATGTAGTTATAAAACTCATTCTTGCGACCATTTAATACCCAATCCTTCGATTTATTTTCATATATTTCTGGACGCGTATAATTGCTTAAATTAAATATTCTAACGTCTGATGCTTTTTGTTCACTCATAATAATATAGTCCATTAGTCAATTTGTAATCTTGACTATTTTGTTTAGTAGTTATTAAATTGCCTCTATAAACAACAGTATCTCTACTCATTAGTTTCATTTCGTATTTTTGTTTATCCTCAAATAGATATGATATTACTATTGTCATTATCCCATTAGAGATATATACGTCTGTTGGATTTAATTCAAATGATTCTTTGGTAGCCTCGTTTTTTATTTTAATAACCAAATCAGTTGTAAGATTAATCCTAGGTATTAATCTTATTACATGAGTTTCTGTGTCTGGATCTATAAGCTTCATATTATTAAAACTATTAATTTGTATTTTCGTTATAAAAAAAAGCCGCCCAATTAAGGAGCGGCTTACTAACTAACCAAAACATAAAAAAACTAAACTAATAATAATAATGCTGACACAGTTGACTCATCTAGTTTAGGACTTAATGCGCCCGTCGTAGATACGCCCGTTAAAGTGTACCCGTTCATGTCTGTCTTTGCTCCTCCTGTTGTTTGATCCACTGTAAAGTCGATACCGTCATCTATTCCAATAGCATGGTATATCCCATTTCGGTCTTTCACAACCGCTAAAGGATAACCATAAGCCAATAGATTCATTTCAGCGCTTGTAGCTACATCAATAGATTTAAGTATAACTGTTAACGTTTGAGTGTTAACAGTTGTGCCTGTATTCCTATCTGATAGTAAATTTTCAACTAATGTATTACCATCGCCTTCTAAATCGTATTCAGAAGCCGCTGTAATAGATGCGTTAATTGCTGTTACCTCACCTGCTACAACTGTAAATGGGTCTTCAACACTGTTAATTAAATAGAGTTTGGAGTTACCCCCTATTGAGGATTTACAAACTCTAGCCCTGCCTTTTGTAATATCACATGCCATATTTATATATTTTATTAAAAAAAGGGTGGCAGTTTTTAACAGACCACCCTTTAATATTATTAATTAACTATTTATTAAACCGCAGCTTCTGTCGTCAGTAACCAAACAATATCAGCAGAATTATAATANCCAACGCCAGCAGCGTAAACTACTTTTCCTCTAACTTGACCAGTTAATANTCCTATTTCATCCTCATCGATAAAACTTAATTCATTAAAGTCAGCTTCTAATCCGGTCGCAAAGACTACATTTTTCTTTTCAAAAATAACAATCGTGTTATCTGGCAAACCGTTAACTTCTGTTAACATATATTTTCCAAATTTAACTTGTTTTTCGTCTGCCGTACCATCGTTAGCAATACCTTTAGATATTAGATAAAAGTTGTAGGCTTGAAATACATCTGGACTAACTGCCACCGTCAATGCTTTACGTCTAATTGCTAAAGGTACTGCATTTAATGCGACCTTTAAATTAGCTTCTACATTTGTTTCTGTTGTAGCGGCATCGATAGCGGTAATTCCGTTATTAACTTTAATAACATCACCATCCGCATCAAATTGGTTTATTAAACCACCAAACTCACCAGCTGTTGTGTTCGTTCCATTCCAGATATCATCGTCTACCTTATCGGCGTTACTCGCTAATACTTCTAATTGAATCGCTTCCATAATATCAGAAGGCGCATTTACATTGTGCGCTGATGCTCCCATTGAATCCTCTGACCATGTAGCTCTAAAATCCTCTTTACAAATCTGTAAGGCGTTCATAATCTTTTTAGGCTCAATCACTTTCTCACTCAAAGTTATAGCCCCTGATGGTGTGAATCCACAAGTATAGTCTACCATTCCATCCGTATATTGAATCTTCCGAAGATTAAATTTATAATTCACATTCGGTGCTACCGTTAAAAGTCCTAACCTCAAAGTGTCAGCCTCTTTAAAAGATGCCCCGATAATCTCGCCTGCGACTTTGCCTGCATAGTTACTGTTTACTGTTACCGTTGTTGCCATGTTTATTTTCTTAATTTACTTAAAATTCTACCTTGTTTATTTAATTCTACTTGCTCTATTTGTCTCACTGGTTTCGCAGCTGGTTGGCTATACAATTCCACAACNTCTTTTTGTAATCCTTTAATTAATTCATCTTTTTTAGAAAACTCTAATTTCAAAGCATCTATTGATTTCTCTTGCGCTTCGTATTTAACCAAAATACTTTTGATTGCTTTCTCTAAATCGGATTCAACCGCTGGAGCTGTATCGCTCATTGGTGCATCTACTGCTTCTTCTTTTACCTCGGCTGGTTTAACTTCTGAAATCATTCCCTCTTCGGTAACAATTACAATCATATCACCTTCAACTGGGTACTCACCAACAGGTAAAGGTACACGATTGCCATCATCATCGTTAGCCCATATTGCAATTCCTGTTGTCAACTCTTCACCTTCATACTCAAATTCGATATCTTCGTTTAGGGCTTTTACTTTGCCTAATTTGACATCTAAAGGTTTCTCCTTTAGTCCTAAAGCAATCTTTAGTTGCTCTATTCCTTTTAAAATTTCACTCGCCATATTTATATTTGATTTTAAATTAACTTCTTTTAACTCCAACATAGCATCAATGCTAAATCCTTTAACTTTGCCAGTCTTTACGTAGTTGTTCCAAACGTCGTCGTCGTCTACTTTCATAGTTGCAACCCATGTGCCAACTGGATAACTAAATCCGTATAGTGCGCTTTTATCTGTTTTAGTATTTTCCACTAACCAACTCTCAACAAATGTTACTCCTTCTATTTTGTCGGTATGTTCAATAGTACTATTCTTTTGACTCCCAGATTTAAAGAAATGATACGATAAATTCTTTATTGTTTCTTCGTCAAATCTTATATTAAATTCCTCGCCCCCTTGATTCCTATAAACATCTTTATTAGGCTCTAAAACCAAACCCATTAATATACGCTTCTCTTTATCAATCTCTTTTAATTTGATTTCTTGGTGCTTTCTTAAAGCTATAAATTTTGATTCCATTGCTGGACTATCAACTAAAGAGATGCCAAATACTCCTTTAGTTGTCAACTCATTAAACACAGCTTGATACGTTTTCATATAATTATCGTTACTTTTAAAACTATAAAATTGTAGTGTTGTTACATTTTCGTATATCTACCTGTAAATAAATCTAAACATTATTAACTTCTTTATAACTATAATCAAAATCTATCTCGTAATTTATGAGCCTATCATTTTGACGGGTCTGGTACTTTAAAGAACTGCTTTTAATATTAACAGGAACGAATGCACTACTCTCATAACTCCATGCCGATTCACTTAATAGCAACTGTTTAAAGGTATCATTCATACTCTCATCGATAAAACCACTATTAACACTAAATTTGGTTCTTCCATTAACATTGTAATCTACAAATTGATGGTTTCCCAAATTCGGCTGACCTTTATCGCTTTCAAATGTTTCTGAATCTATTTTTAAATCATCCTTTCGAGCCTTGAAAAATGTTATGACTTGTTGAGCGCCCTCTTTGTTAATAAAATGAATTTCAACAGGCGTATATCTACATTCAGATTCTATATATACAGTAATTAACGCGCCGTTATATTCTATTTCTATGTATTCGTCACCGTCAAAATCAGTAGCATCGACTACTAGATACTTAACAAGTTCAGAACTATCATAACTGTCTGGTGTTGCAAATGTAAATACTGTTTCGCTCGGATAACCTGTTGCTGTTATGCTCATATGACTACTGTATAAGTGTTAGATTCTACATCGGTACTTGTATAATTTTCGTAACCGATTATATTAATAGTAAAGTCATCAGTAAAATCAATTGTAACTGTTTGAGGCGATGTAACTCCACCTAATTCAGATTCAAAAGGAGCAAATCCCCCGCCCTCCATAACAGCATACAAAGTAAGATACTCGCCAACAGCCGTAAACTCTATTTCATAACTACCCTCGGTCAAATCATTAACGTTTGTTATCACTAAACTTGGCGCTGGTGGCTCTGTTTTATCTAATTCAATAGGCACAATAAACTTACCGTTTGTTTGCATAGTATAATCCCCTATCCTCATTAANACTTTGTTCGATGGAGTGGCTGCATTCTCTCCGTCCAAGCCATAAGCGTATCCTAATACGGCTAAATTTGTACTTTGATTTTCTGGTATTACAGAAAAGTTATCTGATAAATTTTCAGCATAATAAATCCTTCTATTGATCCAAACATTATTGTCGCTATCTACTAAATCAGTTCCATCGCTATCTATCGGGGAGAAAGTAATAAAATCTTTTATTAATCTGCCTATGTTTATCTTATCCGTTCCAGTTGAAGCTGTTGGATTGTTTTTAGTTATAGAATAGTTTGGTTCTGAAGGTGGTTCATTAATTAATCCAGTCCATACGTAGATTTCCAATTTGTACTTTGCACACGTATATTCCAAAACAGGGCTGACAAATGGTGTATTTATATAATATGGCGATCTTGATTTTATCATAATAAACTACTTTTAATTAAATTATCGACATCCAGCCCATATGCTTCTATTAACTCATCTGGCAATCTTTTAAATGCTGCTTCAAATGGCGTTGTAAAAAAGTTTGTGGTCTTAATACCTTCCCTCCAAACTTTATAAGATATCGCTATCGCTATTCCCTTCCGTGTGGTAAACTGACCTTTGCTATTCCTTGGAGAAAATCCTCTTTTAACTATCCACTTATCAAAATGCTTTGAACTTGGTTTATTATTTATGCCTTTTTTATAACTAAACGGACTCGATGGTGCTTTTTGTGCGCTCTCCGAACCTTTAACACCCTTATCAATAAACTTTCCATGATCCGCCATGGAAATCGTTAGCTCAAAACTGTTCTTACTTACCTTATAGTCATATTTAATGCTATTGTATAGTTCTTTGCTTACATTCTTATCCTTTTTAGTTAAGTTTGTGCGTGATTGTTTTACTACATACTCACCAAAAGCCTTCAAACTGTTACCTATTAACATAAGTATAATGTTGTATTTGGTAATTCAATATCAAAAGTTAACAACCACCCATCCAATAAGTTCTTTTTGCTCTCAAATAAAGGTGTTAAACTTGGATTCTCACTAGCTGTTATGTCATTGCTTTCAAAATCTCGATACATAATAGTCCACATTCTATTTAAAACAGCAAGCATCTCATTCATGTTATCGACTTCGTTGTCTTGTAACCAGAATTTATCTGTAACTGTCTCATTGACTTTATCTCTAACCGCCAATGCAGCTATTTCAATAGTGAATTTAACGGTTTGACCGTTTGTAAATCCGCCTGATGTAATAGCGATATGTACTAATGGGAAAAGATTACCCTTGTTTAAGTCTAATCTATCAAACTCCCCCTGTGTAACTGTGTTAATTAAAATGTCAGATTCAGCTAGTTGCTTAATATAATATAATATTTGCGTGTATTGATTCATTATAATTCCGTTACATTTTTACCTTTTCTCAATTTTGATTCTAAATTATCTCTGTCTATCTTATGAGCTAAAGTCATATGAAACTCATGCACATTCATATCTAAAAAATAATCATATCGCCACCTTTTTCTTTTCGCTAATTCATCGACTGTTGCTGTCCAATTCCACTTCTTAAAGTACTCGTTTGCTGATTCTCCTTCACTAGTTCCATTTCCGTAAACTTCTGGATATGCTTCTGTAATTCCTTTGCTAAACTCGAAAAAAAAATCAACGCGCCATTAACCACGTTCATAGGTGTTTTCTTCATAAAATCGGCAAACTCCTTTGTTCCATCGTATGAGTGAATAGTATAGTTGTTAAATTTATCAGTCCCCTTAATTGGTCTGAATAAAACCGCCATAACTTTATGTAAGTTCTCGACTTCCATCCCGTGACTTGATAAGTCCATTAATTCTTTAGCCGACATATCGTCAAGGTTTGGTATAAAACCAAAATCAAATCCATCAATCTCAAATCTATTAACAAACGCACTATCTTTGTTTACAGCTATTTCGATACTTGATATTATTTCAGCATAATCTTTTGAATCTATATTGTCAATATCATTAAATGGAATCCCACAGAATATCTCAATAATACGCTTATTTAGATTGTAAGCGTCTAAATCTGTTCGCTCCATAAGTTTAGTATATCTTTGATATTGGTTTAAAGTAATATCGCTTATATCTTCTGGTATTTGTATCTTCATACTTTTAAAACTATTTTAATTTGTTTTTGTTATCTGACTTCAATTTTAGAAACGTTTATTAAATGTCGCTCTATACCGTAACAGGTCAAATCTATATGTTCATCGTGTTTAGCATTCGGGAATGTACCTACTTGGTTTAAAAATTGCTCGTTCCACAATCCTTTTATTAGCTTAACACGTCCGCCCTCTATAAAGTTAGAAGATGCCCGAGCGTTCTCTATTTTAGAACTGTTCACAAAGTTAGATTTAATTTCAGATACTGGATATCCAGTACTACTCTTTAGCATTTGGGATAAACTCTTACCACTTGCCTTTGGCTCAATTAATATTAAACTGACATTAACACATAAAGAGGATATGAAGTTTGGTATGTCCTTTAATAGTTCTGGTAACTCAAGATACTTATCAACGGAAGATAGTATGATATAATCGTTATTGTATTTCGCGCCAACCTGATAGCCTGTTGGGTCATTGGCTGTATTTTTCGTGTACGCACCATCAATTATTAACTCCCACTTTAAAGTGTTTAAAGGTATCGCAGATTTATCTAATATTTCAAACCAGTCCTTTTTCCATTCCCCTCCCTCATCTGGTGCAGGCATCTGCATATATTGACCAGCAAATGTGTAGGCGTTTGCTTTTCTTATTTGTTCAAGTTCTTTAAATGTGTGCTTATCATTCCAAAGTGGTGTATTGTTTTCATCTAAAGCAGGCATACAAAGATGCGTCCAATCTTCTCCACTTCCGCCATCTAATAAGTAACCACTTAAATCATCCTCGTGTAGTCTTTGCATGATAACAATTATCGGAACATTCCTGTTGTTTGTACGTGATCTAATAGTGTTATTATAACGGTCATTAATCGCAGTTCTCTTAACATCGCTAAACGCATCGTCTGGCTTCAGTGGATCATCAATAATAATCGCACCCTCAAATTCATTTTCATTTGTTCCACCTGCTCCAAAACCAGTAATAGCACCACCTGAAGCCGTCGCATACATTCCCCCGCCATCATCGTTAAACCATTTACCTTTGCTTTGCGCATCCTTTTTTAAATCCATTTGCCAAAGATATTGAAACGAATCGCTTTGAATATACTCTTTTGTCTGACTTGAGTTGTCTAATGCGAGTGTGTCGGAATAGGATAAATGAATGAATTTTGAAGTTGGTTTTTTAGCCAAACACCAACTGATAAACATCTTTATTGCTAGTTCAGTCTTACCGTACCTAGGTGGGATATTAATAATGAGCCGTGTTATATCACCGCTATAAACACGCATCAAGATATTAGCTATCTTAATGAAATGAGGCACTATGATAAAGTTTCGTTTGTGATTTTCTTTGTATATGTATCTTGAAAATATTAATAAGTCCTCTTCACATACCGCACGTAAAGCATCCTGTTCAGTCATTCTAATAGTTTTTAAAGAAGTCCTTTTTAAACTCTTTTAATTCATCTGGAGTTAATTCTGGCGTATAATTAACNTTTGTACTTTCCACCTTTTGTGTTGGTTTGCCATATCGATATTCCATAAATAATTTAACCGCCCAACTCTCTTCTTCTTTTAAAGCGTTCTCCAAGGCTTTTAAAGCAATATCATCTAAAGGTGATAGCTTCTCAATAAGCTTTTGTTCATCCGCTTTAGGTTTACGCCCTGCATTTTTATTACCGCCATTGTTTTTTCTTCCGTCTGCCATAATCAAATAAAATTATTAATGATTAATCGTTATAAGTGTCATAGACTCGATCAAGTTCTTCTGTTATTCTAAATAGTATCTTTGCCGAACCTTGGCAATTTCGGCATAAATCTCTCGAATGATATTGAACTGCAAACACATGAGCATATAAATCTATCAGTGTTTTAATATCTGTTTCATTCCAAAGGTTTAGCGTTCTATTTTCTACGAACTCTTTATATAAGTTGTATTGTTCAGGGCTAAAGCATCTTAAAGGTTTACGATTAACGGGGAATAATTTATTAAGCTTCTCTTTACGCTTATCGCATCCACAGTCCTTCCCATTAATGAAATGCTTAATTCCTACAAATTGCGTAATCTTTTCCACCACGTCTCCAAGTCCTTCGATAGGCTTTTGATTAGCTTTCCATTCTTTATATTCCTTTGTTCTTTTGTCTTTTGGTTTTTTCATTTACTTAATATTTGTTCTCTTGCCTCTTTAACTTTACGATATACATAGCCATAATTTATATTATAGATGCTTTCAATCTCTCTATAACTACGGTCATAGACTTCTTGTAGCAATTCCTTTTGTGACCATGTTATACTTTCTGCTCGTATTAATATATTTAGTTCCTCATCNTTTGGTTCAAAGTTTGATTTCTTGTCCTCAAGATAATAAAATTTATCTAAAGCGACATCTTTTTTTTGTTTTAAACTATTTAAAAATACACTCTTTAAAGCAAATGTAATAAAACTAACGTTAAATTTATCTTTTGGATTTCTATAAAATCTCAAATACATTTCTTGGACTATTTCGTCAGCTGTATTTTTATCCTTGCATATTTTAAAAGCAATCTCCCTCCATAGAGCATCTTGTTTTGATAGTTCTTCGAGCATTTATTATAAATGTTTACGCAATATACAAATAACAATTGACTAATAAAATAGTTTTAAAAGTATGGTTATAAAATTATTCGTAGTAAATTCCGAACTTGACTTATTCAAGGATGAAAATATTAGCATTAAATCGGCAATAACCGATGCTAGTGATATATCTAAAAATGTTGGTGATTATTCTAAAACATTCACTGTACCTGCCTCTTCAAATAATAACAATATCTTCAAACATTATTACGATTCTGACATTGACAATACTTTTGACGCTCGCATTAAAGTTAATTGTAGGATAGAATTAGANGGGCTACCTTTTAAGACTGGTAAATTACGCCTATCTAAAGTTTCGATGAATCATAACGAACCGATTAGTTATACAATTACATTCTTTGGAAATTTAGTATCATTAAAAGATAAGTTTAAAAAGTCTGAATTAAAAGATTTGAATTTAACGGCTTTTAATCATTCTTATGACAGCGACAATGTTAAGCAAGGATTGCAAACAAGTTTATTTAGAGGCGCAATAGTTTATAATTTACTACCAAAGAAGCAATACTATTATAATAGCGATTCATCTGATAACGGTGATACTGAACTTATAGCTAATATAGCATATAACGGTAATTCAGCAGGTTTAAGATGGAATGACTTACGTCCTGCAATTAGCTTAATATCACTTATAGAGGCTATTGAAAACGATTATGATATTACTTTCAGTCGTGACTTTTTTGGTAGAGAAGAATTTCAAAAATTATATCTATGGCTAAATAGAGATAAAGATAGTAAAGTTGGCGGTGGTAATCAAATAATTGATTGGACTTCAAATGTTAACACATTAGGATCATTAACATTTATTAATTTAACTACAAATATTGGAACTTTTACTAATTGCACATCTTGTGATGGCTCATATTTTTGGATATACACTACAATCACACCATCTGCTGGTTATCAAAATGTTGCTTACGATTTAATTACGTTTAGAAATGACGAAGAATGGGCGATGCAATCCTTTACAGGCACTGGGATTTATAATTTCTCATTATTTTACGAATATTTAACAACATCGGAAATTTATTTTAAAATTAAATGCGACCAAGAATTTAAATATACCGCAACTGTAAGACAGGATAGTTGGATTGGTTTAACTAAAACTACCGAAGTACTAACTTCGGCAACGGAGAACACAATTAACAATACATTCCAAGCAGGTTTGCAAACACCAAAGATAACTTTAGTAAACTTTTTAAAAGGTATTTTTAGCATGTTTAAACTTGTTGTAATTCCTATCAATGAAAATGAAATATATATAAATACTATTAATTCTTATTACGCACAAGGAAATTTAATTGATGTTAGTCGATACATTGATTATAATTCTCATGATGTTGAAAGGGGCGATATTTTTAACGAAATCAAATTTAAATTTAGCGAGCCACAAACGATATTAAATAAAAAGTTCGAGGAAAATACAGGCATTGCTTTTGGCGATGAGGAGTTGCAATTGGCAGATGAAGATGGTGAGCCTTTAGATGGCGATACCTTTAATGTGGAGTTAAATTTTGAGCAAGTTATTTATGAACGTTTGAAAGATATTGATGATGACGAACAGACTAATATCATGTACGGCGCTATTATTAATGAGGACGCAGAACCGACGAATATAAAGCCTCATATCTTCTATAATGTCAACCAATCAATCGGAACTAAAACACTCGGATTTAAGAATGATGTCGCAGGAATTGAAGAGTTAACAGGTAAGATTAATACAGCAAGTCATACGATTGACTTCTTTGATAAGCTATATAGTACTGTCTTTAGTTCTGAATTTAATGAGTGGGATGGCGGTATCATCAATAATACGCTATATAGAAATTATTATGAAGATTACGTGTTGTCAGTTTTTAATATAAAAATGAGAAATTTCAAATACAAAGCGATACTTCCATTGCATATTTTAACGACTTTGCAGTTAAACGATATACTTAAAATTAAAGAGCGTTATTATCGAATCGATAATTATAACTTAAATCTTTTAACAGGTGAAAGTGATTTAGAATTAATTAATTATTTTGACAATACTATTGATGCCACAGGATTGATTAATACGATATTCTTTATAGACAGTAATGAACAAAAAGTATCTAGTTATTATAGCGGAACTGAAACAATAGAGGCATTAAATAAAGAGAATACTGGTGATGGATTTGATTGGTATTCCGTAACGTTAGAGGGAAAAAATATCGTTATTAATGTTGATGAGTTTGGTGGTTCGGACAATTTAAGATCCTCTAGGATAGAAGTAAAATTAACTAATTCATTATTCATAAACATATATCAAATAAGATGATAGCAGAAATTATAGCAACATTGCATTCAAACGATTTTTACGGAGCTGGTAAGTGTACTGAAATAGGCAAAGGAAAACATGAATTAATAACAGACTTTAAAGGTCTTAAAAGAAAAGCTACGAGATTATGGCGTACTAAAAAATAGATATTATGATTGAAAAAATAATTAAAATTAGTGCCGATACTAAAGAAGCTGCTGACGATATTAGAAAATTGTTTAAAGACATGGTTAAGCAAGAAAAAGAAGCGCAAAAACAAGCTGAAAATTTACAAAGTGAAGTAAATGACATCGGCAAAGTGTCAAAGAACACATCAACTAGTGTTAAATCAATAGGTAAAGCGTTTAGTGGTGTAGGTTTAGCCATGAAGGCATTAGGCATAGGATTATTGCTTTCCGCTTTGGCAACTATGAAAGATTTATTTAGCCAAAATCAAAGGGTTGTCTATATATTTTCTACTGCTTTTGAAACGATGTCCATAGTTATAAATCAAGTTACAGATGCCTTATTTAATGTTTATGATTCTGTTTCTAAAAACAGTGAAAACTTTGATGCTTTAGGAAAAGTATTAGGTGGAATTATCACAATATTCTTAACGCCTTTTAAACTATCTTTTTATGCTATTAAATTAGCATTGCAGGAAGCTCATTTGGCTTGGGAAAAATCTTTTTTTGGTGGTAATGATGGTAAGAAAATAGCAGAACTAACACTTTCAGTTTTAGAAACAAAAAGAGCAATAAATGAAGTAGGTGAGGCAGCTATTCAAGGCGGAAAAGATATAGTAGTTAATTTCAGCGAGGCAGTTACTGAATCTGGAAACATTGGAACTTTAGCCATTAAAGAGTTAAGTAAAGTATCTGTTAGCGCAGCTTTGGAACAGGCTAAATCAAATAAGAATTAAAGAATGGTGCTTTATTAGCCGCAGCAGAACAAAATAGATTAGTTGAAATATATGGTATGCAGGCTGAAAAGTTAAGGCAAACAAGAGATGCTGATTTAAACAGTATTGAAACTCGTAAAAAAGCAAATGAAGAACTTGCAGATGTTTTAGACAAACAAGAAAAAGCGATGCTCGCCGCTGCAAATGCTCAAGTAGCATCAGCACAAGCAAGGAAGAATACTAATAACAGTATTGAAAACCAAGTAGCATTAACTGAAGCTTTAGCAAACAAAGAAGGTGTATTAGCGCAAATTGAAGGTTTTAGATCTGAACAGTTAGAAAATAGAAATGCCCTACTTCGTCAAGAATATAGCCTTAATTTATCTATTGCAAAAGGTGAGGACGAACGTAGATTAGCGCAATTAGAATATGAGGAATCAACGGCAGAGAGTGAAGATCAAAAACTAGAAAAACAAAAGGAACGTTTAGAATTAGAGAATGAACTTCTTTTGGAAGATATTGAAGCCAAAAGGGAAATATATGCAGAGGGTACTCAAGCAAGAATTGATGCTGAAAATGATTACGCTTTAAGAAGTCAAGGAATTAACAATGAACTTTTAACAAATAAAAAAGCGACTACTGATGCTGAAAAGGCTTTATCTAAAGAAAGTTCCGATGATGAAATTGTAGATCGGGAAAAGCTTAAAGACATGAGCATTTCATTAACCGGTCAAACGCTAGATATTATAGGAGGTTTAGCGAAAGAAGGCTCGGCTTTAGCTAAAGGTGTAGCGGTAGCACAAGCGACCATGAGTACTTACCAGGCAGCCGTTGCAGCTTATGCGGCTGGTTTATCGGTTGGTGGGCCCGCTGGATTAATATTAGCACCCGTGGCAGCAGGTGTGGCTGTTGTAGCTGGATTAGCAAATATTAAGAAAATATTAAGCACAAAACCAATAGAGAAAGGTGCGCCTAGTGGAGGTGCTTCTAGTGGCGCATCCGTTCCATCTGCTCCCTCATTTAATCTAGTCGAAGGCTCTGGATCTAATCAGATAGCGGAAGGCATAGCAGGGCAATCAAATCAACCATTAAAGGCTTATGTTGTTAGTGGTGAGGTGACTACTGCACAATCTATGGATAGAAATATAGTTAATAATTCAGGATTCTAAATGTTTCATTTTTAGGAATGGATCAACCCTATTTTGTTTAAAGTCGATTAAATCTGAATTAGATAGTAGGCTTAAATCGTTATAAATAACTTTCAAAATATTTTCATTATCCATTTTGATTTCTTTATCAGTTTTTAAAGGTGATAAAGTGGATTTATATTTTGTAATCAAATAATTCAAATATATTTTTTGTTCGTTATATATATTTTGGTATGTGTTTTTATGATGTATAACTGTATCGTGTTTGAGATTCATAAAGCTGCCAATGTGAGTTAAGTTGTACCCAGCTGTAACGCCTAATATTGAAAATATCTTACGAGCATAAGCAATAGGTCGGGATCTTTTTTTTTCTGCAATATCAATATTATAATACTCGTTAATTTCGTTTTTTAACGCCTGTAAATTTATGTTCTTTTTCATTTTTTAGTTATTTAATTGCGTTAACTGCTTCAGAATTAACATATAATTTCTTTTCTAAAGTGTTTTGCCTATGCTTTAAGAACTCTAAAGACTGTTCGCGTATGCTATTTACTATTTGCGAAATTTCTGTATCTGTGTATTCTTCTGTCAATTTACAAACTATTCCGTTTATATGCTGCTGAACTTGCTTTGACCTACGTTCTTTATTTGGTTTGAATATCATTTCGTTAAATTTTTATAAATTATTAATTCAGTTTGTATTATCGCATCCTTCCAACAATTGTAAACTTTAACACCTCGTTTAAAAATATCGTTATCAAAGACAACTGTTTTAAATTGGTGCTCATGTTTAACTGGAAATACTTCTATTGCTTTTTTAAGTAGGTGGTTTCTTATTTCTAGTGGTGTTTTCATAATTCAATATATTATTCCTTTTTTATTTTGAGTTGCAAAAGCTTTAAATCCATTTTTTCGTAGTTCGTCTATTCTGAATTTCTGTAATGGTTTCAAAGTATCGTTTATTTCTTTGACTTCAATCCATACTGTTAACCCATTTTTTAAACATTGCAAATCTGGATAACCGCTTTTATTGAGTCTTATATTTTTCAAAACAACATAGCCTTTTTTCTCCCACTCTTTTATAATTATTTTTTGATAGCTCATTTGAAATCTTTTTTAAACACTGATAGCGTATAATTTTTTTTATCTAATACTTTTTGATATATTTTTTCCTCGATTCCGTCTTCTGCAAACAACCAATAAACATCGTTTGACTTCCTTTTCATAGTGGTTAGCCTGTCCCTGCTTTGCCAGTAGTTCTTACTACTAAAATCAATATTGTAGTAAACTAAATAATCCGCTTCTTTTAAACTTATTCCTTCGCTTCCTGATACAATCTGCAACGCTATCCATTTACTGGTTGTATTGAACTCTTCTAAATCATTTGTTACCTCATTACCTAAAACTTCTTTTAGTGCTTCATACTCAGCCTTGAACTTATAAAAAATAGCAATTTTATAATCTTTAAAATGATTTTTTATAGATTCAACTTTACTAAAGTCAAATATCCTATTTGTACCATCTTCAAATAAAACAGTACCAGAGTATATCTGATGCAGCTTTTGCATTTCTTTGACCGCAGTATCCGCCATTATTTCACTACCATCTTTAGCGATAATAAATTTGTTCTTCTTTAACTTATTGGCTAACTGATAAGTTAAAGGATTCATCTTTACTTTTATAATATTCTCTTTTACTTCTGTTTCAAAGCCGCTTCTTTTTGTGTGAATGTTATAAAATAAGGGCTTATTAACTTTTTAAATAGATTATAATTTGCATCTGAATAATCCTTAACAACAGCATAACCTAAATGCCTATCTTTTATATTTACAAATAACTTTGCCCATTTATAGAAATTAGAAATAGGGTAAAAAGGACTGTAATCGCTGCACCAGAATTGGTGAAATATTTGTGAGTATGATTCTGGATGGGGTGTTCCACTTAAAAAAATCATTGGAAGTTTGCTGTAATTCTGTTTTATAAATTTAGTCATGTTGTTAGCTTTAGGGAATGCTCCGTTTCTATGGTGTTCATCACTAACAATTAAATCATAATCATCTATAAATTTATGAGCCGATTCGTTATTTATAACGGTCAATTTAAAATAATCATGAAATCCGAAATCTTTATAATCCTCTTCAATAGATTTTATTGCACGTTTTTTAGTAAGGAATAGAACGTTTTTAAATTTAGATAACTTAGCGATATTTAAAGAAGTTGCCGTTTTACCTGTCCTGACCTCCATAGATAAATAAACTATATTTAATTTTAATAAAGTCCCTGCCCCCAATAAACTCAATTCTTTTTGGTAATCTCTAAGTTCTTTCATTATTAAAATGCTAAATCATTATCATCGTCTTTAGGAGA
>JGI1221J13441_10000426_pt1 | contig 19372 bp, 36 predicted proteins | sample LakVidmifraction_4_FD_13441 | JGI IMG/M metagenome (IMG submission 13441) | reverse complement strand
GCTGTCGATACTGGCTTGTCTGTGTCGGCGGTGTTGTCTACATTTCCTAACCCTACATCTGCCTTTACTAGTACAACAGCACCAGTTCTTCCAGCCACACTTAATACTTCGTCTGTGTAATCTAGTTTGTGCCAGTTAGAAGCATAAGTAGTTGTTGAGGCATTATCTAAAATGGCTACCAGTCTGTCGTTGGCTGTAAATACAACACCGTTTACAGTTCCACCTACAGATACGATATATGAAAATCCTGCTTGAGCTATTCCAGCTCCAGGGAAAGTACCAGCCGAAGCATCCCATAGTCCTTTTAACACTACCGCTTGTTCGAGTGCAGCAATGTCACTCTCCATCGTGTCGAGGTTGACCGCCTGAGTGACTGTGATATGTCCTACCTTAGTAGCGTCTGCACTTGGGTACGTAACCTTAGCGTTGTTAGATGTCTGGTTAGCTTCACTGTAGGTGTCTAGCTTTGTCTTGTCACCGTTTACAAATGCTCCTTCGGCTAGGATGTTTTGCTTACCTGAAATGTCTTGATCTGGTGTGGCTCCGTCAGCCACGTTAATAAGTGTACGAACTTGCGCTGGTGTAAGCTCTTCAGAGTCACCAGAACTAGCTGTAATTCTACCTAGAATAGTGTCTGTGGCTACGTTTGATACGTGGTCTACGGTTGTTCCTCCACCATCTGCATCAATTGTAATTTCCTCACCATCTTCACTGAGAGTAATTCCTGAACCACCAACAAGCGTTTTAAACTCCAAGTCAACACCTGTTTTTTGTTTAAATACGCCTTCTCCTAAACCTAAGTTTGATGCGGTGTTTGTTTGACCTCCACCAACACCAAGATTAGCCCAAGATCCTCCTGAGTTCTTAGCTTGCAAGGTTCCATCATTGTCTCGAATACCGTAACCTGTTTCTCCAGAAATAGTATTAAAGTTTAAATACTTATTAGCACCATTAATTAACCAGTTGCGCCCGGCAGCCCAAATAGTTTTAATGTAGCTCCCGTCTTTTTCTGTAAATGTATTATCGGTTCGAGCCATATATGTTTATTTATGTAAGTGGTTCGTATTTGATTCCAGCTTTTTTGTAAGCAGATTTAATGTGTTCTTCTCTTTGATTAAGAGCTTCTGCTCGGTCAGCCAAAGCAATTTTTTCTTTTACTTTACCATCAAGCTCAGTTTGAGCTTTTTTTGTTTTCTCTGTTGCTGCTCTTTCTGTTTTTTCTAGTTTTGAAATATCTTCTTCTAACAAAGCTTTTTTAGTTTCTAATAGTGACACGTCAGTATTAACAACAGATAATACACCTTCTGATGATTCGATTTGTCCAGATAGAGATGTTTTTTGGCCAGTAAGTTCTTTTACTTCTGTGTTCAGCGCCTTAATTTCTTTTTTCTTTAGAATGTTTTGAGTATCAATTGATTCGCTTGAAAACATTAAGCCTTCTACTTTAGCCTCAAGCTCTAAAACTTTGGCGTTTTGTTCAACCATTAGTGCATCGTTCTCTGCCATCTTTTCTGAATATTGAGCGTCTGCTGCATTTTGTCGATCTGTGTTTACAGAACTTTGTGTTTCAAGCACTGCTTCAACTTCTTTTAGTTCCGCTTCTTTTACACCAATATCAGTTTGTATTTGGATAATTTCAGTAATACAAGTTTCTTTTTCTTCAACAATATCAGTTAAACTTTGCTTTACAACTTCTACTTCTTTGGCAGCTTTTTCAAGGTCTTTTTTTGCTACCACAAGAGTTTCGTCAACCACTTTTATTGCATCTGAAGTCGCATCAATTTCTTTTTGTAGTTCTTCAAGCTCAAGTTGGTGTGAATTGATTGAATCAGCAAGAATCTTTTGACCTTTTTTTGTCACCTCTGGAGTTTTTTTGTTAAACATATTAGTAGTTGTTATATAGTCTTACTTTTACAGTAACTGCACCGGCAGAAATCGCAGTGATTCGTGCTGTCATAAATCGTAGAGCGTTTGTGTTAATTTCAAACAATCGGTTGTCATCAGTACCAGACAAGACTAATCCAGTGTCTCCATCAAGTGTCGATCCATCTTCAAGGTCTTTTACTTGCACAAACTCGTATGAGTTTGTTGGGGATTGCCCTGCCGCAAAATCAGGAACTTCCTCAGCAATAGAACCTCCAAATTTAAGGGTACAGTTAGTACTTCCTGTTGTATTTACCGACACAATAGCGTGAGTAAAGTCTTCGCACATTGGGATATTCCCAACTCCTACATCATCTTTACCACTCATTATTGTGTACTCTTTGATATCTTTTGACATATTTGAATTATAACTTATAAAGCCATTTCTGGCCCCCACTAATGGGGGACAGAGTGGATTAAGAAGCGTCTCCCTTTGAGATTGCGAAGAACGCAGGGTCTGGGATAACTACCATGTAACCAGCAGCACAAGATAGTGTCCAGTCGTGTGTTAGCACGCTCTGACCGTCTCCTACTGTTGATGGAATAACATGTGGTGCTTCGTGAACTCCGAGCATGAATGAACTTGTTCGTGAAGACACAAGTCCCCAGTACTTTGCTTTCGTAGCATCAGTATTACCATCTTTGTCTGTAGCAACAAGCGGTAGCGACACGTGTCGGTACTTTTGGTTGTAGACGTTTGGTACACCAGTGTTTAGGTCAGCAGTAACTGTTGAGGTTGCTCGCAAGAGTTCTCGAACTGTATTCATTGTGTTTGGATCATCAGTTGTCCAAAGAATATCATCTGAACAAGGAACCTTCTGTCCAAGTTGGTTGATACTGTTTTCAACACGCATCTTTTCCATTGCTTCCAACGAACCTCGTGATGCTGCTGGGTTACTTGCCAAAGCGTTTCGGAAAGTAGTAGCAGAACCTCGTACTAAGTGAGCTGTGTCAGCCAATGGCTCACCATCTCCTGTAGTCAAATCTACTGTTCGTCCGTCCATATCTTCATATGAAGTTTCGAAAGCAAATGAGATTCGGTGTTGTAGGTCAAGATCCATTCTTCGCATAGCGTTTGGAAGGATATCCAATAGCATAGCTTGAATTTCTCGGTACTTTCCTTGTGACCGCATTTCGTAAGTGATTACTTGTGCTTGTGCCACTCGGTAAAGAGTACCAATTTTTGAAAAGCCTTGCTGACTTTTCGCTAGTGAAGCTTGCTCTCGTTCGTTCTTTACTTTAGCATAAAGTTCAAGATCGATAGCGCTAAACTCACGTGTGTTACCGGTATTAACGGGAACTGAAATTTCTTTTACGATACCAGAGCTTCGGATTACTGAAGTGTAAGCATCAGCTCCTTTCTTCCATGTAATTTCGGCGTTTCGTACGAAATCGGGAAGTGCGACTGTGGATAAATCTAGAGTAGACATAATTAGTAGCTTCCGTTAAATTTGATAAAGAACTCACCTCTAGTTGCTGAAAGTCTTTTTACACACTTTACAACGTCTACAGTTGAGGCGCCACGGTTGACTGCAACCGCGCTGGTTAGATCTTGTTCAAGACCCACGTCTGCTGCTACGAGGCCAGATGTGACTGCTCCTTCGTAAACAACGTGCTTTTCGATTGGTACAAGAACTGGAAGTGTACGCGCGGTAGCGTAATCTGCGTCAGTTGTTGCAACAGTCTTGTCTAGGATTCCAACAATAGCTGTGTTAGCCGTGTTGTTGGCTGCTAGTTCAATAACTCCTGAAGTTATTGTAACAAGTGAACCTTTCACCATTGCTCCACCTGAAGCATCGACTGGAAGCCACACTGTCTTTACTTTTCCTTTCTTTACAGAAAATGACATATAGTTTTGTTAAACTTAATTTTAATAATCACATTGGCCCACCTTCTTCTTCTGTGATTTGATTGACATGCAAACAATCAAATCACAAAAGAAAAAGGCAGACATTACATGACACAAATAATTGTGTACTGTAATGCCCGCCTTTTTTTGGTAGAGCTTTATGTTCTTCCATTATTATAAAACCAATCGGTTTATAAGTCAAACAAGTTATCCCAACCTTGTTCTTGCAACCGTCTTTAAGATATCTTGAGGTAATCCGTCTCTTGTTAAAATAGTGATTTCTCCAAACCGATATTTTTCACGAATTTCAACAATCAAATCTATTTCTTGTTGTTTAAGAGGGAGTATCTGTTCCTGTGTCTTGTGGTTCATCTAAATGTTTTGTTATTTCGTGAGCCCTGTTAAGCGTAAAGTCAAAGTGAATATCACTTCCACCGGGAACAAAGCGTGAGTCGTCTCCTGTGAACTGGTAACTGATTGCTCGGTCCAACACGTTGTAATAAGCGTAGGTTAGAGTCTGTAGGAATGACTTGAACTCTCCTCCAGTAATTCCTTTTTCCATCATGATTTCTAGCACTTCTTTAGTAAGAGAACTAAACTTTATTTCCTGCACATGATTCCAGTCTGATTTTTGTTTTGTTGCTCCCATCTCAAACACAGCTTTAGGAATTTCTGTCCTGTAAGTTTCTCCACCTTCTCGCTCTAGAGTTAGTGTCAAAAACTCTCCTTCTCCTTCAATTTTGATAACTTTTTCTGGGCCGTAAAAATTCATAATTAGTTTACATATTTTTTATTGATAACAATTTCTTCACCGGTTTCTCCTAGTACAGTAAGCTCCACTTCACCATCATTCGTTTTTGCTTGTTTAATTACTTCAAAACTTTTCAAAACTTTAAGTCTTGCAAAATCTAATTGCTTTAATGTTACTTTTTTTCCTTCAAAAAAGTTAAGTTCCATTTCTTGCTTACAGATTTCTTTTCCTGAAGATGGTTCAATATAAACTTCGTCCACTGTAGTTTTCCAAGACTCTACCAATCTCCCTTGGTACGTGCTTATTTTTGCTGTTTTAACCAGCTTGCCTGAAGCTCTTAGTTTTTCAATTTTCTGTATCTGGTCTTTTGAGGCTGTTTTTTCAAACTCTTGTTGTCCAGTTTCAAGGTCCGACAACTTATTTAAAATGTTGTCTAACACTTCTTTTGAAATTGTCACTGTTTCTTCTTTTTCTGCCATAATTATGCTTTGTTACCGTGTTTCTTATAATCTTCTTCTGTGTTCCCTAGTGCTTCCCCGATTCCTTTGTCTTCTTCTGATTGTTGTTCACTTGGCTTTGTTGGAGCCTTACCTCCTGAACTAGACAGGTTGCCCATGTTGAAGTTTCCATGATCGAATGACTGTCCTGTTGTTAGTTGGTATGCATCGTTTCCTCGTTGCTCTAACCCCTCGGGAGTTTCTTCGTAATCCCCTGTCTTTGCTAGTGATTCGTACTTTTTTTCAAAAGCACTCTTCTTTTCTTCATCCATTCCCGACACAAACTTGCTTGAGCTGTTTGACTCATTACTTTTTGTCAAAGTAGCTAGTGTTGCTTGGATGTTTGCTAAAGTTTCTTCTGTACTTCCTGGTAATGGACCAGCTTCTGCTTTTTCTGCCTCTTCAGCTGCTGCTGCTTCATCTGCTGTCACCTTGGCTGCTGCTGCGTCTATGATTGCTTTGTCAACATCTTCTTGAGTGAAGATTCCTTCGGTTATCTCCACACCATCTGCATCAAAATATTTAGGCATAATTTATTGTTTGTTTTCTTCTTCTTGTAAAATCTCTCTTCGTTCTCCTTGGAGAGTGGTTGCCCACTCATCCATTTTCCAAGCCATTGACTCCATACCACGAAGGTATGCGTCATATTCCAAACGTGTCATGTTTGGAGGCATACCCTGTGCTATGTGTATATTAGACAACATCTCTCGTATGTTTGCAATAGTGGCTTTTAATTTGTTTTTCAGAATTTTGTCCTGAAAATAATCCACGTCCTTCACATATTCAGACCTTGCTGCAGGGTCTGTAGGTTCACACTCGTTATCATCAAAACCGACAACCGTAACGATTGAGGGTTGGGGTTTTTTTGCGGGCTTGGAAAGAACTGAGTTTATTGTTTTTAGTCTATAATTTTCTTCTTTTATTTCTCTTGAATGTATAGAAAGCTTCGCAAATTCGTTTTCCAAATGACGTAATTGACTTTTATAGACGAAGTAGTCTCCGAGGATGGGTATATGTTTTAGCATGTTTTAAATTTAAACTATTATCCAGCCGGTGCTGGTGTCGCAACGCTCGCCATGTTGTTTCCGGCTGCTCTGTTCCCTGCCACTTTCCCAGCATCGGCTGGTTGGGCGGTGTTGCCGATACCACTAGCGAAGAATTTAGACTTATCCTTTTGATAAACTGCACCAAACTCGTCTGTCATTCCTTCAATGTTTGGTTGTGCTCCTAGACTCATAAGTGAGATAGCGTCTCCTACTTGCTCTCGGAAGCGTACGGTGTGGTATGCAGACGTTTCTGCTTCTTGTGGCTCAATAATGACATGCCACAAGAGTTTGGCTTCTTGAAGTAGTTTAGGTGACAAGTAGTAACGACGCACTGGCTTTCCAAGTTTTCTTTCATCTTGCATTGATAAAATACGAATTGCTTGTGGACTAGGTAGTGATCCATCAATAGGAATGACTCGTCGTTCTCCTTCACCGGCTCCAGGAATGTTTCCTTCTCGTGATATGTTTCGGTATTTCTTTGTTCCGTCAGCGTTCACTCCGACTGGTTCCATCCATTTCCCTACAATATTTGGAAGACGTAGGTAAGTAAGTTTTTGCTCAAGGAACATTGCAGCAGCAATAATGATTCCAAGATTCATCTTAGATTGACGCTGACCTTCGATAATCTCAGTAGCAGTAGCACCTGACTTAGCCGCTTGACCTTGGAAGGTGTTGGAGACAGTAGACTGCTCAATAATCTTCAAAAGCTCTTGGTAAATCTGGAACTCAGACGAGGTAACACCTTGACCTTCTGTACCAATAGGTTGCAGGGCATTAGGAGCAATACCCATAGTAATGTTGCCGGGGTCTAGCACCTTTGCTGGAATAACTTTATTTGTAATGTTTACATAAGCAGTAACAATACTTTTACGAGTCTTTAGTTCGAACAAACTAAGCATGTTGTCCAACACTTTTGACACGTGGTACACAGCTCCTGTTTTTGTGAATGAGCCTCCGTAGGCAAACTGGTTGTTTTTAGGGTAAAGAACTTGTTTGGTGATGTTGTAATTACCATTACTTGTTACGGCCGACAATGGGAATCCAGCAGGAGTCATGAGGACACCACTAATCTGAAGCGCCCACTCATCGTTGTGAGGGTCTTGGTATTTTATAATTTCTACTTGGTCTTCTTGAATTGAAAGTAATCTAAACTTAGAGTCATAGATAGTTCTTCCACCAACGGCGGTGGCCGTTTGATTAGTAGATGTTTGTGGCATCCCCTTACGCACGTACTTCCAGTTTTCAAAATCTGAGTAAATAGTCTTGGCAATATCGTAGCTCATTGTCTCGACTGTAAAGGCAAATGGCTGATCGTTCATTGAGAACTGTGTGATGTCCCCCAAGTACACGTTCGGTCCGTATAGCAAATCACGACTACAGCCTTCGAATACTTTTTCAAGTTTTTCACTGTAACCAGCAAAATCACTAAACTCACCTTTGTAGGCTTTTTTGAGTTTCTTTCGTATTTGGTACTTAGTGAGATATGTTTCTTGTACAAAAACAGTACCCTGTTTTAAGAGCTCCCGCTGTCTGCTCATTCTCTTTTCTTTGTCTCCACCGTCGTCTCCTCCATCATGTTCAGCAGTTACTGCCAATATGTCAGTAAAAGCAAGACCTAAGTCTCTGAGGTTTTTGTTGTTCCGGTCAAACGCATACACCTTCGGTACGAGGTTAAGGTTATCTAAATGAGAAAGTAAACTGTTAAGTTTTGATTCTATTGTACCTGTGGACAACGCCTTTTGAGATTTGTTTTTTGGAGTTTCTAAAAGAGTATTGGCAATTTTTTCTTTCTCTTCAAAGTCTTGTAGGTAAGTCAGGTTGTCAAATTCCGCGTGTTTTGTGTCACGTGCTTCTTGTGCTCGAAGCATCCGAGTTTCTAAATAAGACTTGTAAGCAAACGTTTTTTCGTCATACTCAACTGTTTTTATGGTTTCTTTTTGGTCCAGAAGTGGATTCTCTAATCGAGAACCTGAGTATGATACTGGGTGAGCAAAAGCGATGAATGTCATTTCGTTATATTATACATGACTCTTAGCCAAAAAACGATGTGCTTTGTATATCTGTGTTTTCCTCGCCCCACACATTGAAGCTGCGCTCCGTATAATCTAGTGCCAACATTCGAACAGCATCTGATGGGTGGTCGTTCCCGTCTTTTAAAGGAGTGTCCATTTCTACCCCCATCTTCTTGTTGTAGCCACGACGATAGGCGTGCAAAGCATTGTATAGTTTTTCAGTTGTAGCCTCATTAAATCTAAACCTTTTAAAGATACTACGAGTTTTTTCTATACCAGTCATGAACCCAGTCTTCTCCATTTTGTAAATGTTTTTTAAACCTAAGTCCCACAAAAACTGCTCACGAGAAATACCGATAGTAATGTCGTGGACCGCCACGTCGTGTGGCAAAATGTTTTTACCTATTCGGTAGCCAGTTTCTTTGATGTGGTTGACGTAGTGTTCTAATCCGTAATTACTGTTTTGATAGAAATTTACAAATCGTATTTCTTCACCAATCTCTTGATAGTACACAAGTACGTTGTGGTCATTGAATCCAAGGTCCCAAGCTACATTGACTTCGTATTTATCGTCTACGGGGAAATAGCCAATACGCTTTTCTTCGTACACTTTACCCATTTCGTTTGCGTAGTAAGCTCCTTTGATTTGGACCATAAAGCACTCCTCGATAATAGTGGGGAACTGCTCATACATACCCTCACCAGTAGTCTCTTTCTTTTTTATGTACCAAGACTGCTGTCCTTTGGTTAGTTTAATTTTATGTTGGTTCTCCATCAATTTGAAGTAATCCCTCATCTCGTCCGTCACCAGCACTGGTATGTTGTCCGACAGTGAGTAGAGGGGGTCCATCCACCACGGAAAGAAGAATGATTTAAAGTCCAATGAAGTCAACGCTTTACCGGCTTTTCTTTTGTTCTCAGCAATCATGAGCAACCGGTAAAAGTGACCAGTCCGACCTTCAGCCGTAGATTCGATTGACACCATCTGTCCTGCATCAACTGAGTTAATCGCTCCTTGTAGGATTTCTTCCGCTTTGGCTGGGTCATGAGCACAAATGTACCCGTACTCGGATATGTGTAGAAAGTTCGGTGTACCTCCACGAGTTGACATAGACACGAAGATGTTTCCACCGTTTTGGAATACTAGCTCGCTCGCTGTCTGCACGGTTGGTTCTCCGACAAGCTCTTTGAGCCATGGGTGCAGGTGTTTTATGGCAAACAGAATCTTGTCACGAAAAATACGTTTCATGTCCTCCTCTCTGTGGGCAATAATACCAGCAACCTTGTTTTCTGACCAAAGCACTTGGTCTAGGTAAAATATAGTAAAAAACGTCGTAAGTCCGAGCTGACGGGCTTTAACGATGATGTTCATGAACCACAGGTGTTCAATCATATACAACTGGGTCGCATTGGGCTTAAATTTCACCTTGTTGCCCTTTTTATCGCGAATGTAGTATAAGTTCTTCATTCGCCACTTATGATCGCTTAGATGGGCTTTCAGCGTCTCTATGTCGAGGGTACTCATAAAAGTATAGAGCTAAGTGTTTCTTTTAGTCTCGATTCTTCTTGCTCTTCTATTTGCTGGTCTTCATTTATGATTCTGGACTCTCCTTGTTGGATTATTTTAAACACTTCTTCTAGTGTGGACTCTTTTTGCTCTTTTGGTTTTAAGTTCTTCATGTTCTCTTTTTGTACGGCTGGGTTGTATTCCGCTGGGAAATTTGAAATCAATAGCTGTAGGGCTATTTTGAAGTCTCCGTTTATTGTGGCTTGCTCGTTGAGGGTCTTGAGTAGTTTTCGTTTGTAGGTGAGCCGCTGTATTTCCATGTACTTTGCAATCTCTGGTATCGCTTCTACCCACTTTAAGTATGTATCTGGTTCTACTCTGGCTAGTAGGCAGGAATCATTAAGGGGTAGTCCTTCAATAAGGTTGGAAGCGATTTCTTGGATTTGTCTAAGCTGTTGCTTGTCTTCTACTTTGCTTGAGATAATTTCCGTCAGGTTGACATTTGCGATGTTTTCTAGCATTGCGATTATTTTAGCACACAAAGTTTGTTAAATTCATCTTCGTTTAGCACCCTGAGCTTGCTGTTGGTGTTGACCATCACCTCTTTGTTCAGACAGACTAAAATTATTTCATATGGGTATTGGTAAAAAGATTCTTCTTTTGAAGAGTACTTCTTGTTTTTTATGTTTACACATCCGATAAAAGAGGGTTTGGTGGTGGGATAAAAAACGTCTACTAGTAATATTTTGTCGTTTAGTTCTATTTTAAAGTCTACTGTCTTTCCATTGTTGAGAAATACTCTGGCCGGTGATGAAACTCTTTTTGATCCTAGGTTGTCTAATAGTCGTTGGAATATTACTGTCTCCATTTCACCTGACAGCTTCATGGCTTTCTTAGCTTTCTTTGTTCTTGCTTGGCCTGTAGTGAAGTCTACTGTCTTTAAGCCAGCTAACAGCCTGAACTGCCTCAGTCCTCCGTAGGTCCTTTGTATGGTCCTTGCTGTTGGTAGTAGGTTGCTTGAGTCAAAGTCTAGTGCTGTTGGTTCGAAGCCTTTGGTTTCAATAAAGTCCTTTACTGCTGCCTTGTGTTTGTCTAATTTATTCATGTTATTGCTATTGTCGCACATGACATCTTGATAGTCAAGGTTTTGGTAAAATTTCAAAAAATTTCAAATTTTTGCATCCTAGTACCCATAGAGGTCTACAAAATTGTACGGGGGGCCATCGTCGGGGGTATAGGGGTCGGGTGTGTTATGTCGCGCAAGACTTTGGGCGCACAAGATGTATTTTGCGTCATTCGCAAGCATATGGCCTATAATAAGGCTGGATTCAGTTTTTGATTGTGTTGTATTATGCGCGCGTGTGGTATGGGGTAAATCAGATTCCCGTCAAATTTATGATAGCCTTATTTTAAGCCGTTTGATTTTGCTATTGACAAACGCAGAACTCATGTCCAACAATATATATATAAAAGCACTCTTTTTAAGAGTTATTAAGTATAAATAAGTAATTGCTAGTACCTGTTTTCAATGTAGATTCAAGAAAAACCATATATATTAATGACCACGATTTCTCATTTTGTCAATACTGTTTAGATTAGCCCCGTAATTTGCTATTGACAAAAACACACTGTGGTATAATGCCGATTTTTAGCCTCTCAATTACCCAAAACCATGAATACATATATACACCGAACCTATCCCCAATATACACAGTTTACCTATCCAGCACCCCCTCACCCAACCTATACCCCAACACATCGCCGTGCATATCTAAATTGATAACTTTGGGTAACTGGCCCACTCAAAACACGCATTATACCACACTACGTTTTTGTCAAGGGCAAAAAAGGCCTAAAAAACTCAAGAACACAAAACCAGCAAAGTCAATAGACTTATACATTGACATGTGTACGTATATATAATAATATGTATGTATAACCGATAACAAATAACACATGCAAATAATCAATTTTAACGGCTCAATAATAGCCACTCATAAAGACCACATAGTAATAGCCGACACCTACCGCGAGGCACAAATCAATCTAATCAAACAGCTACCAAAGCCCGACCAAATCAAAAGAGCAAAGCACGCACGAACACAATCCAGATTAGTAAAAATGTTTGTATGATGCAAAAAATACATATAAGAGTAGTAAGGATTGGGGAAGATTCAGGCACCATTATCCAAACAGTAGACACAATCGAACAGGCGCGCAAAATGGTAAACGAAATATTGCCGCCACTATTATACGGGTATCACTATCAAATAAAACTATAACCAACCATGACAAAAATAATTATAAGCGTAGACCATAGAGACGAAACAAACAAATACTACAGCGATAGTTATATCAAAAACCAAACAATCGAAATAAAAGACGGCGAGACCATTAATGATGCAATTGTGCGAGTGGTAAGTGACGAGGATTTTTGCACATTCTCATACAAAGGCAAGCCGCAAGGCAACATCTACCGCGATAAAAAAGACGGCACCAGCTACATTGTCGGCTATCACTATCGAACCAAGCATTATATCGAGAGCCGTAGCAATAATATCCCAAAAGAAAATGTACCTTTTACCACGTGGGTAACGATACACGGCCAAGTAAGCGAAATAGAATTATCAGACGTGCAAGAAAAAAACTGATATGACACCATTACTAAGCAACCTTGAGTACAGCCTAGTTATGCAAGCCGTGCATAATGCAAAATATCAACATAAAGCGGGCGAGTTTATCGATCCGTACGCCGAGGAAGTACCAACCGACGAGGAAGTCACCAAAGCCCTAGCCAGTGCCGAGCAAAAAATAATGGACAATTATCTACAAAAAATATGAAAACATACGTAATAACATTAAGCCAACAGTATCAAGTACCTATCCTAGCGGACACAGTGGCGGACGCTATTGAAAAGGCAAAAGAGGTTATCAATCTACCAGATACACTATTTGAAACAGACCAACAGGATTATAGAGTCGACCATGTGGCCATAACCCTGAACAAAGGCACCACAGAGGAAGCAACAGAGAATGAGGAAATATATCAAGACGACAAAGCCGACGAAAATGAGGCCATAGAGAGACGATTAGCAGATGAAAACAGAGCCGACCAATTAACATAATCCTACACCATGCAAAAAGAATACCCACAAACACAAGCGGAAGCCCGACAATACGCGATAGACTGGCAAAATTGGCAAGCCGAACAAATACTATCTTTTGGCGAATTATCACAATGGGCGTTGCATTTTGAAACCATAGCCAAACAGTTTAATTTAATAGATGAATTTAAAGAAAACGGCATTATCTAGTTTCCCGCGCCACGCTATATAATCCCGATTGTATAGCGCACGCGGCACGCTACACGCGACGAGCCACAACAGCACCTTGACAAATTAAGACAACGAACAGCACGCGAACCCTTACACGGCCAACCGCTAGGCTGTTCGATTACTTACATATAAAAAATAAACAAATGACAATAGAACAAATAAAAAACCATCCTGTTATGATTCAAATCTTAGCGGATAGTTACGGCGGTATTATGTATGATGTTGCGAACCGTGACAAGTACGACACCACCAACCTGTTGGAATCATGGGACAAAGTGCCAGCACATGAAAAAGAAAATGCTGGCGGTATCATTAATGGCGCTATTAATTTTCTGAATTCATAATATGAAAGACTTTAATATCCAGTCAATAAAGGACCGCGACCGCGTAAACGCGCAAATCAAGGCATGTGGCACGGGCATACGGTCCGGTCATACGCCAGTAAGTCAAGAGTTTGCGGATGAGATGCTGGGAGCAGTGCCGCCTGAATACATGGGTACGAGAATGTGCTTTGAGTACTTTCAAGTAGGCGAGGCGCATACATATGGTAAAGACATGCGACACAACAGCCCTACATATGGGGAAAACATAGAATTCTATGAAACCTATACAATCGTACGCGACACAATGCGAACCCCTGAAGGTAAAAGATCAGAGTACGCTAGCGCATACAAGGAAAACCAGTGGTACTTTATCGGATTAAAGCCATCAATGGCCACTACTTAGTATGAATAAAAAACATTACATAGCAACACAAAAGCAAATTAATTTGCTAAACAATAGAGTGCGCGTTTGGTTTACACCGAGCGCACCCGACTGTTACACCGTAGCAATTAAGTACCAACGTAACAAACAGCAAGTTTGGGACGTTTACGGCATAAGTCATAACCCTGATAGCCCGCAAGGTTTTAACCAGTACAGTCATACGCACCAAGGGAGCTACCAACTAACCACTAATGCCGTTACTAGGAAACGACAATGGCCTACAATAGGTATAGAAGTTATAGGTGCAATTCTAACCCACGTATAGTATGGCCAAACTATACGCAGAATTAAGCAGCGACAAAGGCGGACGCGTAGCAAGCAAAGGCGGGAATGATTTTATTAGTATCAACTTATACGATGGTAATAGCAAAGTATTAGTTATAGAATACTGTAAAGAATCAAACAGCTTAAGCATAGACGATGACACCGAGAACATGCAAATTGCCATAAATGGCATACTAAACAGCTAAAATAGCAAAGCGCAACCGCGCACAGCAAACATAGCACTATAGAAATATAGTGCTTTTTTGTTTACCAAAAACAGACCATTTAGCCAAATCCTTCTACCCGTTGCGTTTTTAGACCATTCTGTCCAGCGCCAAATACAAAGAAGAATAATCACCAGCCAAACTTTCAATAGTATAATCGGCAACAATATCCAGTTGCTCAGTTTCACTCACATGTTGACCACCAGTGCCAACGTCAGGTCGAACTAACCGGATCAACACACCACCACAATCCTTAACTGCTGCTGCCTCATTCTTAAACCGCACATCATCTACCACCACATTGCCTTGGCTGCGAGGCAAACCACTAGCCCATTGATCAGTCCAATAACAATCAAAGTCAACTCGCCTAACATTAGTACCAAAGTTCTGCATCAGAGCCCGCATAGCTGGTGGTTTTTCAATAAACAAAGAATCTACGTTCATTGCGTAAACAGAAGATAGCTCTTCCAACAAATCAGGGAACCTCTCCTTCATCTCTGCAATCAAAGCATCCTTAAAATTATGTCGAACAAACCCATACTGATTTTGTAGGTAAGCCGCTGCTGTACTCTTCCCCACCTGCTTAAAGCCAATCAAGCCCACTAACACAGCGGCTTGGTCTTATAAGCAACCTCTGCTTCCTCAACCGTCTTAAAGTGACCAAGAACACTCTTTCTGAAGTCCTCCCGGTCCAACGGAAAGGCAGTAAGAGCAATCGCTCGCTTGTCCCGCCTCACGTGTCCAGTTGGCATGGTTTCATATTTACTAATATTACACACACCCTCTTTCATTTCACCACCAAATATCCCGCACCATGTGTCTCTAGGCTGTGAAGCTGCCTTACGTTCCATTCCAATTTTTGTTTTACTGTCTGTAGCCAACATAATAGTGAACTTACTTTGTGCAGCAGATCGAACCGCTAGACGAATCAAAACGGACCCAGCAAAGCCAGGGTTTAACTCTTTGAGCTCAGCCAAGTCAATCTCGAACTGGTCGTCTGTTTGTATATATGTTTTTTTCATTATCTTTTATTAAGGACTAAGCTGAGGATGCCAAGCCGTCAAGTTACGTTGCAACGAAATCGAACCAAACCAGTCTGGAGTTTGAAACCATGGCCTCCAGTAGGTCACTTGACACCCCCGGCTTAATTCTCAATGTACTGTGATGATGGGTTAAGGTAGTGGGGCAACCGCAGTTGCGTTCTCATAACTAGTATACTGACCTATCGTATTACTACGCCCACCAATTTAACCAACCATCTTGTGTAACCCACTGAATTGAGAAGGCGAAGTGTTTTTATTTAGTCCCCTACACCAAGGCAATTAACCTTCCATAGACCAACTCTTTATTACACAATCGCAAGGTTCACCTCACACCCCTACCGCCAGTATCGCTCATAGGTCTGAGTCTCTACTGGTCGTGCATTTATTTCTGCCACTTCTCAATTCAATGGGCTATACACCACTAATTAGTAGTGTAACACACCTCCCATTAGATGTCTATTTGCATGTATAGGATATACGTGATATTATGTATATATAACAGATAATAAACAACGTATGAAACCAAAAGTAAGAAACTTTAGCATAACCTACACCGGTGAAGCAGAGGAAATGACCAATTACATCATCGAGAAGTTGGGAGTAACGAGCCGATCACAAGTATATAACGTAGCACTAAGACAGTACTACCTAGCATTAAAAGCCGACGAAGAAGCTAAAGTTAATAAATCATGAGAGCCTTTGACCGACGACTTAAAAGAAACAAAGCAAAAGCTTTTGCCCCACCAAAGTATCGGATTGGAACCACTATCTACAAGGAGACATTTAACCACCAAACCAAGGAGTCCAAAGCTGGAGTAAAGTACCCAGACTTCCAAAGGTTCTACAAGACCTTCACACTAAAGGCTGCATAGTATGAGTTGTAAAAACTGCCCATCAAGCCAAAAGAATCTAGGAATGGACACTGTCCTATATCAAGCATTTGGAGGCTGGCAAATACAAAAAGATGGAAATCCATATTACGAAGCTGATTATGAAGTTGAGTGGAACGATTGTAAAACACTTGCTCAAATTGAAACTGAAGCAGTTGAAGATCCCGACCACAAATGGGAAGCAATCCTAAACCTACCGCTTCGCGGAGGCACATGGACGCGGAACAGTGATGGGTCCTGGCTATTAACAGAATCTAACCTAGGCTTTGCTTAAACATGAAATTCAAAATAATCCACACCCTCTCTGAAGACTCAATAATTATCGAAGCAGAAACGATAGAAGAAATAAGAGAGAAGGCGGCAGAAGAATCAAGACAAAGAAACTGGAGACAAGCAGACTGTTACTCAATCAATTTAATAGAATAACCATGCAAAAAGAAATCACAATAAAGATTGGTGGCACATACGACATGAGGGAGCGACCACAGCAAGTAGCAATTTGGCTTCCTAATAGACTACCACTTATATTTAGTCACGATGAAGACATCACAAAAGCTATAAAAAATGCAATAAATTACATTGAACACCATTACGTAGAAGCAAAAGACGAATACACTAAGAAATTAAAATAATCATGCAAAAACTAGACATCAAAATTGAGAAGGCACAACTAACCGGCTATGACGTAAAGTTCGACGAAGATGGAGAAATTACTGTACGTACATATATTTCACTCTTCACAAAAGAAGGTAGAAAGGTTACAGACCACAGTATTTCAACTGATTCATATTCATTTGAAACCAAGTTTGAACTACCACTCAAATGCTATAAGCCAATCATGGATATAGGATCAGAGCTAGAGAAAGTAGTAACTAAACATTGTCAGGACCCACAGTTAGGACTAACATAATATGTATTACACTCCCCCATCAGAAGAAATCTTTCAGGAAGTTAAAAGACAAGCAATTGAAGTGTGGATAGAAACAAACAGTGTGCCAATGTATACAGACGAAAAAATAGCTAAAGTCATAGACATTGCAAACATCGAAGATAATTTTATGTACATGGTAGCTATGTTTGATTCAAAAAACCAAATGAAATTAGCTAAGAAATTATCAGCCGAAGCAAGGCAAGCCATCCGAGAGAGAATGATTGACGGAGGCAACCCACAGCACCTAATCGCCTTCTAGTATGAGCAAACTAACAGACCTCCAAAAAAGAAACATAGCAGACATTACTGTAGCAGTATCTCAACTGTCAATACCAACAGAAATATCTAATAACGCAAACTCGACTGAAATAAGGTTGAGACACCAGCAAAGACAAAACGACATGGGACACCTTCAAGATTCATTAACCGAACTAATTGAAAGCCTATAATATGCAAAACCTACTATTCATAGACACAGAAACCACTGGAGTAGACCAAGAAGACCGAATGTACCAAGTGGCGTACAAAACAAAAGAAGAAACAGTTGACGAGATGTTTAAACCACCACTAGCGATCAGTCACGTAGCCTCATCGATCACCCACGTCACCACGAAAGACGTAGCCCTAAAGCCTCCGTATGCCGGCAGTGTGACCGAAGCTAAGATAAACGACCTCGTAGCCAAAGACTACATTTTCATTGCTCACAACGCAGCTTTTGACCTTAGAATGATGAGAAAAGAGGGAGTAGACTTCAAGCGACACATCTGCACCAAAAAACTAGCTCAACACATCGACGAAGGCCAGCTAGAAAAGCAAACTCTTCAGTACTTACGGTACTACTACGAGCTTGAGATCGATCTTGGTGAGTTAGCACCCCACGATGCCCTAGCAGACATCATAGTGCTCGAAGCTGTATTTAAGAAGCTGGCACGAGCCATCCAAGTGAAGTACGGACTATCAAAAGAGGACACAATCAAAAAGATGATGCAAATTAGTATGGAGCCTCAACTAATCAGAAGTATTACGTTTGGCCAATATGCTACTGCAAAAGGAAAAACCCCCCAGCAACAGCTAATCAGCAACATCGCCAAAGAAAACCCCGGCTTCCTGATTTGGCTACTAGGCAAGAAGAAAGAAGACCCCGAAGGACAGGAAGATTGGATTTATACACTTAGTCACTACTTAAAATGAACCCAGACCCAGACACAACAACAACAGACGCGTACAAATCAGGCTACAACGAGCATGGAAGCGGTTGGCTTCTAATCATAGACTTCCTGATAATGGCAGCAGTATGTGGATTTATAGTATTTGTAATTTCCAAGATATGATTTTAGAAATAGCAATCACCGCCATCGTCCTCTGCAACAACCACAACTGGACATACAGCCCACGATGCAATGAGCCAGTAAAGGAAATGCACATCACACCGACAGGAGACTTCTACGGGACACTAGAGAACGGGATACAGTGGCAACAAGTACGACTGACATCTGAGGTAATGATATTTACTATGGAAGATGTAAAGTATGCAGTTTATGAAAACAAAATAATTTATCTAGATTAGTATGAGTACATTACTAGAAGTGATACAGGAGGGAGAAAAGGAGTTTAAAAAGGAGTTTATAGGTAACACAATGCTTGATTTATTCGGACACAAAGGTTGCCCTGCAAATTTACGTAAACACATAACCATCCAAACCCTAGCCTTACTCCAAGCACAACATGACGAGCTAGAGGGGAAGAAAGAAGATGAAAGCTCAAAAGAAACGTGGTTTTTTGAAACTATATGGGAAGTTAGAGCTTTCAACAAAGCAATCCAAGACCAACAAGACAACCTACAAGCACTTATGAAAGAAATAACTAAATAGCGTATGACAACATTAAAACAAGGCGACCTGATAAAAAACAGAAATGGGAAAAACTGCAAAGTTCTCGGGGTATGTGGAGAAGTAGTGCATGTTTCTTTTTCAATAAACCAGGGCTCCCACGACGAAGCATGTACCGAAGCTGACTTAAAAGAAGACGGCTACACCTGGGACACACCAGCTTGGGAGCCTGAGATTGGTTCAATATATTGGCATGTCTATATTAACGGTAAAGGTGAGGTTGAAGATAGTGTTTGGAGTAACGACAAAATCGACATCGCCCGCCGAGACTTCCTAGGAATCTACGAAACCGAAGCCCTAGCCAAAGCAGCGTTATTAGAAATCAGACGTAAGCTGGGGAAGTAGGTATGAATAAAATCCAATATATAAAGTTGCTAGAAATTAGAGGGGTCACAAACCTTGAGCAAGGTCAGAGTATCAATGATTCTCTTAATAAAACTGGAGGT
>JGI1221J13441_10000423_pt1 | contig 19414 bp, 16 predicted proteins | sample LakVidmifraction_4_FD_13441 | JGI IMG/M metagenome (IMG submission 13441) | reverse complement strand
TCGTACTTAAATTATCAAAGCCCAAATGACTTTGAAGAACGAACCGAAACATTAGATATGGTTTCTTAACTAGGGTGACTGAATTTAGTTGACCACGTCAATCCATTAAATGGCATGCACGGTAAACAGCCACGGTAGTCTTTCCACTACCGGCAGCCCCCTTAATTTGTATTGGGCCTTCATGATTTAATGTGAGAACTTTTCTTTGTTCACCAACCAAGGTAATACGCTTTAACAATTGAAATTCCTTTTTCTTAACTTACTGATTATTAGTAAATATACCCTTTTGATAATTAATAGTACTCTTAATTAACTTAGTGATAAACTAATTTTGAAGCAAGCATACTCTAAATGTTATAGCCGTTAAGTATTTGAAGTAAGAAAAAACTTAACTTCCCTTTTTGGTAATAATAACTATAATTCCCTTGGTGGGAACTTTGAGGTGAGATGAAGGTCTTAGGAAGAGACAAACTTATAGAGTTTAGTCAAAAGCATGCTAATGCAAAAAAAGCACTTGAAGCTTGGTTTTCAGAAGCTAATGAAGCTGACTGGAGAACACCCCAAGATATAAAGAACCGATATCGAAGCGCAGACTTTTTAGCTGATAATAGGGTGATCTTTAATATTAAAGGTAACCGTTATAGGTTAGTTGTGAAAGTGAGATATCAACATGGTATTGCTGTGATTGAATGGGTTGGAACCCATTCGGAGTATGACAAGCAACGCTTTTAAGGAGGTATTATGGGTCACATTAAGTTAATTAAATCGTCTCAAGATCATGAGCAAGCTTTAGCGCGTGTCATGACATTAATGGATTTTGATCCCGCACCAGATTCAGCTGAAAGTGATGAGCTGGACTTACTGGCATTTTTAATTGAAAAGTACGAGGAAGAAGCGTTTCCTATTGCCTCCCCTGATCCAATTGAAGCAATAAAATTTCGTATGGAGCAACAGGGCTTGATTAAAAAAGATTTAGTGCCTTATTTTGGATCTGCTTCTAAAGTGAGTGAAGTACTAAACGGCACACGAAGTTTAAGCTTGAATATGATTCGTAAGCTAAGCGCAGGCTTAGGGATATCTGCTGATGTGTTGATTAAAGAGCCTTGCGATAAAAGTGCTATCTCAAAAGATATTAATTGGGATGCCTTTCCTATAACTGAAATGCGATCTCGTGGATATTTTGAAGGATTTAAAGGCTCAATAAATGAATTGAAAGAGTATTCAATTGAGAAGCTTAATCAGTTTTTAACGTCTGTACCTAATGGGCTTTCTTTAAAGCCAGCATTGTTAAGAACCACAGCTCATTTACGCTCTAATGACAAAGAGACTGATAGCTATGCTTTATGGGCTTGGCAGGTTAGGGTTTTACAAAAAGCACAATTAGAGCAACTCCCAGTAAAATATGTCAAAGGGACTGTTGATGCTAATTGGATGAAAAAGTTAGCGCAATTGTCATGGTCGGATCAGGGGCCTAAATTAGCTAAAGAGTTTTTAAACCGCCATGGTATTCATTTAGTTATTGAAGGTCATTTACCAAAAACGTATTTGGACGGTGCTGTATGTATTTGTGCAAGCGGGAACCCTGTTGTTGCACTTACATTACGCCACGATAAATTAGATAACTTTTGGTTTTCATTGATGCATGAATTAGCTCACATTGCATTGCATTTAGATGGCACCGAGACTTGGTACTTGGATAATTTAGATGCAGAAGGTGGCGATAAAGTTGAACAAGAAGCCGATGCATTGGCTCAAGAAAGCTTAATACCATCAGGTGATTTGAACCCTTTAGAAATGCAAGATACTAGTTCAGTCCGTAAATTTGCGAGTAGCCTTAGTATCTCCCCTTGTATTGTTGCCGGCAGAGTACGCCATGAGCTCAATGATCATTCTAAATTTGGCAAAGCATTTAGAGATAAAGTAAAAAACCATTTTAAAAAATAAACTTCGTTTTCAATAGTAATGGGTAGGTATGATTCTACCTGTTACTTTACAGCATAAAGTTAGTCGTACTTTTAAAGGCTATTTTTTGTGAGTTCAATTAATAGGTGCACTAATTCACTCTATAACAGTTCTCTTTTTCTAAAACTACATTTAAATCACTAACCCCTACTTAATAAGCGTTAAATACGCTAAAATTGCAGGCTAATTTTTAGCAATGAGCCCACACCTTTATGACCTCAGCCACAAGCCCTAGCACTTTTAACGAACTTGGCCTTATTCCAGAGCTATTAGCTCGTTTAACCGACTTGGAATATACCCAACCTACTCCAATTCAAGCTAAGGCTATTCCTAGTGTGCTTGCGGGCAGTGATTTAATTGCTGGGGCAAATACTGGCTCAGGTAAAACAGCAACGTTTGCGCTGCCAATACTACAAAAAATGTTCCTTGAACAAGGTAGTAAAAGCGCAGCCAGCAAAGGTAACTTTGTAACGGGGCTTATTTTAGTACCTACTCGTGAGCTTGCTACTCAAGTAGCCGATAGCGTTAAATCGTATTCTGCTAACTTTAATGGCGCAATTAAAACGATTGCTGTGTTTGGTGGTGTATCGGTTAATACACAAATGCAGGCACTTCGTGGTGGCGCTGATATTATAGTGGCAACACCAGGGCGCTTACTCGATTTAATCTCAAGCAATGCTATTAAGCTCGATAAACTAAATACACTTGTGCTTGATGAAGCCGACCGTATGCTAAGCCTTGGCTTTACCGAAGAGCTTGCTGAGTTATTAGCGTTAATGCCTGCTAAAAAACAAACTATGTTATTTTCAGCAACTTTCCCAGAGCAAGTTAAGCTATTAACACAAGATTTATTAAACGACCCTGTTGAAATACAAGTTCAAAGCAAAGACGAAAGCACTTTAGTACAGCGTGTATTTAGCGTTAATAAAGGCGAGAAAACCACTGTTTTAGCGCATTTAATTAAAACCCATAAATGGCGCCAAGCACTGATTTTTGTTAATGCTAAAAAAGATTGTGAACACTTAGCGCAAAAGCTTGAAAAGCGCGGTGTTAATGCACAAGTTTTTCATGGCGATAAAGGCCAAAGTGAACGTACCCGCGTAATAGAAAAGTTTAAAGCAGGCGAAATTGAAGTGCTAATAGCAACTGATATTGCAGCACGTGGTTTAGATATTGAAAAGCTGCCAGTGGTTATTAACTTTAATCTACCACGCAGCCCTGCTGATTATATGCACCGTATTGGCCGCAGCGGCCGTGCAGGTGAAGTGGGTTTAGCGCTTTCATTAGTTGATTATGAAGATTTACATCACTTTAAAATAATTGAGAAGAAAAACAAACTACGTCTTGAGCGCGAGCAAGTGGCAGGCTTTGCAGTGAACCAAGCGAATGTTGATGCCGCACAGGCGCTTAAAAACGAAAAGCCAATGGCAAAACCCGAAGGCACGGGCAAGAAAAAGAACAAAAAAGCAGATCTTGAAGACGATGTTTGGGCTGGTTGGCGAGGTAAATCTAAGTAACCGGAGTTCAAGTTAAGTAATTAGAGTAAACATTGATCTAAAAAGCCGACGTTACGTCGGCTTCTTTGTGCTGCATCAGTATTTTATTTATAAAATACGTCTACAGTACCTTTTACTTTTATAAGTAATGGTTGGCCACGACGATCTAGCGCTTTAGGTGCGGCAACTTTGATCCAGCTTTCGCTGATGCAGTATTCTTCAACGTCAAAACGCTCTTTGCCGTTCAGAGTTACACCAATTTCATGTTCGAATACTTCTTCTACATAAAACTTGCTGCGTGGATTAATCGAAAGTTGGTCTGGTAACTCTGGTTTATTTGTATCAGTCATAATTGTGATCTGCATTGAATAGATAGTGCGCTATTGTAGGCAATACAGGTGTTATGCTCAAGCACGACAACAATAAATGCTAATAAAGTTAGCTATTAAATTTCACAGTTAAGCGCGGCGGTTTAAATTAATAACTAACAGTGCAGCTTGTCTGCAATTAATGAAACGTTAAACTAGCCAGTGAAAAGCTCATTTTACGTTGGCGTAAGTCAATACTTTTTAAGGTCACATTCACACGCTCACCAATAGTAAATTTTTGTTTGCTGTTGCTCCACTGTTGTTTGGCAGCATTAAATACAAACTCACCTTGGCTGAAGTTACTCACTGGCACTAAACCCTCAACGCCTGTGCAGTCTAGCTCAACAAAAAAGCCAGCGCTTGATACACCACTAATAGTGGCGGTAAATGTATCGCCAAGGTATTTTTCCATATAGCTACATTTTAAGGCGCTTTCTACTTCACGGCTAATATCGTTGGCTTTGCGCGATTGTGCTGAGCAATGCAAGCTTAATGTTTCTATACTTTCAAGGTTATAAGGGTATGCCTTTTTAGCTAACTTGCTAACGCTAGACGCTTTATTAGCAAACACATTTAAGAAGCTTATCGCCCGCTGTAAACCATTTTGCTGCTTAGCCTGAATTTTGGCGCGAATTGCACGATGGGTTACTAAATCTGCATAGCGACGAATTGGCGAGGTAAAGTGAGCGTAAGCATCGTATGCTAGGCCAAAGTGACCTTGGTTATTAGCCGAGTATTCGGCTTGCGATTGTGAGCGCAGTAATAAAGTACGGATCACGCTGGCATCGCTGCGCTGACTAATGTTATTTAGTAGTTTATTGTAATCGGCTGGCGTTGGCTTATCACCGCCGCCAAGCTGCAGTCTTTTTTCGGCCAGTAGCGTCCGTAGCGTTTGTAGCTTTTTCTGTTGTGGCCCTGCATGTACTCTAAATAATCCGGGGATTTGGTGTTTATCTAAAAATTGTGCGGTACACACGTTAGCGCACAGCATAAATTCTTCAATCATGCGGTGTGCGTCATTGCGCTCTATTGGCTCAATACTGGTAATTTTTTGATTTTTATTCAGATTAAGCTTGAGCTCTTGCGTATCAAAATCAATAGCGCCGCGAAGTTTGCGCGCTGCGCTTAAATCTAAATAAAGATAATGCAAATTTTTAATCAGTGGCGACACATCAGCATTCAATTCGGCTAATTGTTTAGCTGAGCTAGAACTAGGTTTAGCGATGACAGCATGTGCTTGTGTGTAGGTTAGCCTTGCATGTGAGTGGATCAGCCCCTCTGTAAAATTAGCTTGAGTCATTTGACCATCTTGGTTGATGGTCATATCACACACTAATACCAGGCGATCTTCATGTGGGTTTAACGAGCACAGGCCATTTGATAATGCTTCTGGCAGCATAGGAACAACTTGTCCCGGGCAATAAATAGAGGTGGCGCGTTGTTGCACTTCTATATCTAACACATCATTGGGTTTTACATAATGCGACACATCGGCAATAGCGACCAGTAAACGCCAGTTTCCTTGCTCTGTTCTTTCGCAGTATACGGCGTCGTCAAAATCTTTTGCGTCTTCGCCATCAATAGTAACAAACGGAAACAAGCGGTAATCTACACGCGCTAATTTATCTTGCTCGGTTACTTCATTACCAAGTGAACTTGCTTGTGCTAGTAAATCCTTGCTCCAGCTATCTGCAACACCATGACGACGCAGCGCAAGCTTTGTTTCCATACCTGCAGAGTGAGGCTGACCAAGTACTTCGGTTATTTGCACTTGAGTTACATGGCGAAAAGTAGGGTACTGGGTAATTTTAGTGTTTACATACTGGCCCACACTGGTGTTTGCTAATTGGCACTGCGCTACTTGCACTTTTTGTGGGCATTTTGTGTTATCGGCTACTAGCACGTAGTCTGTGCCTTGGCGCTTTAATATACCGGCTAAATGGGTGGTTTTATGCTCAATAATTTTTATTAATTTATTGTTTGAGCGTTTATGACTAGCGGCTTCTTGTAGTATTTGCACTATATCGCCTTCAAATACGTGAGCTAACTGGTTCTTAGCGATAAATAAATCTTTTTCGCTGGCGCTATAATTAACGAAACCAAAGCCATCTGCATGTAGGGTAATTACACCACTCACAAGTAAGGCTTGATCAATAACTTGGTAACCTTTGTGTTGGCTAAACATAAGTTGGCCATCGCGTTCCATGGCGCGTAAACGCCTTCTGAGGGCTTCTTTTTGCTCAGCATTTTTTAGCTCTAAGGCATGCGCGATTTGTTCACGGTTAAGGTTTTTTTTCATTTTGCCAAAAAGGCTTAAAATAAATTCACGACCCGGGATCGGGTTGTCATAAATTGGTGATGATAATGGTGCGGTTGGGTTCAAATTCATAAAACTCTCTTAAATTCGCCCAGCGCTTTTACTGTGTATCTACAAACTAGGAATATAAAAGACTTAAGATTGATAAAGATAAGGTGGAATAAAGCATAAGGCGAGACTGACTCGAACAGTGAGTCGAAAATAAATTAAGCTGCATAGTACATACTCAATTTTAAATGTTTAGTAATACCAATTACTTAATGTAAGTGGTAAAAAATTAGCTCACAGACAAATTAATTATATGTGAGCTGTTAATACACTAAAGCGTATTATTTAACAGTGTTTATATACAAACAATGTTTTCGGCTTGTGGGCCTTTTTGACCTTGAGTAACAGTAAGCTGTACACGTTGGCCTTCAGCTAAAGTTTTGAAACCGTCGCTAACAATAGCACTAAAGTGTGCAAACACGTCTGCGCCAGATTCTTGCTCGATAAAGCCAAAACCTTTTGCTTCGTTAAACCATTTTACTGAACCAGTAGTTGTATTAGACATAATATGTATCCTAAAAAATTAATATAAGTGTGCCTGAAAAGAGGCGATTGAGCCGGAAAAAATAGTTAACTTGAGGATAACGCGTAGGATTATTACTAAAACAACTCGGTACTAACAAATAAAACAGAACTTCTTTCAAACTAGTATTTTAAATGGGTTATTGCTAACCCATTAAATTGTTATGCAATTAGATGCAAACAATGTTTTCGGCTTGTGGGCCTTTTTGACCTTGAGTAACAGTAAACTGTACACGTTGGCCTTCAGCTAAAGTTTTGAAACCGTCGCCTGAAATTGCACTGAAATGTGCAAACACGTCTGCGCCAGATTCTTGCTCGATAAAGCCAAAACCTTTTGCTTCGTTAAAAAATTTTACTGTACCAGTTGTAGTATTAGACATAATAGTATCCTAAGAATTAATAAAAGTGTGCCTTAAAATAGGCAATTTAACAGGGAGAAAACAAGCATATAACTGAGGATAACGCGCAGGATTATTACTAATAACAACGTGGTACTTACAAATAAGCTGGGTTTTCAATCAACCCGATGCAGGCATGTTAGAGTAAGTTAAAACATGTAGCAAGCTTTATATAATTAAAAGTTATATAAAACGGCATGATTATTTTATATCCTTTTGTAAATTAAGGGTTTTATTTTTTAACTTTGTTTTGCATTTTTGATGTGTTTTGATTTTATAGTAGTTACATTCATAAATTTAGTCATTTAACTTTCATAAAAATTACCTTTATTAGTCATATCTATTTTTTATAGTGCAGCGGTTGATCTTTTTGTGGTCACACATTTTTTAAAAAATAATCACTTAATAATGGGAATTATGGATGAAAATTAAAAAAGTTGCTGCGGCAATAGCGCTAACATTTGCGTTTAACGCAGCTAGTTATGCCAATGTATTACTGCAAAGCCAAAAAGACAGCAGTTGGTATAGTGCTGCGCAAACAAAATTAACAACAAAAACTACCCAAGCGCAGAGTGTTAAAGCCACCAAAGCTAAAAACGTAATTTTATTTATTGGTGATGGTATGGGGGTATCAACGCTAACCGCCGCACGTATTTTACAAGGACAACGCAATAACCAATCGGGGGAAGAGGGTTACTTAAGCTTTGAGGCATTTCCGTATTCCGCACAAGTTAAAACCTATAACGTAGATGCACAAACTCCCGATTCTGCGGGCACTATGACTGCGATGATCTCGGGTGTAAAAACCGATGTTGGCGTAATAGGTGTTGACGAAAATATAGAGCGTGGGATGTGTTCAACAGTTGCGGGCAACGAGTTACTAACAGCAACAGAGCTGGCAGAAATTAAAGGCCTAGCAACTGGGGTTATTTCAACAGCGCGAATTACCCATGCAACGCCTGCAGCAACGTATGCTAAATCGGCCGATCGTAACTGGGAAGATATTTCAGACATGCCAGAGGATGCAATTGCAGCTGGCTGTGAAGATATTGCCTCGCAACTAATTAACTTTGAAAAAAACCTAGAGGCGCGTTTTGTTGGTACTGATATAGATGGCCTTGATGTTGTTATGGGCGGCGGACGTCGGCACTTTTTACCCAAAAACGTAGCAGCTAATTCAACAGACGCAGTAAGCGCAATAGAAGGGGATCGTACCGATAATCGTAATTTGATTAGTGAATGGCAAGCGCAATACCCTACTGCAACGTATGTTATGGACCAAACCGGCTTTGATAATATTGCCGATGACGCTACTAAAGTATTTGGCTTATTTAACGAATCCCACATGCAATACGAAGCAGACCGCGCAAACGATATTGCTGGCGAGCCTTCACTTACCGATATGACTACTAAAGCAATTGAAGTGCTGGGCAAAAACGACAAAGGCTTTTTCTTAACCGTTGAATCGGGTCGTATTGATCACGCGCACCATGCGGGCAATGCCTATAATGCACTTAACGACACAATAGAGTTGGCCAAAGCGGTACAAGCTGCGGTTGATAACACCAATCCAGAAGAAACCCTCATTTTAGTCACTGCCGATCACAGTCATGTATTTACTATTGCGGGCTATCCCAAACGCGGCAACCCTATTTTAGGTCAAGTTGTGGCCGTGGGCGAAACAGCCCCCAGCCTAGCTGCCGATAACAAGCCCTATACCACAGTTGGTTACGCCAATGGTTTAGGGTTTAGAAACTTAGGTGATGAAACAGATGCCGATGCAAGCTATGCAAGTGCTGCTGTGGCAGGGCGCGTTGAGTTACAAGGGATTGATACAACAACCCCTGGTTTTCATCAAGAAACAACAGTGCCATTGGCTTCGGAAACACACGCAGGTGAAGACATTTCATTGCATGCAACAGGCCCCGGTGCTCAGCTTGCACAAGGCGTAATTGAGCAAAATGTAGTGTTTCATATAATTAATCAAGCTCTTGAACTAACTCAGCAATAATGGCGGCTAACATGAAAAAATTAACGGTACTTTCTTTAGCAGTAACTCTTGCACTAACGGGTTGCTCAAGTGACAGCGATAAAAACCAAAATAGTATATTAACGGTCAATAACGTAATTGCTGTCGGGTCTGAGCAATGTGTTAACGGCGGAGTAACAACACAAACAGGCGAAGATACCAACGGTAATGGAATATTAGAAAGCAGTGAGGCTACATCAAGTAACTTAGTATGTAATGCACCAGCTACGTCGCTTAGCAGCGAGCAGTTAGCATCGCTTACTAGTAATGCTTGGTTTAGTGATGCACAAACCAAGTTAGCAACCACAAAAACAGCAAATGCGAGGATAGTGACTGAGTCAGGCAAGGCTAAAAATGTTATTTTATTTGTTGGCGATGGTATGGGAATTTCGACAATAACTGCAGCGCGTATTTTAGCCGGGCAGTTAGAAGGTGAAATGGGTGAGGAGCATCAATTAAGCTTTGAAACTATGCCGTATTCAGGTTTTGTAAAAACCTATAACGTAGATGCACAAACGCCCGATTCGGCCGGCACTATGACCGCAATGGCCTCAGGGGTTAAAACCGATGTGGGTGTTATTGGTATTGATGAAGCGGTTGAGCGTGGTAATTGTGTGTCGGGCAAAGGACATGAGCTAGTTACCTCACTAGAGCTTGCTGAAATTGCGGGTAAAGCGACCGGTATTATTTCAACTGCCCGCATTACTCATGCAACACCTGCGGCTATGTACGCAAAATCGGCCGATCGTAACTGGGAAGATATTTCAGATATGCCCGCGAGCGAGTCAGCTAATTGTGAAGATATTGCATCGCAACTGGTTAACTTTGAAGCCAACCTAAAAGCGCGCTTTAATGGTGTTGATGTAGATGGCATTGATGTTGTTATGGGTGGCGGGCGTCGTCATTTTTTACCAAAAGATGCTGCGTTTAATTCAGCCGATGCAGTAAGTGCAGTTGAAGGGGATCGTACTGATAATCGTAATTTAATTAGTGAATGGAAAACGCAATATCCAAATGGTACTTACGTAATGGATCAAACCGGTTTTGATGCAATTAGCGATGATGCTACTAAAGTATTTGGGCTGTTTAACGAATCTCACATGCAGTACGAAGCAGACCGCGCAAATGATATTGCTGGCGAGCCTTCGCTTTCGCAAATGACCGAAAAAGCCATAAATGTACTGGGCAAAAACGACAAAGGGTTTTTCTTAACCGTTGAGTCGGGTCGTATTGATCACGCGCACCATGCGGGTAATGCATATAACGCTTTAAACGACACCATTGAATTGGCAAAAGCAGTTAAAGTTGCGGTTGATAACACCAATCCAGAGGAAACGCTTATTGTTGTAACAGCCGATCACAGCCATGTATTTACCATTGCGGGTTACCCTAAACGCGGTAATCCTATTTTAGGTAAAGTGGTGGGCGTAGGCGAAACAACGCCAAGTCTAGCGGCCGATGATATGCCATATACAACGCTAGGTTATACCAATGGTGGTGGTTTTAGAAACCTCGGTAGCGAAACAGATGCTGACGTAGGTTATAACTTTGCACCAGTAACAGGGCGGGTTGATTTAACCAATGTTGATACTACTACCCCTGGTTTTCATCAAGAAGCGCTGGTACCAATGAGCTCAGAAACACACGCAGGTGAAGATGTTGGCGTATATGCTATAGGCCCTGGTGCGCACTTAGTGACAGGCACTAATGAGCAAAGCTTTTTATTTCATGTAATGGACTTTGCCGCAGATTTAGTTAAAACAGCAAACGACAAAGTGGCGCAGTAGTAAGTTTATAATTTGTGTGTGCAAAACAACTCGTACTCTGTGCGGGTTGTTTTTATATTATATTTTGTCATAAAACAGCCATTATTTTTAGCTATGTTAAAAGCATAAATTAGAGCATTTAAAAAGAGTACCCAATGAAAAAAGCATTATTAATGATGACCGTATTATTCAGTAGCAGCGCTTTTTCCCAGCAATGCAATGTTAACCCAGCGCTATTAAAAGCAACTTACACTGTAACCAACAATAAAAATAACGAGCCAACAACTCAAGCGCTAACCCTGTGGCGAAACCAGCAACAAGTAGCGCATCAAAACGAAATAACGACCGAACTGTGGCAGCATTTAACTAATAAGCAAATACGGCCAATTCGTTACTTTAATGCTCAGCAGCGGGGTATTGAATACCAACCGTCAGAAGTACGTGGAGTACAAAACTGGAGTGCAAAAAACCAGCTGGTGGATGCGCATTTAATAGCAAAAATGACGTTAGTAAATACTCAGGGTACAGGTTGTGATGAAGTAAAAAACTATGTGTTAAACGAAGCTGAAACTGAGTATAAGCTGGCTTTATTTACACAGTCAAAGTTGGTTAAAACATTTAGTGTCAGCAGTAAAAAAGGCCAAGTAAGCACCTTACTCAGCCTTAATAATGTAAGCAGTAACGAGCAAGCGATAGTTGCTCAGTTTGCTAAATGGGATAACTTTCAAACTACTGACTATGCCGATATAGGCGACAACGAAAACGATCCCTTTTTAGCTAAAATGATTAACCTTGGTTTTATTGAGCATAGCGCCACTGGCTTTTATAACCAGCAGGGGCAAGCTATCCAAGGTGAGCATTATCATTAGATTTTTTGGGCTTGGCAGCGTCCTCTGTTAAGCCCGCAATATAGTCGTTGTCGTCGCAGGTATTTAAATCTTCTTGTGCTTGTTTGTCTTGTTGTAGTACTTGTTTTAAATCTTCCATACGCTGGCGTACAGCTACACCGTAGCTAATATCGTCGCCCCATAATTTTGCTAACTGTAATACACTGGCGCGGTCGTGATCTCTAAATAGCTTACCAGCTCGCTCGGCATCGGGTTTATTGTTACCTAATAACTCGAGCGCTTTAACTGCAAGGCTGATGGCAGAATCAACAGTTTCACGATTAAAGGCATCTACTTTTAAACTAAGTAATTGATAAGCGTGACGACGGTCGATAGCACGTGCAACAATTTTTAACTGCGGGTAGTTTTTTTGCGCAAGCTTAATAATTTCTAATGTTTTATCGGGGTTATCTATAGCCACTACCAGCATTTGTGCTGTTTTTGCACCTGCGGCTTCAAGTAGCTCCTGACGCCCAGCATCACCATAAAATACCGTTTTACCAAAGCGGCGTAATAATTCAATTTGCGTAGGGCTATGATCAAGTACTGTTATTTCGTAACCCTGGGCATGCAGTAAACGCCCCATTACTTGGCCAAAGCGACCGTAGCCCGCAATAATGACATGTTTAGCGCTGCTAATATGCTCGGGTTTATCAAATTCAGGCTTTACGCTGCTATCGCGTTTTTGCAGTTGCTCGTAAAACATTAATAATAAAGGTGCTATTAACATAGAAATAGCCACCACTAAGGTTGTTAATGCGGTTTGTTCGGGCGTTAAAATGCTTAGCGTACTAGTTACACTTAATAATACAAAAGCAAATTCGCCTCCTTGTGCCAAAGCCAGTGTAAATAATAGTTGCTGCTTTTTATTTATTTGAAAGGTAAAAGCCAGCGCAAATAAAATACAGGCTTTAATTACTATCAATAAAACAACTAAGCTAATCACAGTGCTAAATTGATTAAAAAACAGTTCAAAGTTAATCGACGCGCCCACAGTAATAAAAAATAGCCCTAATAGCAGACCTTTAAAAGGCTCTATGTCGGCCTCTAACTCGTGCCTAAATTCACTTTCGGCAAGTACTACGCCAGCTAAAAAGGTACCCAGCGCAGGTGATAAGCCAATACTTTGCATAACCAATGCAATGGCAACCACTAAAAAAAGCGCAAAAATGGTAAATATTTCACGTATATGTGTTTGCGCTATATATCTAAAAATGGGGGCCGATATATATTTACCGCAAGCAATAATGGCGGCAATAACAGCAATCGATGCACCTACTTGTTGCCAAACCGGCCAGTTGGCAATAATTGAATCACTAACCTCGGCGTTGCCACTCAGTGGTGCAAATGCGAGTAAGGGTAATAACGCTAAAATAGGAATAATAGCGATATCTTGAAATAGCAGTACAGAAAAAGCATTTTGCCCAGCTTCTTGTTTTAGCCAGCCTTTTTCTTCTAGGCTTTGCAGTACAATAGCGGTAGAGGAAAGCGCCAGCATTAAACCAATGGCAAGGGCTGTTTGCCAATGCATGGCAAACAGCCAATAACAAGATGCAAAAATAACGGCTGCGGTTAACACTACTTGTAAACCACCTAACCCTAAAATTGAGTGGCGTAATGTCCATAAACGTGAAGGTTGCAGCTCTAAACCAACTAAAAATAGCATCATTACTACGCCAAATTCGGCAAAGTGCATTACATCGGTTTGATCGCCAACCATAGCTAAGGCATAAGGGCCAATAAGTATGCCTGCGATTAAATAACCCAGCACCGATCCGAGTCCTACTCGTTTGGCAATAGGCACAGCTACAATTGCTGCCGCTAAGTAAATTAAAGCTATTTCTAACACGTGTTTTTCCTAGGTGAGTTTTTAAACCCAAGTGGTTTGCGTATAAATAGAATGACTGACACGCTTATAAAATACAATAATTTAAGTGGCTAAAAATGCTGTTTTTTTTAAAATTTTACAGCCTTCAAAGTATTATTAACGCTGACATACCCTAGCTCTGCTTTAATCATAATGAGATTTTTTTTCAGGATTAACGCGAATGTTACTTAGATCAATCGTTAAGCAGCAAAAAAAGGATGCGTAATGCATCCTTTATAACTTTCAACTTTTAGCTAGCACTTTTATTAAAAGCGGTAAGTAATATTACCGTATAAAAAGCGGCCATCTAAACTGTATGGCACGTAGGGGGTGTACGGGAATATTTGACCAAAGTTAGAGTAACCAATGTTATCTACAGTTGCTTGTGGGTACTGATCAAACAGGTTGTTAGCGCCTACGGCAAATTTCCATTCATCGTTAGGGCTATAAGCCACTTCAAGATCGGTTATCCATTTTGCATCTAGGTATTCATCTCGGTCGCTGCTTGTAGAAATATCAGCAACTTCGCCATAACGCGTGGCACGCAGTGTAGTTTGCCATTCGTTAAAGCTCCAAACAGCCGATAAGTTTAGTTTGCTATCTGGTGTGCCTTCTTCAAAACGGCCCACTTCACGCCGAGCAAATACAACATAGTCATCACCTAACGAATTGAGTTCTTCAGGGTTGTCGTCTATATGGGTGACTTTAGTGTCGTTAAAGTTAACCGCTGCGTTTAAGCGTACGTCGCCTAGGTTATCTAGTTCCAGTAAATAAGTTGCAACTATGTCTACACCTTGCGTACGTGAGTCTATTGCATTGGTAAAGTAGCGTACGCTTTCGGTGTTTAGCTCACCAGCGTTTGCTAAAATTTGCGCAACTGCTGCACCGGCTAGGTTTTCAGAGAGTACAATCCGGTCATCAATATCAATACGATATGCATCAACCGTTAGGCTAAAATTACCTTGAGTGTAGACAAAGCCAGCGGTTAAGTTTACAGAGTCTTCAGCGTCTAGTTTTTTAGCGCCTAATGCTTGTGCTGCTGGAGAGTCACTTGGAAATAAACCTACTTCAAACGCTTGGTTGTTTTCAAGTATGGTTGATATTTGACGATACGAGCTTTGTGCTAGCGATGGCGCGCGAAAGCCGGTACTTGCTGCACCACGTAACGATAAGTTATCAGTAATACTGTAACGCGTTGCTATTTTTGAGGTGAATGTGTCGCCAAAGTCGCTGTAATCTTCATAACGGCTGGCTAAAACCACATTCCACTTTTCTGTTAGGTAGGTATCAAATTCAACAAAAAGTGCTACGTTGTGGCGGCTTTCGTCGGTAACACTTTGCGGACCAAAACCAGATAGTACCTGTGCACCACCTGCTGCAATTGGGTTGCCGTTACTATCAAGCGCGGTAATATAAGAAGCTTCTTCGCCTTGTTCTATTTTGTAGCTTTCGTGGCGGTATTCAGCACCTATAGTAAAAAATACGTCATCTGGTAAACCTAAATCAAATGCTGTGCTGGCATCTCCATTAACAATAAATTGGTCATAAACCAATGCGCCGTTATCAAATTCGGTTTGGCTGGTGGCACCTAAAGATGTATTTAAGCTATTTACTACGCCTAATGCAAAGTCGTTGCGGCCGTAGTTGGTACTTACATCCCATGTCCAGTCGCCTGTTTCACCTTGTAAACCAAGAGCGAGAGAGTAATCTTCTACGTCGGTTTCAATTTGTGGCAAAAAGCCATTAGGGTAAACGTCTAAAATGTTATTTTTATCTACAGCTCGGCGATAAAACCCGCCTGAGTTGCCTTCACGCTTAGAGTAGCTACCAAAAGAGTATAAGTTTAAGCCGTTATCAAAGTCGTAGCCCATGTTGTAAAACAGTGCATAGTCTTCAAGCTCTGCTTTACCAAAGCGGTGATTGTAACGATCGATAGTGAACTCGCGTGGATCTAGGCTACCATCATCAAGGCGGCTATATTGCTCGCGAGGGTCAAAACCAGAGCGCTGGGTAGAGTCGTTATCACGATATTCAATAGACACGTTTACAAAACCGTTATCAGCTAACGAAAAACCAGAATTAGCACTAATAGTACGCGTTGCGCCATCGCTCATTTTACGATCGTCGCCAGTATTAAATGCTAAGTTGCCGTTTGCATCTGCGTACACGCTTTCAAGCTGAGGTACTCCGGCCATTTGAGTATCATATTGTCCGTAAGTTACGCTTACACTGCCGCCCTGCGCTGCATCTTTAAGAATTATATTAATAACCCCTGCAATAGCATCTGAGCCGTATTGCGCTGCGGCACCGTCGCGTAATACTTCTACGCGCTTAATTGCCGATGTTGGGATCATATTTAAATCAACAGCTGTTGAACCACGCCCAACTACGCCAGCTAAGTTTAATAGCGCACCTGAATGACGACGCTTACCATTAATAAGCACTAGGGTGTGATCGGGGGCTAAACCACGCAAAACTGCAGGTTTAGCATGGTCTGTACCATCGCCCATTGTTGCGCTTGGGTAGTTAAAGCTTGGCACTTGGTTTGCTAGTACTTGGCTGATTTCAAGCTGGCCTGTACTGGCCATATCGCGACTGGTAATAATATCAACAGGTACTGAACTTTCAGCAATACTGCGTAAGCTGCGACGAGTACCCGTTACCGAAATTACTTCGATATTTTCTTGTGCTTGACTATCTGGCTCTGCGGCTACAGCTACTGAATAAGGCGTGCTCAATGCAGTAGTAACGGCCAAGCTAAGTGCTAATTTTTTCGCTGAAAAGCGCTGTATGGTCATGTGATCCCCCAAGGGCTGCTATTGTTGAGTCTAAAAGCGCCGCATCTTAAAGAAGCTAATAGGATAGTGCAAAGATCAAAACAAACTAAGTTATGCAAATAGCTAAGGCTGGTGTTTACTTTGCGCTGAACGTACTAATTTAAATAGGTGTGCTTGTGTTGAGTAGTTGCAACCACAGGGTGAATTGAGGTGTTTTTTAATACAATTAATTTAGTAAATGTAAATAAAAAAGGCCAAGTAAATTACTTGGCCTCTTTATTGTTTTTAATGTTTTAATTCAAGAGTTAAGTATTACTCTGGCGCAACGTCTAATGTAGTAAATAACGAGTAACGCACGTTATCTATGCCTTTTTCAGACGACTCTTCGCTCACGCTTGCTTCAATTAAGTATAAACCCGGGTGCTGCCACGTTGTGCTAAAAAAGCCGTTTTTGTCAGTGGTTACTTTAACTTCGCCACGTTCGTTACGGTAGCGTGTATCACCTTTTAATATTGCCAGCTCAACGTTTGCTGCCGGCTTACCAGCTTTGAGTAACTGAAAACGCGCTTGTTCGCCAACAAATAAATCGTTAGGGTGAGTTGGGCCGCTAATCTCTAAACCTTGACCAAGTAGTGCTGGCTTAGATGTGCCGTTACGACTTACAAACGTATCAACGGTAGAAAATGCTTTGGTTGTTTTAATATCTGTAGCGTCTGCTGGAATATCTTTACTGTTTTTGCCACCAAAAACACGACGACGCTCACCTTTTGCATCCTTATAAAAGGTCATTAAACGTGGTTCACGTTTCATTGCAATATGGTAAGTCCCTTCGTTGGTTAATTTAACTGCCGCAGAGTTTTTACGCTGTAAAAAGTAAGCGCGAATATTATCGCTAATAGGTTTGCCGTCAGGGCCGATAGCCATCAGTAAATTGTCGTCGTATTGTGCGTCTTTCTCAGTTGGGCGGTATGCTTTGTCGGGAGCAAAAATTTCATTAGAAATACTCGCGTCAATCATTACATAATGCGCTTTATCGCCAGATAAAGAAGTGTGCGATGGTACTAACCATTGTGCATGGGCGTTAGCATAGCTTGATGCAAGTGCAGTGACTGTAAGTGCGCCAATTAATGCACTTTTAAGTAAATTGATTTTCATAATCGTTCCTTTTTAAATGGTTTTAGCGGATGCTTTATTTGCTGCTATTATTACTTGGCAATAATAGTGACGAAGCTTTGTGAAAATTCATTGGTACCATCAATCGTGATTTTACCCTCTTGTGTTAGGTCTATTTCGACACGGCTGTAATCTCGGCCGCCTTCTTCGCGTACCACTTCAATATTAAGTAAGTATTTACCCGGTTTTACTGGGTTACCGTCTAAATCATTGCCCTGCCAATTAATGGTGTAAGATCCAGCTCGTTTGGTTGCGCCGCTTATGCCGTCGAAGTTAAGGTTACTCTTACCGGCTTTACGCCACCATTGGCGTAAGTCTTTAAACCATTCGGCTTTTTGTACCCAAAGTGCCAGCGTAGTAACGTGTTTGCGCTCGCTTGTTTCTAGCCAAACTGCAACATAAGGGCGGTGATACGGTTGTACGTCTAATTCGGGTAGGTTTAATTCAATTTCTAATTGTGCAGTTTGTGCATGCGCAGTCGCTTGAAAAAACGTCGCAACTAGCAGTAATGCTGCGCTTATAAACACTTTAAATTTAATCATTAATACACTCCTTTTAATTGTGGAACCCAACATAAATAAATAACGACAGGCGTTGCTATGCCTAACACCGTTATCCATATTCCTGCTAAGCGTTTTTTTCTGTTTTGAAATAAAATAATCATGCCGGTAATGGCAAATAAGATCATTAATACAGCTGAGATATCTATTACCCAACTCCATGCTTCGCCACTATGTCGGCCTTTATGTAGATCGCCAATTAGGCTTAAAAAACCACCTGTTTGGTAATCAAGGTTTAGTGTGCCACTTATAAAGTCGAGCTCGGCGTAGGCAAACCCCGCGGGTAATGGGTAGTCGAGCATTACCAGTGCGTCCTCTTTTTCCCATTCAATGCTTTTTACGTTAGTGAGCGCATATTGCTTGGCTAAGTAAGCTTCTATTTCGGGGTAGAGTGTAGGTAAGGTACTTAACTGCGCATTTGCTTTGGCAGCCAATGCACTTGGAATTGGAGTTGATATTTGGCCATTATTTTTATCATTTTTAAGCCAATCAACATGGTTAAGTACTATGCCGCTAACACAAAATAAAATAAGCAAAAAAAATAGCGCTGTAGAAATATAAATGTGTAAAGCCCGGCTGGTGCTATATAAAGCTCGTTTGTTAATAAACGCCATAATAACTGTAAACTAATTAATATTTACCACATGATAATGATTTGTATTAGCTATTACAAATATACTTACTAAACTTTACATTAAGTTTTTATAAACAGCGGGTATTTACGTTGTTAAAGCGGGATATTCAACTTTTTGGTATGGAAGAGGGTCTTAAAATTAAATAAATCATTACAGCCACTTCAATTATGGCAACTAAAAAAATAACCCAAACAGCAGGAGATGAAGCCAGTAAAAATATAAAACCAACCAGCATGCCCAAAGCGGCGCAATATTTGGCTTTAACAGGCACTACTTTATGTGCTTGCCACTGGTGCAGGGTAGTGCCGTATCGTGGATGATTTAAAAGCCAATGCTCAAGTGCAGGCGATGAGCGAGTAAAACAGGCCAGAGCTAAAATAAAAAAGATGGTGGTGGGCATAACCGGTAGTACTATACCTATAATTCCAAGTACAACTAGCATTAAGCCAAGTACTTTAAACCATACCTTTTTGTAATATATATAGGTTGTTTTTATATTCACTTAGGTTAGTTTTATTAAATTATAGTTAGTTTGATTATAGAGTAATTAATGCCGTAATTTAAGCGCAATTGCAGTTACTTAATACGTGGACATAAAGGAATAAGTAA
>JGI1221J13441_10000422_pt1 | contig 19437 bp, 33 predicted proteins | sample LakVidmifraction_4_FD_13441 | JGI IMG/M metagenome (IMG submission 13441) | reverse complement strand
TTCAAAAAAAAGACTCTGTCACAGTTTATGTGGGTGATAATAGCCCAGAGGGGCGAAATCTTTGTAGCTGGGATATGTCATTAATTAATGACATGAATCCTGACCGATTTTATGCGAGAAGATTTAACCACTTGACCAAAAAAAAACCGAGCAAAATGCTCGGTTTTTTTTGAACTATAGTAGTTTACTCAGCATCTGCAACTGGTGCAACTGTTGTATCTTCTACAAATTCTAAGATAGCCATCTCTGACCCATCACTACGTCTTCTGCCAAGTTTAATAATTCTTGTGTAACCACCATCTCGGTCTGCAAAGACCGGAGCAATTTCACTAAAAAGAATTTTAACAGCATCTTCTTGTCTTAGTTTGGCAATAGCCATACGCCTTGATGACAGAGTGTTCTTCTTACCAAGTGTAACCAGCTTTTCAGCAAAACTCTTTGCAAGTTTTGCCTTGCTGATGGTTGTCTTGATTTTTCTCTCTTTAATCAAACCGCAACTAAGAGCTGCAAGCAAAGCTTTGTGATGAGAAGAAGAACGACCAAGTCTTTTTGTACTCTTTCTGTGTCTCATAAGTCCTACAACTCCTTGTCTGTTTCTTCAGTTTCATCGTCTGTTTCTTCTGCCTCATCAATGTCGACATCATCATCGTCATTTCCAATAGCAGCGAAACTTTCAAAATCTTTAGTATCTTCAAAAGTCTTTGAAGCAATATCATCTAAACCTTCTTCATGTAACAAATCTTCATCAAGCGGCATTCCTAAATACAACCCAAGTTCTACTAGTTTATGCTTGATCTCATTAAGAGATTTCTTACCAAAGTTTCTATACTTCAGCATATCTGCTTCTGACTTAAGTGCAAGTTCACCCACTGATGTTATGTTTGCATTGTTCAAGCAGTTTGCAGCTCTTACGCTTAACTCGATTTCATTAACACTCATTCTAAGTTTACGTCTGAGTTCATCTTTCTCTGCATCAACCTGTTTTTCGGTCTCTTCAAATTCTACAATATCTTCATCATAATTAACAAAAACATCAAGATGATGACGAAGTAATGCAGAGGCATATGTTAGAGCGTCATCCGGTGATACGCGTCCATCGGTATTAATATCTAATACAATTCTGTCATAATCTGTTCTCTGACCAACTCGTGTGTTCTCAACTGCAAAGTTTACTTTTGTAACAGGTGAGAAAACAGAGTCAATTGCTATTCTTCCAAGCTCATCGATCTGTTCAAGATGTTTTTCAGCTGGTAGAAAACCACGACCTACTCGTGCTTCAAAATCTATCTCAAGTGTTATATCCTCGGATATTGTTGCAATATAATGTGATGGATTCACGATTTCACCGTGACTCCCACAATCAATATCGGCTGCAGTAACTTCTCCTGGTCCCTTTTTCTTAAGTGTAAGTCTAATTGGCTCACGTACGTAAGATTTTACAAGCACTTTCTTGATATTAAGGATAATATCCATAACATCTTCAAGAACTCCAGGTAAAGCACAGAATTCATGATCTGTACCTTTTATTTTGATAGAAGTTATTGCACAACTTTCAACAGATGAAAGAAGAACTCTACGCAAAGAATTAGCAATTGTGCAACCATAACCATTCTCAAATGGCTCTGCTATAAATTTTGCATATGTTTCAGTTGCTGTTGATTCCTCTTTACGTACCTGTTTAGGCATCTCAAATCTTTCAAGTCTAATTGGCATAATGTGCGTCCTTTCAAATAAATAATAACTAACGTTGCTAAAAAAGCTAAAAAACAATCATATTACTAAAGTTAATTAGTAAAATTATACTCTTCTTCTCTTCTTTTGCCTGCAACCATTATGTGGCATAGGTGTAATATCTTTAATTAGTGTGATATTCAAACCAGCAGCTTGAATTGCTCTAATTGCGGACTCACGACCAGCACCTGCACCTTGTACACAAACCTCAACTTCTCTCATACCCTTGATGATAGCACCTTTGGCCGCACCTTGAGCAATAACTGTAGCAGCATATGCTGTACTTTTACGAGAACCTTTGAATCCTGCACGTCCAGCACTATTCCATGAAATAACACCGCCATTTGAATCACAAATTGATACAATAGTATTATTGAAAGTAGACTTAATATGAGCATATCCGGGAGGCATAAATTTGCCACCTTTTCTATGTCTTGCTTCTGGAACTGGTGTTACTTCATCAGTCTCATCTGCAAGTACTTCAGCCGCTGCACTTCTAGCAGGCTTCTTTTCCTCAACTGCTGGTTTTGCAGTCTCTTCAGTTACCGCTGGTTTTGCAGTCTCTTTAGCTACTGCTGGTTTTGCAGTCTCTTTAGCTACTGCTGGTTTTGCAGTCTCTTCAGTTACCGCTGTTTTTGCAGTCTCTTTAGCTACTGCTGGTTTTGCAGTTTCTTTAGTTACCGCTGGTTTTGCAGTTTCTTCAGTTACTGCTTTTTTTGCAGTCTCTTCAGTTACTTCTGCTGTTGGTTTTCCAACAACTGGAGCTTCCTGAGCTTGAATTTCTTCAGCCATTTATACTTATACTCCTACTTAAAATTATTTCTTGCGAGATCCGCCAACTGAAGGCTTAGACCCTTTTCTAGTTCGCGCATTTGTCTTAGTTCTCTGACCCCTTACCGGCAAACCTCTTTTATGACGATTTCCACGATAACAGTTAACACTCATCAAACGTCTTACGTTCTGTGCAACTTCTCTTCTTAGGTCACCTTCAACTCGATGACTTTCTTGGATAATTCCAAGAACAATACGCAATTCATCAGGTGTAAGATCATCAGCTTTTTTTGCTGGATCTAAACCTGCTTGCTTTACAATTTCTTTTGCTTTCGTCGGACCTATTCCATGAATATATCTTAGAGAATATTCAATTCTTTTACGACCCGGTATGTCAACACCCAACAATCTTGGCATAATCTATATTCCTTTTATCCCTGCCTCTGTTTATGTCGTGGATTGGTGCATAGAACTCTTACTACGCCCTTTCTACGAATCACTCGGCATTGTTCACATATTCTTTTAACTGATGTACGAACTTTCACTATTTTTCTCCGTGTAAGTTTTAAAAATTTGATAAACCGTGAAGTATAACAATAAAATACTGTTTTAGTCCAGCTTTTTTTTCAAATTATTAATTTAAATAAATCCTACCATAGTGGTAGAACTTAGTTTTCTTTCAAAATATTGTCGATTTCTTCACATATCTCAACAGGCTTCTTGTTGACATCAATCTCAACAAAAAATCCTTTTGATTTATAGAAATCAACTAGACTAGCTGTCTGTTTATTATAAACATCAAGTCTGTTTTCGATAGTCTCAAGACAATCATCTTTTCTCTGATAGAGTTCTCCACCACACGCATCACATACTCCATCAATTTTTGGTGGATTGAAAATCGTGTGATAAATGGCCTTGCAACTTTTGCAAATTCTTCTACCAGTAAGACGTTGAATTAAAACTTCTTTTCTAGTATTGAGAAAAAACACATGTGAAATGACCCCGTTTCTTTCCTTAAGAGCACTTTCAAGCATCTCTGCCTGACCGATTGTTCTAGGAAATCCATCGAGCATGAATTTTGCCTCTTTTTTAGAACTATCAAAAATATTCTCAATAAGTTTGATAGTTACGTTATCAGGTACTAATGCGCCGCTTTCCATATATCCGGCAATTTCATTACCAATTTGGCTACCGCTTTCTACAGATTCTCGAAACAAATCACCAGTAGAGATGTATTTATATTTATCTTCAGCATTTATCGCTTCAGATACAGTTCCTTTGCCGGCACCCGGAGGTCCCATTAAAACAATTATCTCCATCTTTCTTTACTCCATAAATCGAGGATTTCCTTTACACCGTAGAAAATCCTATAACCAATTTACCCTCTAGCGGAACGAACTTTTCCTGATTTTAAAAATCCATCATAATTTCTCATCACAAGATGAGATTCCATCTGTCTAACAGTTTCCAGTGTAACACCAACCATAATCAGCAAGCTTGTTCCACCCATGAACTGGGAAATACTCCAAGGAATATTCAGCTTTTGTGAAAGAATAGTTGGCAGAACAGCAATAACAGTTAAAGCGATTGCTCCTGCAAGTGTTATTCTTGTCATAGTCATATCCAAGAAGTCAGCAGTTGGTTTACCTGGTCTGATTCCCGGTACATATGCTCCATTCTTCTTTAAATCATCTGCAATCTTCATTGGATTAAACTGTGTTGAAACCCAAAAATATGAGAAGAAAAGAATCATCAAAGTGTATATCAACAAATACAATGGTTCACCCATTGCCAAATATGTTGAAGCGAAGGTTTTTGTAAAGTCAATCTTAGTAAGCAACATAACAGGAAAACTTAATAGAGCCTGTGCAAAAATGATTGGCATAACACCAGAGAAGTTAACCCTCAAAGGCATATATGATGTACCACCACCGTAGCTTCGGTTTCCAACAACTTTTCTTGTTGAATTGATTGGAATCTTTCTTAACCCCTGTGTAAGCATAACTGTTCCAGCTGTTACCAAAAAGAACATGATTGACAGAAATACAAGATGCCAGATACCAAACGGTGCTGATGTTCCATCAACACTCGTAAACATACTATATGTTTTAATCAACGCACTAGGCATACGACTTACAATGTTTATTGTGATAATTATTGAAATACCATTACCTAAACCGTATTCTGTTATCTGCTCTCCAAGCCACATCATAAACATTGTCCCGGTTGTCATCGCAACAATTGTTAAAAAGATGAAGCCAAAACCAGGATTCGGCACAATCGTAGTCTTGATGCCAAATGCTCCAGGATTTTGCAAACTAACGGCAAGAGAAAGTGCCTGTACAACACAAATTACAAGTGTTAAATATCTTGTATATTGTGTTATCTTCATGCGTCCGGACTCACCCTCTTGCACCAATCTTTCGAGAGATGGTATAACCGCTGTCATCAATTGTATAATAATTGACGCACTAATATACGGCATAATACCAAGTGCACCAATGGCACACTTAGCAAGAGCTCCGCCGGAAAACAGGTTAATCATACCGATTACCCCTCCAGCAGATTGACTCATGGACTCCATAGCTTGCTGCAGGGCCGAAGCATTTACTCCAGGTGTCGGAACCGTAGCAATTAAACGGCACAGAACTACAATTCCCGCCGTAAATAAAATACGCTTCCTTAACTCAGGAATCTTGAATGAATTGGCAAATGCTGCAAACATGACTATATTACCTCACAAGTTCCACCAGCAGCTTCAATCTTCTCACGTGCAGACTTGCTGAACGCGGTAGCTTTAACTGTCAGTTTTTTTGTTATTTCCCCACATCCCAATATCTTTATTCCGTCAAATGGTCCGTTAGCCAGACCATTCTTCTTAATATCTACCATTGTAATATCTGCACCATCTTCAAATGCAACATCTAACATGCCAACATTCACAGGTGCGAAAACACTTCTTGGTTTATTGTTTTGTCCGCGCTTTGGTAAACGACGGATTAGTGGCATCTGACCACCTTCAAAACCAGGCTTGTGCTTGTTACCCTTACGAGCCATCTGACCTTTGTGGCCTTTACCCGATGTTTTTCCTGTGCCAGAACCCGGACCGCGACCAATTCTACGTCTGCGGTGACGTGCTCCTACACTGTTTTTTAAAGAACTTAGATCCATTTTATGGTTCCTTTCAAAGTGTCATTAGACGATTAAGAGTTTCTAATCGCCATGATTTCTTCTGCAGAGCGCAGCTGTTTCAAAGCTTCAATAGTGGCTTTAACAACATTCATTTTGTTGTTACTACCAAGAGATTTAGCAAGAACATCATGTATACCTGCAAGTTCAAGTACTGGACGCATACCGCCACCGGCGATAACTCCTGTACCTTCTGATGCTGGTTTCAACATAACATTGCCTCCGGCATATGAACCCTTCACTTCGTGAGGAATAGTTCTGCCATCTTTTAGTGTAACACTAAATAATGAATTGCGAGCCATCTCGCTACCCTTACGAATAGCGTCTGTAACTTCGTTTGCCTTACCAAAACCATAGCCTACTAGACCTGCTTTGTTACCAGCAACTACAACAGCACTGAAACTGAAATTTCGACCACCTTTTACAACTTTTGCACAACGGTTTACGAAAACTACTTCTTCTTCAATGTCTGACTGTGGCCTTCTATCATCAAAATCTGCCATTTTACTATTTCTCCTCGGATTTCTTTATTACAAGACCCGCTTCAACAGCAGTTTCAACTAAAGCTTGCAGACGTCCGTGATATTTTAAACCACTGCGGTCAACAACAACTCTCTTGAAACCTTTTTCATTTGCAACTGTAGCAACTTCTTTGCCAATCTCTTTTGCAACTTCTTTGTTAAGCTTGTACTTCTTGCCAATAGTTGAGGCAGAACCAAGAGTCTTACCCTCTACATCATCAATAAACTGAACAACTATGTGTTTGTTAGAAATGGCAATAGCCATTCTTGGCACTTCCGCTGTTCCGCTTAGTCTCTTACGGATACGTGCATGACGTACCTTTCGATAAAAAATTCTATTTTTATGTGTCATAATTTATATTGCTCCTATTAAGCTACAGTTTTACCTTCTTTACGACGGACCTGTTCACCCTTATATCTTATGCCTTTACCCTTGTAAGGTTCAGCTGGATAGTATGAACGAATTCGCGCTGCAGCAAGACCAACTTGTTGCTTATCAACACCTGTAATTGCAATTGCTGTATTGTTCTCAACAACAACTGTTACACCTTCCGGTATAGTATAATACTTTGGTGATGCAAAACCTAATGTAAGCTCAATTTCACTACCTTTAACAGCAGCCTTAAAACCAACACCCTGAATTTCCAGCTCTTTCTTGAACTCTTTCTCAACACCATCAATCATGTTGGAAATCAATGTTCTTGATAAACCATGAAATGATTTGCATTTCTTTGAGTCATCAGCTCTGGAAACAATTACCTGTGTACCTTCAAGTACAGCTGTGATTCCCTTAGGCATGTCAAAAGACATTTCACCCTTAGTACCTTTAACGTTAACCGTTGCTCCTGAGATTTTTACAGTAACTGCGGCTGCAACATCAATTGGTTGTAATCCTATTCTTGACATATTAAACCTTTCTTACCAGACTGAGCAAAGATACTCGCCGCCTGTTTTCTTATCTCGTGCTTGTTTACTTGTCATAACACCAGCAGATGTACTCAATACAGCAACTCCAAGACCTCCAAGAACCTTTGGCAAATCACTTGATGATTTGTGAATTCTTAGACCCGGCTTGCTTTCTCTACGCAAACCTCTGATTGCTGGTACTCCATCTAATGTATATTTTAAGTATACTTTTAAAACTTTCTTAACGTCGCCTTCTATTGAATAAGATCTTATATAACCTTCATTCTTAAGAACCTCTGCAATACCAATCTTCAATTTTGAAGACGGCATCTCTGTTACATCATGCTCTGCTTGTTGAGCATTACGAATTCTAGTCAACATATCTGCGACTGGATCAGACAAACTCATTATTTCTCTACTCCTTACCAACTGGCCTTTGTAATTCCAGGAATTTCCCCTGCTGAAGCAAGTTCCCTGAAACAAATACGGCATAATTGAAATTTCCTCATATATGCATGCCTTCTACCGCAGCGTTCACATCTGCAATATGCTCTTACACCAAACTTTGGTTTCCGCTTTGCTTTTACTATTAAAGCTGTTCTAGCCATTGTTTTCTCCTGTTTGGCCTATAAAAGGCATGCCCATTAATTTAATCATCGCACTTGATTCTTCATCAGAATCAGCGCTCGTTACAATCGTAATATCCATTCCCTGTACGGCTTTCACTGTATTGGGATCGATCTCTGGAAATATTGACTGGTCCTGAAGACCTATTGTAAAATTACCATGTCCATCAAAACCCTTAGTGGAAATTCCTCTAAAGTCTCGAATTCGTGGCAATGCAATATTTATCAAACGATCAAGGAATTCATACATGCGAATCCCCCGCAATGTGACCTTTGCTCCAATATTCATATCTTCACGTAACTTGAAGTTAGAAATACTTTTCTTAGCTTTACGCAATTGTGGCTTTTGACCTGTAATTGCTGCAAGTTCTGTTAGATGACTATTGAATACGTCTTTATCTGCAATCCCAATACCCATGTTAACAACAACTTTAACTGGCTTTGGAACTGTCATCACATTTTTAATCTCGAACTTCTCCTGAAGCTCTTTTACGATTTCACTCTCGTATCTATCTTTTAATGTAATCATATTATCCCTTACGAATCAAAAGAATGCTCGCAACCCTTACACTTACGCACTCTTGATCCAGTTTTTCTATCTGTACTAACTTTCACACCCTTTTTACATTTTGGGCAAAAAAGCATTAAGTTAGAAATCGCAATCGGAGCTTCAATTTCCATGAAACCTCCCTGTGGAGTGTCTTGGGTTTTCTTTACTGTCTTCTTAACAATATTGAGACCTTCCACTAAAGCTTTTTCTGTGTCTGATATAACCTTTAGAACATCACCTGACTGTCCTTTGCTAGTACCAGCGATAACAATAACAGTATCACCTTTTTTAATTTTTAAGTTATTCACTGTTTATTCCTACTGTTAAATAGTTAACTCGTAGTCACTTGAATTTCTGATTAAAGAACTTCCGGTGCTAGAGATATAATTTTCATGTAATTCTTTTCCCGAAGCTCTCTAGCTACAGGTCCAAAAATACGTGTTCCAAGCGGGTTCTTATCTGCATTGATTAAAACCACCGCATTATTATCAAAACGAAGATGTGAACCATCAGCTCGATGTAAAGGATGTTTTGTTCTTACAACAACTCCTGTACATACCTGACCCTGCTTAACCAATCCATTCGGTTGAGCCTCTCTCACAGCAACTTTAATAAGATCACCAATTCCAGCATAACGCTTTCTTTGGCCTAAAACTCTGAAACACTTTACTCTCTTTGCGCCACTGTTGTCAGCAACCATCAAAATTGTTTCTTCTGCAATCATTGTATTCTACCTTATCTTAAATTTGTTGGTCGACCTTGTTCAAACGCCATCTTTTCAAACGACTTACAGGTCTGCACTCAATGATTTCTACTTTGTCACCCACAACTGCAACATTTTCTTCGTCATGAACATGAAACTTCTTTGAATAAGTTACCACCTTCTTATAAAGAGGATGCTTACGGCGTGTCTCAACAAGAACTACAATACTCTTATTGCCGCTCTTGCTGACAACTGTACCCTTACGGGTTTTTCTTAATGATTTCTCAGCCATGATTATTTGGCTCCCCGTTCGTTGATAATTGTTTTTATACGGGCAATGTCTCTGCGCATTCCACGAACTCTCATGAATCCGTCTGTTGCTTCTCCAGTACCCCTATTGATTTCGAAATGCTCAAGATCCTTGCTGATTTCTTCACAAAGAGTAATGAGTTCTTCATCTGTTTTTTCTCTTAATTCAGATGCTTTTTGCATTTTTAATTCTCCTATTAGTGTGAAGATCTAGAAACAAGCATAGTTCTTAAACCAAGCTTGGCACTAGCCAATCTCATACATTCTTTAGCTGTAGCGTCATTAACACCACCAACTTCAAATAAAACTGTCCCAGGTTTTACAACGGCAACCCAATACTCTGGATTACCTTTACCCTTACCCATACGAACTTCAACAGGCTTCTGTGTAATTGGTTTGTCAGGAAAAATTCTGATCCAAACTTTACCCTTACGTTTCATATGTCTGTTGATAGACACACGACAAGCCTCAATCTGAGTAGCTTTTACCCAGCCTCGCTCTAAAACTTTCAATCCGAAATCACCAAAAGCAACTGTGTTTCCAACTGTAGCATTCCCTTTTCGAGAACCACGCATCACTTTTCTGTGTTTCACTCTTTTTGGCATTAAAGGCATTTCTTATTTTCTCCTTGCTCTTCTTGGTCTAGAAGGTCTACGTGAACGAGATTCCTTCTCTTCATTCCTGCAAATCCAAACCTTCACACCAATAATTCCAGCTGGTGTTGATGCTTCCGCAAAACCATACTCAATTGGAGCTCTGAATGTATGCAAAGGAATCTTTCCCTCTTTGTACCACTCGATTCGTGACATATCTGCACCACCAATTCGACCACTTACTTTTACTTTGATACCCTCTGCACCAATTTCCATTGCTGTCTGCATCGCACGTTTCATAGCGCGCTTTGTTGATATTCTTCGTTCAAGCTGTGTCGCAATACCTTCAGCAACTAGCTGGGCATTCGTGTCCGGATTACGGACTTCATGTATTTCTATATAAATTTCTTTGCCGGTTTTTTGAGAAAGATCAGCTCTGATTTTTTCAATATCCTGTCCCTTACGACCAACAACAATGCCTGGACGAGCTGTGTAAACATTCACACGCACTCTGTTTGCATAGCGTTCAATGATGATTGAAGCAACTGCTGCATTTTGTAACTTTTCTTTAACAATCTTTTTAATCATTAAATCTTCGTTCAATAATGTACCAAATTCCTTCTTCTCACTGAACCAACGCGAACCCCAGTTCTTGTTGACCATAACTCTTAAACCGGTTGGATTAACTTTTTGACCCACAATAAATCTCCTTAAGGATTATTTAACATCCGTTAATACTATTTTAATATGACTCATACGTTTGCGAATTGGACTCACACTACCGCGAGCACGTGGCCAAAAACGTTTTAGTCTTGGACCTTCTTCTACAACCGCTTCCTTCACTATTAGTGTCTCTGCATCTAACTCATTGTTATGCTCTGCATTACTAATAGCTGATTTTAATGTCTTACCAAGGTAAAACGCCGCTTTTCTTTCGCTGAATTCCACAACTCGCAAAGCAGCAGATACTGGCAATCCTTGTAACTCTCTTGCAAGGTCTCTTGCCTTCAATGGCGAAATCCTTACATTCTTAGTTCTTGCAACTACGTTCATTTTTATATATCCTCGCGTTGTTAGCTTTTGGTGCCTGGATGACCACGGAAAGTACGTGTTGGAGAAAACTCACCGAGTTTATGACCAACCATATTTTCTGTTACGAATACCGTAAGATGATCCTTACCATTGTGAACGGCAAAAGTGTGTCCAATAAATTGAGGCACAACCATTGATCTTCTTGACCAAGTCTTAATTGGTCGCTTAATTCCGGATTGCTCCATCTTCTCAACTTTCTTGAGCAGCTTCTCATCTACGAAAGGCCCTTTTTTAACTGATCTTGCCATAGCTTATTTTCTCCGCTTTACAATAAATTTATTTGAAGAGCTCTTTCTAGCACGTGTTTTACCACCCTTAGCCAACTTACCCCAAGGCGAAACTGGATGACCACCACCTGATGTTCTTCCTTCACCACCACCCATTGGATGATCTACTGGGTTCATGGCAACACCACGAACTGTTGGCCTAATGCCTAACCATCTTGAACGACCAGCTTTACCGCTAGTAATACTTCCATGCTCACTGTTGCCTATTCGGCCTACAGAAGCCATACAGGCTACATTAATCATTCTGATTTCACCTGAAGGTAACTTAACATTAGCGTACTTGCCTTCTCGTGACATTAGCTGAGCTGCATTCCCGGCTGAGCGAGCCAATTTGCCGCCTCGTCCTGGATGTAGTTCAATGTTATGAATTAAAAGACCCAAAGGAACCTTGCTTAGTGGCAATGTATTGCCAATTGAAGGTTCTGCATCGGGACCGGACTCAACCATTGTTCCAACTTTCAAACCTTGCGGTGCAAGAATATATCTCTTTTCACCATCCACATAAAATAGCAATGCTATGTTTGCAGATCTGTTTGGATCATATTCAATAGCTGCAACTCTTGCTGGAATACCAGCCTTGTCGCGTCTAAAGTCTACTACTCTATATTTCTTCTTGTGACCACCACCACGGTGTCTCACTGTTATTCTACCTGCAGAGTTACGTCCGGCATTTTGCGTTTTCACACGTGTCAAACTCTTCTCAGGCTGTGTCTTTGTGATTTCTTCAAATCCGGACACTGTCATAAAACGCCTACTTGGCGTTGTTGGTCTATATTTTTTTAAAGCCATGTTATACTCGCCTCTTTCTAAGTAAGGTCAATGTCACCTTCACCTAAAGTTACAATTGCTCTCTTCCAATCAGGTCTTTTTCCGTAACGTATTGTTCTTAAACGTTTCTTTTTACCTGTGTAGTTCATAGTGTTAACACTATCTACCTTTACGCCATAAATCTCTTCAATCGCATTCTTGATCTCAATCTTATTCGCGTTCGGTGCAACTTTGAAAAAGTATTTGTTTGCTTCTCCAAGCAATGTGCTCTTTTCTGTAAGCTGAATTCTGCTAATTATTTTTCCTGCACTTTTCTTCATCTTAATTACTCCCTATCCTAGACGCTCTTCAAGAATCTTCATTCCTGCTTCGTCTGCAATGATAACCGGAAATCTTACAAGCTGGTAAACATTTACTTCACTTGCTTCAATAACTTCTACTCTAGGCAGATTACGACCGGCAAGAAAAACTTTTTCATCAAAATCACCAGTAACAATTAGAGCTGGCTTGCTTACACCAAGTGTCTTCAAAAAAGAAGAGAACTCTTTTGTCTTTGGAGCTTCAAAATCAAATTTTTCAACTACTTTAATAGCACCCTCAACAATTCTGTCACTCAAAGCTCTGTTAAAAGCTAGTTGTGTAACCTTTTTGTTGACCTTAACTGCATAACTTCTTGGCCTTGGACCAAAAGCTACTGCTCCACCACGCCATATTGGGGATTGTCTATATCCCGCTCTAGCACGGCCTGTTCCCTTTTGCTTCCATGGCTTCTTGTTGCTACCAGCAACTTCACCCTTTGAAAGTGTGCTAGCTGTTCCGGCTCTTCCTGCATTCATCCAGGCAACAACAACATCGTGAACTGCTTGCTCACCACGATCTGTTACCAATAAAGTATCTGCAATCTCAAGTTCTCCGGCAGCTGAACCTTTTATATCAAATTTTTCGATTTTACTCATTCAGGTTACCTCTATTTCTTCAATGCTTTTCTTACAATCACAACAGAACCAGTTGCGCCTGGGATTGCTCCCTTGATTAAAAGCAGATTTTCATCTCCTCTTATACTAACAAGCTTAAGGTTTTGTTGTGTCACTTTAGCAGCACCCATGTGTCCTGGCATTCTCTGACCCTTTGCAACACGTGCAGGATAAGAACACTGACCAATTGAACCTACTCTTCTTTTTGAATGACCACCATGTGTCATACGACCACCAGCCATGTTATGTCTCTTGACAACACCCTGGAATCCGCGTCCCTTTGTTACGCCGGTTACGTCTAGAAAAATATCTTCTTCGAAAATAGAAGTTGTAATAGAGTCACCCTCTTTTACTTCTTCACCTGCATCAATCTTGAATTCAGCAAGAAACTTACAAGGTGTTACCCCTGCTTTCTTGAACTTACCAAGCATAGGCTTAGTAACTCTGCTTTCCCTTGTTTCAAGGAATCCAAGCTGTACGGCTTCATAACCGTCTATATCATTTGTTTTCTTCTGTACGACAGGACATGGACCAGCTTCAACAACAGTAACTGCTACATTAGCTCCATCCTTATCAAAAATCTGTGTCATACCAAGTTTTTTACCAATTAAACCTTGCATTTGAAACCCTTATTAAATCTTAATCTTAATATCCACGCCAGCAGGTAGATTCAACTTCTTCAATTGATCAACTGTCTTAGCTGTAGGTTCAACAATATCCATTAGTCTCTTATGTGTACGCATCTCAAACTGTTCCATTGACTTTTTGTTCACATGAGGACTCTTATTTACCGTATAACGCTCTATCTTTGTAGGCAACGGTATTGGGCCTACTACAAGAGCACCACTAGCCTTAGCTGTTTCATTTATATCTGCAACAGCCTGGTCCAGTACTCTATGATCATAAGCTTGTAAACGTATTCTTATTCGTTGACGTTCCATTTTAGCTCCACTTATTAAGAAGTTCTTGCTTTTCTCTTTCAGGTACTATATCAAACTGCTCAGGCTCCATAGTATATGTAGCTCTTCCACTACTTAATGAGCGGATTGCAGTTGAATACCCGAATACTCTTGCTAATGGTACTTTTGCACTTAAAATTTGCAAACCTCCCTTAGCATCCATATTTGTAACTTTGCCTCGACGACTATTTACGTCACCTAATATGTCACCCATATAGTCAGCTGGCGTTACTATTTCCAGTTTCATTATAGGTTCAAGAAACTCAGGAGAAGCCAACGATACCGCATCTTTGAATGCCATCACCGCAGCTGTCCTAAAAGCAAGTTCTGACGAAAATTCATCATCATAAACCGCATCAATAACTGTAACAGTCACATCAGTTACCTGATAACGACCTAATACACCAGTTGTCAATGCATCTTTAATTCCCTGTTCCACTGATGCTCTCAGTTCTCCAGGAATCTTGCTACTTGAAACCTTAAATTCAATGTTCGTTCCCGATCCTCTTGGTGACGGTTCAACCTTAACAGTAACTCCTGCATAGTTTCTCGCACCACCAATTTCGCGGTCAAACGTATTTGAGGCAATACCTTCCGAAGTCGCAGTCTCATAATATGCAACCATCGGCTTACCTGTATTTGCCTTCATGTTAAATTCTCTCTCCAACCTATCTTTCAAAATCTCAAGGTGCAACTCACCCATACCACTAAGAACTGTTTGACCAGTCTCTGGGTCGACCTTTACTAAACAAGTCGGATCTTCCATCTCCAACTCTTGAAGCGCTGCATCAAGCTTATCCTTATCTGCACTAGAGCGAGGCTCAATTGCCATAAAAATAACTGGCTCTGGAAAACTAATTCGTTCAAACTCAATCGGAGCATTCTCAACACATAAAGTGTCACCTGTTGTCACCTCTCTCAAGCCGACAACAGCAGCAATCTCACCAGCAAAAACATTCTGAACCTCTGTACGGGCATCCGCATGCATCTTAACAATCTTGCTAATACGTTCACGCTTACCTGTACGAGGATTAAAAACATTCTGCCCTTGTTTCAAACTTCCACTATAAATTCTTATAAAAACCAACCTGCCCACAAACGGGTCACGTGCAACCTTAAACGCATACGCACTCAAAGGCTCACTATCACTAGCTTCTCTTTTTTCAACATCACCACTCTTAGGATGAATCCCCGTAACAACAGGTACCTCAATAGGTGAAGGCAAATAAGCAACCACAGCATCAAGCAAAGGCTGAACACCCTTGTTCTTCAACGATGATCCACAAAAAACAGGCATAAACTGGTTAGAAACAACTAAACGCCTGATACCAGCCTTTAAAATATCAACAGGTACATCAGACGTTTCCAAATAAATATTACAAATTTCCTCATCAAGCTCAGCCAAATTCTCAAGAAGTTCCATACGTGCAAGACCTGCCGCATCAACTAAATTATCTGCAACCTCACTTAACTCAATCTCCTTACCTTTCGATGCATCACAAAATCTTATTGCCTTCATCTCAATCAAGTCAATAACACCTTCAAACTTATCTTCCTTACCAATAGGTATCTGCACAGGTAACGCATTAGATCTCAGCTTAGTTCTAATCTCTGAAACAACTGAGGAAAAATCTGCACCAAGACGATCCATCTTGTTGACGAATACAATCCTAGGTACATTATATTTATCAGCCTGAAACCAAACCGTCTCAGACTGAGGTTGAACTCCTCCAACCCCACAGAAAACTCCAACCGCTCCATCAAGCACTCTCAACGAACGCTCAACTTCAACAGTAAAATCCACATGCCCCGGAGTATCGATAATATTGACTTGATGACCTGTCCAGAAACAAGTAATAGCAGCACTGGTAATAGTGATGCCACGTTCTTTCTCCTGAATCATCCAATCCATAACAGCAGTTCCCTCATGTACTTCTCCGATCTTATGCACATTACCTGCATAAAATAGCATACGCTCAGTCGTTGTCGTTTTACCGGCATCGATATGTGCAATAATTCCAATGTTTCTCACATCTTTAATTGCCGTTGTACGCCCTACTGAGGGTTTATTAGATTTTTTCTTCGAACTAACTGTCATTATCATTTTCTCCGACATGCAATCTTCATCACACTCACATCAGCTTTTATTCGTACGTACGGGCGACACGCATGTCGCCCCCACAGCACCCATCATCTAATGCAATCGGGTTTCTCTTTAAATTCTCTTCTTAAAACTTTGTACGGGCGACATTCTTGTCGCCCCTTAAAAAAATTTGACTTCGCCTTATCGTGCCGTCACGCAGTGACTACCATGCGTAATGAGCAAAAGCCTTATTAGCTTGAGCCGCTCTATGCATTTCTTCTTTCTTTCTAACACAATTACCTTGCTCACTATAAGCATCCAAAAGCTCAGCAGCAATAGCCTTTCTCATTGGCATACCGCGACGACCCTTTGAAGAGCTAACCAACCATCTTAGAGCCAACGCCAACTGACGATCACCCTTGATTTCTGTTGGAACCTGATAAGTAGCACCACCAACTCGGCGAGACTTAACCTCAACCCTTGGTTTAATATTCTCGATAGCTTTCAGCAATGACTCTAGTGGATCTCCACCAATCTTTGCTTCCATCTCACCAAGTGCTCCATAAACAATCTTTTCTGCAATAGTTTTCTTACCATCTAACATAACATAGTTAATAAGCTTAGTTACCAACTCACTATTATACTTTGGATCAGGAGTCAATCCCCTTTTCTCTGCTTTATGTCTTCTTGCCATTTTAAAATTCTCCGTGTCTTTATCTTCTAGTTACTATATAACCATTAACAATTTACGATTAACCATTTACCATTAACCATTTACCATTAACCATTATTTATTTTCGCTTAACACCATATTTCGAGCGACCCTGTTTTCTACCGTCAACACCAAGAGCATCCAGTGTACCCCTTACAATGTGATAACGCACACCAGGCAAGTCCTTTACACGACCGCCTCTAACTAGAACAACACTATGTTCCTGCAAATTATGTCCTTCACCGGGAATATATGCATTAACTTCATATCCTGAAGTCAAACGAACCCTTGCAACTTTACGCAAAGCTGAGTTCGGTTTCTTAGGCGTCTTTGTCATAACTGCAAGACAAACACCACGACGTTGTGGACAGCTCTTTAAAGCCTTAGATTTGCTTACCTTTTTCTTACTTTGACGACCTTTTCGTACCAATTGATTAATTGTTGGCATAATATTTTCGCTTTCCTTTAATTATATGGACCATCCATATTATTTACTCCCAAAAGCAGTCGGATTAGTTCACATATCGTTATATATGAACACCTTATCGAACCACTAGGGTCAGCTTCTTGCGAACCTGCAACACACAGATTCTTTACACAAAAGCACGTATAATATCAACTTGCCAATTAAAAATCAACTACTTTCTTCCAAAATCTCCACTTTTTTTCTTAATCATCATTTTTTCCGTCCGGGCGGCATTCTTGCCGCCCTTCTTTTTTCTGGGAACGCCGAGCTCCAGCTCGGCATCATTCATCCCCCGTACGGGCGGCATTCTTGCCGCCCCTTCTCTTCCTCTTGCAAAGATTATTTTTTGAACTCCTCCTTTTCCAATTCCTTATAGGATTGAAACAGCTTTTCTTCAATTAGCTTCCAGTCTGCATTTTCTTTTCCAGCATCCCGTATTGCTGCGGCATCCGCCCTAAGCTGTCCCGCATTTACAAATGCATCGGACTCGTATCCATAAAGAACCACGTATAGCTCTATTATCCCTTCACCAACTTGTTTTGTGGAATTTTGTTTAGGAGTCCATCGTGTCCATCACGTCCGTCGCGTCCATCAAAGCCTTTAGGCGAAGCATGGCTTAACGCTTCTCCTCCGACCAACCATCAACGATTCGCGACTAACAATTTCCTGACTTTTTCGCATTTTCGAATTTCCGCATTTTCGCATTTGCAACTCTTCCTGACATTTTCGAATTTCCACATTTCGAATTTATTCTAACTCCCAATTGTCAGAAGATTTATATAAGCATCTACCATTGCTGGTCCCCAGAACATAAAAATCAAAACTGCCGCAGCAAGAAATGGTCCAAAAGGTATACGGCTCTGCAACTCTTTTTTCTTCATAATAATGCAACCTATTCCAAAAAAGGAACCTAAGAAAGAAGCAAAAATCAACACAAAGAGTATAGATGAGAAGCCAAAAAAAGCACCAATTGCACCCATAAGTTTTACATCGCCAAACCCCATTGCCTCTTTTTTGAATATTATTCTGCCGAAGATAGCAACCAGCCAAAGCGAACCAAATCCAATAGCTGCAGCACCTAGTGATGTTAAAAACGAGTTCAGATGACTTGCTGTCCGGTGAAGCTCAGGAAAGAGCGCACTGCAAATCAGTCCAAGAACAATCCCACCTAAAGTAACTCTATCAGGCAGTATATAATGGTCAATATCAATAAATGACCCCATTACAAGTCCGAAGACTACAATCCAATAACAGAATACCTGAGCAATACTAAATGCAGGCGACATGCCAAAAAATGGTCCATGTCCTAAAATTGGCAACTTCAGCCAAACCATTAAAAACAGAAGTGCAGTCAGAAGTTCCACTCCAAAATATCTAGGAGAAATTGAAGTTTTACAGTACTTGCATTTTCCACCTAGCATAATATAACTCACCAGTGGTATATTGCAATAGCCTGGAATTGGTGTTTTACACTTTGGACAGAAAGACCGTGGTTTAACAACTGATAGCTCTTCAGGTATACGATATATGCACACATTCAGAAAACTGCCCCAACTTGCTCCAAACAAGAAGACTATAAAACAAAAGTAGTAATACATAATATCAAAATAGGTCATTTATACAAGTTCCTTAACGTGCCGGAGGCACTGTTTAATCGCAACAAGTTGCTGTTGAATGGAGCAGAGCTCCGTTTAATGAGGCTTTGCCTCGTCTAGTCGCAACAATACGGGCAACTCATTTTTCAAGAGTGCAGCCCATTCAGTCCATATTGTCCATCAACGTCCATCATGTCCATGTCTTTTTTCCCCAGACTTTTGCATCATTCATCAGGTGAAGCCTTAATCTTGCAAAAGAAAGGGCTAAAAGCCCGTAATAACTTAGCCTAGGGCAACGCCCTAGGTTTATTAATAAAAAAAGAAGCTTCTTCCACCCCACGGAGTGTCTTATTTTCCATTCATCATTGGATGTTGAACGTTCGACGTTCGACGTTCTTTCCATCTTTCCTCATTCCTCCCAAATTTCGTATTTCCACATTTACGAATTTTGCATTTCTTATCATACCTGCGGAGCTTTTCCGACCCACGAAGTGAACTATTTACTATTTACTATCAACCATTTACGCACCTATATTACCTTCCCCCGTTTGATCCAAAGTACTCCTGCCCTGTTTAGGGGAGGTGGCATGCGCAGCGTGACG
>JGI1221J13441_10000420_pt1 | contig 19502 bp, 22 predicted proteins | sample LakVidmifraction_4_FD_13441 | JGI IMG/M metagenome (IMG submission 13441) | reverse complement strand
ATTCCCGCAGTTTGCCCTGTTAAATTAACTACTGCAACCTCTGAAGGTATTCCATTATTAACCGTTGCTACACTATTGTAATTTGTAACTGTTCCTGTAAAAACAGGATTGGTAAACATAGTAGCTTTACTTTCATTAGTAACATTATCTAAACTTAATGTAGTTTTTACTTGTGCTGCTGTTCTACTTGCCCAAGCAGAGGCAGCTGAAACAATAAAGTTATCTGTTGTTGCTGTAAGTCCTGCTATTGTTGTTAAATCAGTATCTAAAGGCTGATATCCTGCTCCTACAGCTGCTGCTGTTGTATAGCCTGCATCATTAGTAAAACTACTTACATTAGTGGGAAATGTAGCCCAAGTCTTATCTCCTCTCCAGTATTGTAAGACTGTTCCTGCTGTTATTCCTGGCTCTTTAGCATTCCATATAGTAGCGCTAGCTATTCTTGCATCTGCTAAAGTTCCTGTCCATCCTAAAGTTAATCCTGTAGGTTGTAATAATGCTGTTAAAGGCGTTCCTGTTAATGTAAGAGTAACATTAGTATCATTAATTTTTGTAAGGGAAGAGGGTATTACTCCTGTTGTTGTTATATAGCCCTTTTCCTTTATAACATCTTTTATATGCTGGTTTAAATCAATGTAATCCGCAGGCCTGAAATATTTATCTCTAAACTTTACTAGATTACCCTGTATCTTTAAATACCAATTAGTCATTATGGTATAAACTTAATTTTAGTGGTTAGTTTATATACCATCGCAGTTGCTCCAGCTGAAGTATATCCCATTATGAGATCAATGTTAGTGCCTGTCTTTGCATGTATAGATAAAGTTCCAGAGATGCAGGATGCAGTTGTGTTTGCTGTTGAGCTGCTTACGTTATTTTGTGTTGAAGTTGTTTTTAATACGCTGTCTGTAGGATCTGTATATCTAATTTGAAAGTCTCCTATTTTAGAAGAAGTAGTAGCAGCTGTTGTTACCGCTCCACTAAATGAAATTTCATACATTCCAGTAGTTACTACTGAAAATAATGAGGTTGCTCCTATTGCTGCTGATTGAGCAGTTCTAGCATCTGTAGCTACAGTATAGGGCATAGAAGCAATATTAACTAATGCTGCTAATTGTTCGCCTGATTGAACTACTCTTATTCCGAATCCATGCATAATTATGTTCTTTTTATTTTAAGGTTAGCCATAAGTAATCCACCTGCATTACTTTTTTGGGCTCTTATAGAAATAAGTTGCCCAGCCGTTAGTGAATTATTACTTGTTATACTAGATGAATTAAAAAAAGAGGAGGACGCTGGCGCAGAGGTACTTGGCTTTGTACCCCCCGTGATTGTTAGGCTAGAACTCCCCATTAAAACTCCTGCGTTATTAAATAAGGTCATAGTAGCATCATTTGTAGCTTCTACTAAACTTAGGACAGATATTCCCCACTCTTCTACAGTACAAGCATATGGTACTTTAAGACCCACATAGCTACTTCCAACAGTTAGCGCTCCAGTTTCTAAGGACACAGTACAAGTTACTAGGTCTGTATTTACTGTGTTTGTACACATGGCTACAGTTATTACATTATTTGCAATAGTGGTAGCCATAGTAGTAACTCCTGTTCCTGCGGTCTCTGTAGCAGTTCCTGTAACATTTCCAGAAAGTGTAACATTTTGTGCTAATAATGTGCGCACTTGTGTAGCAGTTAGTGCTGCTGGAGAAGCTGCTCCTCCTGACACATTTCCTAAAATACTACTATCTGCAATATCTGCTATTTTTGCTAAAGTTACGTTGTCATCTAGTATCTTAGCCGTAGTAATGGCATTAGAAGCTATATCTGCTGCTAGTATAGTACCGTCTAATATATTAGCTGAGGTTATTATCCCTGTTTGAGACAAATCGGGTAAAAATAAAACTTTCCAAAGAATATCCGTTCCTACCTCACAACGAATTAAACATCTTTTAGTTGCATACTCATTAGGAAGTATATTACCTCCTATTGTTAAATATCTTACTCCTGCAGCATCATAGTTAGATAAGCTTGCATTATATAGAATATCAAATTTAGCTCCTAAAGTGGCGGTAGGTAAATTAAAGGATATAGTTCCTGCCATAATATGCGTTCCTCCTAGCACATAGTTTTTTAATATACTATCTGACATGGCAATACCATATATTGCAGGAGATACTGATAGAGTTATATAATGTGTATTTTTTATCATTGTAAGTATTTTATTGCCTTAATATTACTAATTTTTACAGTAGAGGTACTGTCTCCATTATATATTTGAATATTAAAAGTATTAGTTAAAGTGTCTAGGTTATTAACAGTTAGCCCTGAATTATTCGATACATAAGTTCTATACTCAGTTCCATCTAATATGCTATCTATATACACTATTAAAGTAGTAGAGGTTAATCTCTCTAGATAAAATTTAAGGTAATACTCCCCAGATAATACAGAAGGAGTTCCTGCGAGGTAAAAGCACTCATCTTCAATGAAAACAGTTGCTAGATAGGGGTTTCCTATAGAAGTTCCGTTTATATCGCCTCTTATTCCATTTGCTATAACGTGACTTGCAGTAGCTCCCATAATTCCTCTTACCACTATCTCAGTATAATCTCCTACAGTTACTAACATTCCCGCTGGTAATGTCACTGAAGCACCTACAGGAGTTACCCAACTACCAGTAGTAGCGGAAGTTAAAAGGGTGCCTCCATGAGTAAAATATACAGGCTTAGCTCCTAGTCCATTTGGTGTAAAAGACAATACAATAGGGTCTGAAGCTGCGAAAGTGGAATTTGCTAATATATAAGATACAGTTAACGTATACTCAGTAGCTCCTGCAGAAACTGCAGTTATATTTCCTTCCCAAAATTTAGAAGAATCAGACTTTTTAAATATTCTAATTTTTCCAAAATAAGTTCCATTAGATAAACTTGCTAAAAAAGCATTAAGATCTGTTGTATCAGCATTGGTTTTACTTATATACATAGTCGTAACAGAAGCATAAGTAGCGCTGTTAAATCTAAGTTGTCCAGAAGTAGTACCAGAAACAGTAGATGTAGAGTAATTCCACACACTTGAGTAACCCCCATATCCGCCTTGTGAGCCTGTAGCTCCGATTTGTCCAATACCTGTAAGATCTATAACACAAGATCCTAAGCATGAGCCTGTACAGTTACACATTTTCTACCTCCTTATTAATTATATTCTTATTTATTTTATTCATTTAACAATTACATTTAATGTTTAGTAGAAAATTTTTAACTTTATCATACATCTCTATAAAAGCATCTGTATCACATATAGAAGCTCCTTCCAATCCTTTTAGCATAGCAAAGCCTTCTAACCAGGAGTTTAAATAGTTGTTATTACAACTACAACCGCCTAAATTAGGCATCCCCTTGGCTAAAAGGCCGTACAAATATCCTAAAGATAATTTTCTAATAGTGTAAGTATATGTAGTAATACCGTCTATTACATTATAAGTTATGTCATATATACCATCTAAAAGGTAGTCGGTATATAATTGTACCCCATCTACTAATAAAGCAGTAAGCGCAAACGCGTGAGTAACCCCCGAACTAGAAGCAGTAATACTGGTTATAGTATCAAAAGTAACATCTGTTAATACGTTTTTAATTATAAGCGCTGTAGAATCTACATCACCAGTTGCTATATTAGGAGAAGTATATCCTCCTAAATTAGTAGCTGCGTCATAAACCCCAGTGGTTTCTACAAAAGTTACGGTTGAGTAGTTACAATCAATAGTTATTGTAAATTTTGGAGCTAAAGCCATTTATTATTTTTTTAAGCTATTCTACAAAATGTGCAAGCGGTTGCACTTGAAAATATAAATCTAAATACACCAATTCCTGCAGCACTTGCTACAACATCTAAAGGAGCACCTCCAACATCTTGATAAACAGCCCATGCAGATTGTATAGTATTTACTCCAACAGCTATAGTTACAGTGCTTGCTCCTGCAGTATTATCTACTACCAAATCAAATACAGTTCCTTGTGTAGCTCCTAAAGCAGCTCCTAAAAGAGTTCCTGTAGGAAGAGTTATAGTAACACCTGCAACAGAAGTAGAGGTTATTAATCCCCCCTTAACTTGAGCAGCAGTAGCAGTAGCAGTTACATTGATAGCGGCAGCAGTATTTTTATATATAACTGCTTTAGCTATGGTGATATTAGCAGCTGCGGTCATTTCAGTGATATTATCTACCTCTAACCCAGAAGAAGAAAATTTACCTCTAACAGTACCTCCTGTAGAAACACCTACAGTATTAGCTGCTGGAAAATAAACACCTGTATCTAAATCACTTGTTTTAGTCAGTGATGGTAGGGAAGCTGTTCCCGCAGCTAGTACTAGTGAAACTATGGAAGTAGTGGAATCGTCTATAACACTCTTAATAAAAGAATTTAAATTAAGACGATTGGCAGTACCAAGAAACGAATCTGTGCTTGACACCGTGATTCGTCTATCTAAATAAATTTGTTCAGCCATTTTATATTATTATTTTAAAATTTAAAGTAAAAAGGCTAGGCAATTTTTTGTACCTAGCCTTTAAGGTTTGTTAGTTATAGTATAGGATATTTAAGGTACCCAATACTCTATACAAATTGTCAGTTCCCCCTCTGTTAGAGCTTCAACTGCTACTGTTGCTGTTAACTCCGCTTCCGCAGAAAGTTTAACAGAAGTAGCGGCTGATATTGGAGTAAAAGCTACCGTAGCTGCTATATCATCATAGGTAGTACCTACAGAGATTGCGGTCGCAGTCTTCAAATCTGTAGCTGCTCCTATACCAAAAGATATAGTTGCTCCATCTGCTGCAGAAGTGAAAGTAGTTATAACATCATAAAATGCATTGGTAATTACAGTTCCAATAGGGAATTTTATACCTAATGGGTGTGCAGCAAGAGTTGAATTTGCAACTCCATTACTGTCAAGTGCATTCCATTTATATGTAACAGTAGCGGATTGTTTCCCGCCAAAGTAACCTTTTCTTTTTTTAGTTGCCATTTGTTTTTTTTAGTTTAGCAGGTTAATTAAATATTTACTGCAGGAATGCCTATTGGTCCAAAATATGAATTAAGGACAGCTTCCAAACTGTTTTTAGTAGTTGTATCCGCGCTAGGTACAAAAATGTAACAACGCTGTGGAGAAGTTTCATTTGGAGAATCAGTACCAATTACGTGAGTATCCCAAGTTTCTATAACAAAAGTGTCATAAATTGCGGTATCTACTACATAATCAGGAGCCGAAATCACTGGAAACAATTCTCTGTTTTGAGAATACTTGCGTTGTCCCACTGTGTTCTTGTATATAATCTCTAAAACACGTGGTACACCACTACCTTCTCTCATAGAACCAGCAGAGTATACTCCAACTGAAGTAAGAAATCCAGAAGTTAAAGAAACTTCAAGTCTTACTTTAGTATCTTTTGCATAATCAACGTAAGCCAATTCTTCATCTAAAGCAATTATTGCTATAGCATTTGCACCGATGGTATTAGTACCAGCACTAGTTAAAAGAATAGGCACTACTTCTGAGTCTGTATCAAAATCAGATTTCGTATCCGCAATTAAAGCTGTAAAAGCCAAAGCCATTTGAGAGTTATTATTAGCAGCAGCTGTTTCTGCATCAGTAGAAAATCCATATCCAGTTGCAATAGCACCGTCAAGATTATCTAAATCAGAGAATAAAATTTCTCCACTTCCAGAGAAAGCACCAACTGAACCAGTATTAACTGCAAAAGCTACAAAAGGAAAATTACCTCTGCTACCATTACTTACAATATTCCTAGATTTTTTATTTAAGTCATGTACTAAATTTTGAATCAAATGATCCAAGGGATTAGCTGTTCCTAAAGTAGTATAATCAGGAGTTACAAAAGTACCTCTGATGCTTTCACGAAGTCTATCAGAATTTTGGGTATCTCTTCTATCACCTCTAAAGGTAACTAAAATAGAATACTCAGTTTCATTTAATGGGGTTCCGATAGCGTCAGTTGCGGCAGTATCTGCTCCAATTGCCCAAGCATCTAATCTAGGTGCTACATAGGCTTTACCAGTGAATAATTTAATGTTTCTTCCAGTGATATCATGCGATTTCTCGTAGAGATCTCTGAAAAATCCTGCAAAAGCAGTAGCTCCAGGTGATGCAGAATAAGGGGTACCTTGTGCTATTATAATACGAGGAGATTCCACTATGGTATCACCAGTATTGATAGCTATGTTATTGATGTTAGTTCCATATCCACCTACATCAAATACTCCAAGTTGCCCACTAGAAAGATTGCACACTCCTGCGCTAGAAACTAATGCAGTAGCGCCATCGGCTACAACTGAGGCATTACCTGTTGTAAACAACATAGTCTCTACAGATCTTTTAGGTTTGTTCATGTTTATTTAAGTTTTAGTTATTAATATTCGAATTTTTCTGAATTAACTTTTGCTAACTGTAAAAATTCAGGATCTTGTAGTGGGGCAGCCGCTAATTCGCAAGCCGTGTCTACTATATTATCATGAATAATTGTTGGTAACTCGCAAGAAACAATTGGATCAGCTATTCCATAATCAAATCCTACATAGCCCCCAAAAAATAATTTTCTTGGGTATCTTAAGTAGGAGGGATATACTTCACTTATATTGAAATCCCCTGAGTATATATATATACTTCCTGGAGCTTCCGCATCCTGGGAAGAGGCATCAATAGTGAATAGTGCTGTACCCCAATTAAAATCTGGTTTAGTATTTACATTAACTAAGCCGTCATTTAAATCGTCCTCTTGAATTTGTGTTAGCCCTATGTCTTTTATGCAAGTGTCCGAAGTTGATATTTTAGCTCTTAGGCCAGTTAAGAACATATATGTAAAATCAAATTCAGAAAATTTGCATTCATATATTTTACTGTCTAATAGCGTACCTACTAATAATGTAGGAACTATAGCTACTTGTTTTTGCGGACTCTTTACATGGATTGTGGCTAGGTCATCAATCCTTTTTTGTATACCTTCAAATCCCTTACGTGCATTATTAAATGGTAAATACCTTTTCTTAACTTCGACTAACTGAGCTAAATTTAAAAGCCAGTCTATTTGTGCAGGCACAAAATCATCATTGGTAAGGCCATGTATTTTATCTACTTTACCTCTAAAGGTATAATGCATTTCCTGAATTGTCAAGGCGATTTGGTTTTAATTATCTTAAAATTGAAGCGGCAAGCTCTGCTTTCATAGAACGCAATGCGTCTTCTTTGTTAGGGTCTGTTAGGAATTTAACAGCTTCTACTTTAGAGTAGCCTATAATTATTCCGTGACTCGCCCACGTGTATGTACCTTTAGCCTCTGTTATAATCCTAGCTTTTGCTAGATCGAATAGCAGACCTTTTGCAGATAGTTCAACTCTTCCAGTATCTGTATCCAACAAATCAGCAACCTCTGCAAATAAAGCTACATCGTTGTCTTTCTGACGCATCTTTGAATGAGTAGTTTTTTCTATCCTAGAACTTATATCGTTATATAAAGCAGTAGACGCTTGACCAGTAAACCAGTTTAAAGCCTTAGCTATATTAACTAAATTCTCATCAGTCATTACTTCTGATTCAAGTTTTCCTCCAGCTCTATGCTTTAACTTATTAGTAGATTTTTCAAGATCGGAATCTTCGCCATCTACTGCAATGTAAAACATAGCATTTGGGAATTTGTACTCATCTAATTCCTTTTTAGAATTTGCTATATATTTAGTACTTAAGCACCAATAATAACATAATTCTTGATCAGGTATATTTAAATCTAAAAAAGTAGTGCCGTCATTAAACTTCCATTTAATTTCTGACATATAAGTTGGTAGATCCCTTTCTTTAGGCATTCTATTTGTATAGAACCCAGGAACTCTATTATGCTCATATTCTAATTTTTCCTGAATAGATATCTCTTCTAATCCATTTAAATATCTCCAAACAGGCCCTAATATTTCCACCGAAGTTTCTTTATAGTTATTCTTAACTTTACTAGTTAATCCTGTTTGCAGTCCACCAAGAGAACTTGAATATAATGGAGAAAATCCATCTTTTACTCCTGGCATAACCTTGGTCTTATTAAGAGGTTTACCTCCCTCTGCAGTCCATTCGTGAATCTTTAATGCAGACTCTCTTGGACGTGACTTTACAAGTACTATTTTACCTTTCATATTATTTTCCTTGTGGACCTTTTAGCTATCATAAAGGTAGACACAAGTATTTTTGTTATTGCTAAGATAGCTTATCGGTTATTCTATTATGCTTCTACATCACGTATAAGTTCACCTGTACGGGAAACATCTACGATTTGTATACCAGCTGAACCTTGTACCCAACGCTCGTAACAACCAATTAATTTAGTAGTTGCGGCACCTTGGATAGGACCATTAGGACCTACAGTTCCTGTTATGTAACCATGTGAATATGAATTAGCTACTTCTAACAAATTGATATTACTACCAAATGAAGTTGAGGAAGGAGCTGCAAAATCAAAGAATGTCATTCTCCAAGAATCAATAGGACGATTAGTTTCTATTGGGTCTGCTTTAGGACAATATTGGAAATTATCATATTGAGGATTCAAAAACAATTCTACTTCAATACCTTCTGGGCCTATATATTTAGTATATTGCGCACCATACTGTAAGTTATTAGAAGTAGGGCCTACAGAAGTAGGTTTGATAAAGTTTGTATCGATCTTCAAGAAACCAGTAGCTGCATTTGCTAACATAGTATGGAATGCTAATGATCCCATAGTTCCTGTCATAATACGAACTTTTCTGTTGCTTCTATCATTACGAGCGAAGAAAATGTCAAGTAAGAAGTTTCTTAACCGAGATTCTGTAATTTGTCCAGAATATCTATCAATATGGCCATCTTTCATTTGCTCACGAAGACCAGGACCAGTTTTAATTGGATACCCATTAATGCCCATTTTAGTCATACGCTTACCATAAGTAAGTGCAACTTCTTTGGACATTTCAAATTCGTCAAACATTTTCATTTCTGCCATAGGAACAAATTTCTCTACACGATTTCCATTAACGGAAAAAGGCACACCAATACGGCCAGACTCACGTAAGGCTTTATCAGTGATTTTAAGAGCTTGTCCGAAGAAGCCTACCTGAGATTCAAGCATATAACTTGAAGAGTAGTACTGACCTCCGAATTCAAAATTCATTTCAGATTGTAAAGCAGTTGTGAATTTTCTAAATTCTTTACCAACTACGAGTAACTCCACTGGAAGAAATCTTTGAGGATCATCTTCTGCTAGATATACTTCATAAATATAGCTTGCTTCTCCATTAGGAGTAGGGCCTTCTTTAATTCGCATAAGATACTCGTTGTCTTCTCCTATAATCACTTCACCAGGAAGTAACCAGTCTTCATCTAAGCATACCTTAAATGACGTACCTCCAATACCAGGAGTAGTTGAAGTTTCTACAACTTCGGTTGAGTGCAAACATTTATACTCAGATCCTTGCAGGGGCCATCTGTAAATTTCCCCAGGAATGGTAATTTTATTACCTGTCAACATACTTAAGACAGGTTTATTACCAAACATGTGCATAGAAGAATATATTTGTCTAAACATATCTTCAAACACTACAGGTTCTGCAGTTTTATATGCTGCAGCTAGGTAATCCGAATCAACGAAATTACCACCAAAGCCTTCATACTGTTTAATTTTTAATTGTGAACTAGTTGCCATGTTTTAATTTTTTATTTAATAATTTATTAGATATCAAGTTTGGCAGATTTATAGTCAAATTCCACTAAGGGTTCTGCACCTCTAATGTTACCTCTAAAATTCTGCGTGTCTTTTAATTTTTTATGTAATTGTATAGCTGCTTCAGATGCTTTCTTTCTAGATAAGAAATCAAATTTAAAATCTGATTCTAATATCTTATTTAGTAAGGCTATCTTTTTAGGATCTGCCAAAGCACTTTCTAAGTTATAATTAAATCTAGTAGTTACCGTACCATCTTTTAGCTTAATAGGTCTATATAAAGCTTCTATAACTTTGTTAGCATCCTCTTTAGAATAAGGCACTCCGTTTATTTCTTGAAATCCTGTTACAGTTTCCTTAAACGAACGCATAGCTTCTGCAGCGGCTGCTTTATTTGCCTCTGCTTCTACAGCTGCTTGTGCTACAAATTGTGCTTTTCGAGCATTCTTCAATTCGTCTAGTTCCAAAGATAACTCTTCTGCTTCTTCCTTTAAGGAATAATTAGCTTTTAAGCCGTCTATATGCTTTTGTATTTTAGCATCAGAAAAACTAGTGGTAGCTTTATAGTAACTTTTTACAGCGTATTCTTGGTCTGACTCTTCCTCTAGATTTAAAGTGGCAGCAGATGGTTCAGAACTTATTTTAATAAATTCTTCTATATCAGTACCTCCATTTAAATAGTATTGTAAGAGTTGCTTTCCTTGATCTGGAAGAGCACTGAACATCTCCTCTACTACAATCCCTTTTAGATTTTCTGTAGAATCAGCTAATGCTTTCTCAAGTCCTTTTGGAGTAGACTTAAACTCGTAATCTTCTGGTAGAGCCAAAGCTCCGTTTGTTAAAAGAAATTCGTAGTTAGCTTTAATTAAATCGGATTCTTCATCTTCATCTAAAGTAGGTTCAGTTGTAGGATCTGAAGTTATTGTAGGTTCTAAAGTGTCTGTTACTTCTTCTGGTGGATCTACTACAATCTCATCTTTAGGGTCTTCTGTAAAATCTAATTCAAAGGAATCTAAATCATTTTCATTACTCATCTGGTACAAAATTAGTTAATAATCAATTAATATTTATCAAAAACAAGCATATAATTACTCATATTGCTTATATATAGCGTTAGTGCTATTACTTTTTTATCTTATAAAGTACAATTCCTTCTTCTTCGTAGAGTTGGAAGAGGTCTAATAAAATTAATTCAGCTTCTAATATATTAGAAACTAATAATTCTTTATTTCCTCTTAAGATTACTACAGGCAATTCTTCCAGTAATGCTTTAGCTATCTTTTTAACTTTAGGAAAATTCTTCTTTATCCTTTCTTCTTTTAAAGAGGAGGACTTGTTAGAAAGTTCAATTATCTTTATAATATCCATTACTTTTTAGAAGTAGATTTAGGCTTAGGTTTAGATTTAGCTATCTTTTCTTTAGACCGCATCTCTTCTCTTTTAAGTTGTCTGTCCTTATCATTTTCTTGGGATTCTACATTCATCTTATGCTGCTCTAATACTCTGTCTTGTTCCGAGGTAGCGATTTCATGCTTTAATCTCTCTATCTCTAATGGATCTGGAACACCATTATTATCTGCATCTAAGTCCTGCTGTCCCATGAAAGCAGTAATCTCAGCAACTCTGATCTTAGTTTCATTATTATCTTTATTAAGCGAAGCCTCGTGATTCATTTTCATCATAATGGCATTTTGAGCGTCTTGTTGTTGCTTCTGCATCATTTGCTGTTCTTGTTGATAACGCTGCTCATTCTGTTTGTCTATCACCGCCTCAAAGCTTTCTATATCTTTAGTAAGCTCTTCTATCGAATAAGATTGTTTTAACAACTTAATAATCTGGGAGAACCTTGCCTTATCATTCTGAAGTAAAGGCTGTGCAAGTCCTTGTATCTGACGGAACACTTCATTATCTTTTGGATTATCCACTACAAACACATTAAATTTGCAATTATCCATTTCCCCTTTTTTCACATTGTAGACTGACTTGGTAAAATCAGATTCTATTGAAGAATATAACCCACCATTTTCATTATCTACCCTAATTGCTAAGTCTAGCAAGGAGTTAAGTACTTTTTCCCAGTGACATGTATGTACTGAAAATAATAACTCTGTAATAGTAGAAGATTGCATTATAGACTGTTGGGTATTAGTAACAGCATCATATGGAGAAGTTTGCCCTTCTCTTGCTCTAGTTACTCCAGCAACTTCGCCTATTTGCTCATCTAAATAATTTAGAATATTAATATAGTTAACAATATGTTGTGCATTAGACCTGTCTATTCCATTATCTAGTCCTGATCTATGGGCAGCTCCTGGACTTTCCGCTCCTGAAAGAGAGTTATGTATGAATACATCCATCTCATCCAAGTAGAATAAAGTTTCTTCAATAGTATACCTAGGATCAATTTTGGATACATCTACAGGCATTACTTTACCTCTATCCCTCGCTAGTAAATGTTTCATTCGATGCATCACTATAAAAAATAAGAATTGAAAAGGACGCATTCTCTCCATAGTAGATATTTGACTGGTGTTCATATTATTATACGTAACCCCGTGATATCTTAATGGTTGGTAATATGGATCTTCCACATCTACTTCTTGATAAGGTACTGGTTGTATATCCACATAAACAGCTTCCAAATCTGTTCCAGCCCCTATTTTAGTTCCTTCCCATATTTCTGGAACCCAATCCCATTCTATAGAAACATTCTTAGGATCCTCCTTATCAAATATAAAGTTCTCATCTACCATATCTGTTTGTACTTCCCCTTCTTCATCTATGTATGTAAGGAACCCTAACTTTCTTTGGCTTCTCCATTCGCAATGAAACACTTCTATATCATCTCCAGATCCAATTCCATAAGCTCCATGAGAACGGTTATCTGCTCTATTATACTGTAATTCTAAGTGTGGAAATTGATAATGTTCTCCGTTAGAACTAGAGGTTGCTCCAGAAGTATAAAGCTCTTCTAATTTCTTTATATCCTTTGCCTTTAGATTTTTATAGGTATCTAGTATATCTGCTAAAGGCATTACCGTTCTATATCCTGCAAAAGAGCCATCTTGTACATATTTAACATCGGGGGCTTTCTCAAACACTACCCCTATTGGATTTAAAACCTTAAGAGTAGGTTTGCCATTAACTACTCCTACCCAGCAATGCTCCTCATCTGATAATAGCCCATGTTTAAAGGAGTCTTTCTTTTTATCTGGAATATTTATTTTCTTAACTAAGTTAGCTAATATCTTATTAGACTTTATTTCTCTAGGCTCATTATATGTCTTTGCTAAATAGTCATCTATCTGTTCAGGATTCATTACCCCTGCATATTTTTGCTCTAGCTCTTGCTGTTTGGCCTGTAATTCTTCTGGAGCCATTTCTTGTCCTTCTAGATAGGCTAGTTCGCCTTCTTTCTGAATCTGAGAAATTACATACTCTTTTACCAGTCTCATTTTCTCATCCTTAATTGCGTAAGCTCCCTCTATGCTAGTAAAAATAGCTTTATAATTAAACGGTCGTTTAAGTAATTCTCCAATAAGAACATTAATTTTGTTATGCGCTTTATTATAAGGCATAATCTTATCTTTACGCTGCCCTATTTCAAACCCCAAAGGATTTAAATCATCCTCGAAGTCAGCTGCATTAATATCATTATTATATAGTCTATATGATCTTAGCATCATATCTAGCCTACTAGTGCCGTATCCAGCACTATTACTGTATGCGGAGAAGGAAGAAATATTATCCTTCCCCCATTGAAAATCTTTAGATACTTTAGAGGCGTACGAAACGCGCTGTTTTATTGTCTTCATTTATCCTTCTATTTGGAAATAATTTTTTATTGAATAGCAAAAAATCCATAGAACTATCTCTTTCTGTTCTTATTTCTTCATGCTCATTAAATCTCTCTTTAATAGCTATGATTACCATGAACATAGCTGATACCCTATCGAAGTTGCCCTCCCTAGAATACATTATAAATTCTTCTAGCAAAGCCATATCAGGAATAAGATCTAAATTATATATCTCTCTTCCTTCTATTGTCTTACCTCGTTTCTCCATTAACCAGTCATAAGCGTATAGCTCAGCTTGTTGTTTCATTTTAGGTGGTGACATTGTGCATCCCTTTCCCCTATTATATGAGCGTTTACCTACTGCTTTTAACAGTGTAGCACCAGGCTCTTCCATAAGCATATGATACTTTTTCTTCTTCAAAAAGAAATTCTGTACATCCCCTCTATCATTCTCAAACATTATCTTAGCATTATAGTACTGAGATAATTTTTCTAGATTAGTGTTATAGGTAGTCATAGAGTTACCTCCAGAAGGTCTACCCACATAAGAAGCTACTATTTGGTCATGCCCATATTTTAAATATTTAGGACTCTTAACAACATATGCAGCTCCTAGGGACTCCCCTGAATCATTATCTATACCATAAGGGTCATGCCCAATTATATATAAGTCATCTGGTACTTTTCCCGCCTCATCTAGAATAGGAGTTTCATATACTATAATTGCGCCATCCCTTCGCTCATCATCTTTTAGCCGATAAGTCATTAGCGGCGCTAATTTTCCCTTTAAATCAGGATCGAATTTTATTCCATTTACAGCAGTACCATCACTTGAGAAATATAATTCTCCTGCAGTACCTATATATTTATAATGATCTTCGCTTTTTAGTCTAGATAGTCTATCATATAACTCCGCAACTGGAAAATAGTTACCCTCTGGTAACATAAAGGCCTCATGTGGGGTACGACAGTATTGTGTAATCCACTGTGAATAAGTTTTAGTATTAGGACCCTTAAGAGTTTCACGTTCTGCAAACAAATCAAGCTCACTACACCATCTATTAGGATTTCCGTTACTGTCTACTCCTTGGTACATTACGCCCCCTATAGGGCCTATAAAATGCAGATCTCCAGGACGAAACCACATCTCATCAATGAAGTATCCACAGTTACCTGTAGAATTTTCATCATATATATTCTTATATTCAGCTAATCCGAATTGTCTGGGATTATAAAACATCTCAGCAAAGCCCTGAGTAGCCGAAAGCATATCCCCGCCAGTACCAAATATAATAGGTAACCCAATCATCTTAGTACCATCTCTAAATAATGGGGAGGATATAGTATAAGCAGTCTTTAAATTCTCAAATAGGCCCGCTTCCTCAAATATCATCCTAGTACAGGATTTACCTACAGACTTAAAGCCCGATTTCTGGAAAGTCATAATCTGAATTACAGATCTAGAACCCTTCTTAGTCTCTCTACCACCATCTTTTTTAATCCAGCCCGCTTCTATATAGTCATTTCTATCAACTAACTTAGATTGCCTAAACTCGGTATACTCATCTATAAAGTTAATCATATTTAAGCACATCTTAAAGGTTGCTTCCGCATGTTCCTTCAAATAAGCTGCAATAATACAGTATGACCTCTTAAGTAAAGAGAATTTATACACTATTCCTGCTGCATTCTTAAAAGACCATCCCTTACGACGAGCTTTAGCTACAATCATTCCTTTTTTAGCGGACTTAGGCATCCCGTATCTAGTAGGAGTCTCATTTTTTTCCAATTCTAAGAACCAATAAAAGTCCATAGCTGTAAAATCTGGAAAATCAAACTCTTTCACATCATCTTCAGTACCAGTTACCTCAGTTTCTACTGTTTTTTCAATCATACAGTAGTTTAAATAAAAATAATGCTCCCCTGTTATTCTAACAAAGTCTACAGTATATCCTTCAAGGCATCTCTTTCGCTCTTTTTGCCAAAACTCTCGGTATTGAGTAGTTCCCTTAATAGCATTTGTATATCTTCCTTCTCCAAATTGCTCTTTATAGCGCCTAAATGCAGAAGCTGCTGGTGAAAATACCTTTGAATTAGTAAAATGCATCCATTCCCATTGTAAATTTCTTACGGGGTTCTGACTAGCTATTGCACTTACCTTAACTCCTTCTGGAATTTCTATTTTTGCAGGCTCTAAAGAGTATGCAATACTACTTACTTGTAGGGTTCCTCTTAACATTCTTTTTTATTTAATAGGGAGTACCTCTATATAACCATCTTTAGTACAGAAGGTTGGGCTTTGGCACTCCATGTACAATTGCCACGCTTGTCCCATGATATAGCCAGTTAGATATGCATGTGGCTCATTGTTATTATAATCAGTATCTATTCCAGCATCCTGGAATGTGTAATCTACTATATGGGATATCTCATGGGCTAGAGTATCTAGCATGTACCCAAGAGTTAGTTGTTTAGGCATATTTATAAAAAGATATAAAGTAAACTTATCTCTTTTCCTACCTCCATAATCTACATAGGCTATTCCTGCATAATAAGTATTCCAATTCTTCTTAGAATAAGGGGTAATTCCAAAGCTTAATCTAGCCTCATTCAAATCATCTGTAAAAACTAGCTTTACTTCTCTAGAGTAAGGTGTGAGGGCTAAGTCTTTTGTATATATCTGCATATTAATTATATTCCTCGTCAAACATGTTAGGCTCTATATTCCGTTTTGTTTTAACGGCGGAATCATACCCCTCCTCAATTTGTTTCTTAAAGGCATCTCTAATAGCATGAAGTTCTCTAAGTTGTTTAGCAGAACTGACAAGCCCCCCTAAGTTACCTCCCTTGCCATCTAATATTTCCACCTCTTTAAAAAAGGCATTTATTTTGTTTATTAAGATATCCATAGCTTCTAAAGAAGAAGCAGACATATCACAATCTACTACAAGGAATTTATATTTATCTCTAGCTGCTATTAGTATGGGATCTATAGATAGTTTTCGTTTAGTAAGCATATCCTCTATAACCTGAATATCCCGCTTCTTCGGGTCCATTTTAGCATAGGCAGATATAGGATTGATAGCGTGATATATATAACTTACCTTATAAGTCACTATTTCCTTATCCGCAGTTTTATCCTGTTTCCATAACGCATACATTTCAGGTATTAGTAGAGCTTCTGCTCGTAGTCTAGGTTCCCCTTTTACTATATCAAAAAATCCGTCTGCCATTAATTTAGTTTTTCTAACCTTTTAAGAAGTGCACTAATCATGCTATCTTTACCATATTGTATAATGGTGGATAATAGTTCTATCTGAGTAGACTCTATCAATACTTCCTTAGCTATATCTGTAGGTTCGTAACTTATGGTCTTCGTAGTAGCTACAGTTCCATAAACTGGATCTTTGACCTTTGTCTCAAAAATGTAGGTCTTACCTACCCAGTTTTCGTGTTCTGAATAAATAAGACCTTTCTTTTTAAATACTTCTATTAGGAAATTAGTTATCATTTAATAATATATCTAATAATTTTGCCTTTAAAGCATCTCGGTTTTCTGTAGAAAATGTCATTTTTTCATGTATAATCCATTCCTCTACCTCTTCTCCTACATTATTCCTTAGGAGAGCCTTCTTCGGATAAATCTCCGTTAGGCTCAATGCCTTCAGGATGCTGTCCACTCTCAATGTTGTCAACATGCCCACTTCTTGTTCTTTCATCTTCAATTGTTTTGTTCAATCTATTCATATATTCTTCCACTGTTACGTTAGATCCTACTCTTTGCCAAGGAAACATTCCTCGTTTATAGAATTTCTCAGCGGTCTTAAGTTCTCGTAGTCTTATACGATAATCTTCGTAGAGTTCTCCTTCGTTTCTTCTAGGGTTCAGGGCGTCGAATTCAGTTTCTGGTAATCCTTGGTGTCTTTCGTCCATACGTAATGTATATAAGTTTCTGGTAGAGAATAATAATTATCAAATGTTAAATTCTCTTTATCAATTAAAAGCATGTAGTTATTAGGATTAACTGACATAACTAGGTCTACTATATCCCCAGGCTTAATGGAGGATTTAAATAAATCAGAACAGGATTCCCCTAATTTTACTACTACGCCTCTATGTATAGCTGAAGCTGATTCGCTCTCATCTTTCTCATATTTTATAGAAGAAGGATCTGACAAGTCTACTTTAGATATAGTTTTAGTATAAATTAATCCCCCCTTTGTCTTAGGGCGTAGGAATAGCCTAACTATTATGTTGTTGTTAAGCAACTTTATATAGGTTAAGGACTCACTCAAGTTGAACAAACTAGCATTGTAGTCTCTTTCGTCTATCTCTTCTACTCGCATAGGAGCTTTTGATTTATTCGCTAATTTAGTTGCTTCATAAGCCTCCTTCTCTTCATCCGTAATATCTGTGCCATTACTTGCATATACCTTATTAGGGGTATAGGAGCTTCTCTGCTTTTCATGGTTTACTTTCTTTCCCATTAATTTTTTCTTTTAATCTATTCTCTTGTTTCATACATTCTACTCTAAGCTTCCATAGAGCTGTGATGTTTCTGGTAACACTGGTTCTAGATAGTTTACCTGCTCTATAAGCAGTCAATACTTGTCGTATTTGCCTGTTTACAGATATTAAGTAGGTTTCAAACGATCCTAGGTTATGGAGCAGTGCTCCTTTTGCCGCACCTTGTGATATCATCTTTCTAATATATATAAATGGATGTGCAGTAACAGTCTTTAATATGCCTACTGGTTTTCCATGTATCTCCTCTAGTATTGTGTAGATCTCGTCTACAGACTTAGGAGATAAACTCAATAATTTCGTCCTCCGAGAGTCCATGTACTATAATTTCATAACAATCATGCAAGTATCTAAAATCATCTTCTACCAAATCCTTATTAAGTTCTTTTGCTAGCTGCAAATAAGAGTAATTATCTAACAGGAGTCTGGAGGGGGCTGATCCATGTTTTGCTATGAATGCCTTCTCTTTACGGTCAATTTCTTCAAAAATAAAAGTTTCCATCTTACTTTGTATTATCAATCTTGAAATATATCTCTAGATTGAATTCTATTCTATTTTTATCTATTAAGGCTTCAAAGGCATCTAATATTTTCTTCTGCCCGTCTACATCTTCTGTTATTACTTTNTTTAAGCTAAGAGCCCTTACCAGTTGAGTGAGACCTTGATATGAGAGCTTCCATCCCTCTTTATTTACTTTATTTAATACTATACGTCGTGCTGTAGTCGAAAGACGTGAGTATTTATACTTCTCAGGCAAGAGTAAGAATATAGTTAGTATTCTAGCTTCTTTAGTACTTAGCTTCTTTTCAGAGACTTGAAGTACATTCCAGAGATCAAAAAATCTAAGTAGAAACTCTTCTCTTGAAATGTCTATATATGCCTTCTTTATATTATTCTTTGCCATTACTAATTTGATACACCTTGCCTTAAGGTACTTGTATTGCTACTCTCTTTTCTTTTCCTATTGCTTTCTTTCATTCCTAGCTTGCTAGGTGCACCCAGGGTCTTGTATTATTGTCCCAAGGGACGATGCAAAGGTACGATAAAAAAAACTTCTCAGCAACTTATGTTATAAACTTTATAACTAAAATACGTTGAAACCCTTGCTAGACTAAGATAAAATATTTTAAATTATTTTTTAAGCACCTCTTTATATATGGCGAAAGAGTAATTTTTGGTAAAAATTTTTTATAATTTTTTAGAAATATATAATATTCGTGGGAGAGAGAGGTACCTCACCACAATACCCCATCTATGACTTTAAGCCAAAAGTGGGTACCCCTAAAGGTATCATTATTTGGATATTCAGTTAACGAATAAAAAAAACAAATTATTATGGAGTATTTAAAGAAGTCAGTTGTTTCCTCAGTGGGTCAATTTTCNTGCCCGCTGCCAATAGGTAGCCACTTAGTAGAATTGTTGGGATATGGGGT
>JGI1221J13441_10000419_pt1 | contig 19505 bp, 18 predicted proteins | sample LakVidmifraction_4_FD_13441 | JGI IMG/M metagenome (IMG submission 13441) | reverse complement strand
AAAAGCTGCGATTCAATAATATCGGTTGATACGGCATTAATTGCCTCAACACCTAAACTATTTTGCGCAGTCAGTGCTGTAATAGCAGTGCACCCATGCACACCAAAACTTTGCATTGCTTTTATATCGGCTTGAATACCTGCGCCACCGCCTGAGTCTGAGCCGGCAATCGTCCATACTACGTTATTCATATTCGTCTCACTTATTCTTGATGCCAAAATGGCATACCCATAGTCGGGGTTGAAGGGGCTGCAACGTCTTTTTCAGGCATTGCTTTGGCGTTATATGCAAAACGTCCAGCCTCTACCGCGGCTTTAAATGCTCGGCTCATGGTTATAGGGCAACCCGCTCCAGCAATCGCCGAATTTAATAATACTGCATCATACCCTAGTTCAAGTGCTTGGCAGGCATGCGAGGGCAAACCTAAACCAGCATCCACTATTAATGTTGTCTCTGGTAAGCGCTCTCTGATTGTTTTTAAATTATAACTGTTTAACAAGCCTTTACCTGTACCAATGGGTGCACCCCATGGCATTAATACTTCACAGCCTAAAGCATTTAAACGCTGGCACAGCACTAAATCGTCTGTGCAATATGGCAGTACTTTAAAACCATCATCAATCAGTATTTTAGTTGCCTCAAGCAGTGCAAATGGATCGGGCTGCAAGTTGTAATCGTCCCCTATCAGTTCAAGCTTAATCCAATCGGTAGCAAACACTTCACGGCACATTTTAGCAAGCGTAATGGCCTCTTTAACACTATGACACCCTGCTGTATTTGGTAAAATTTTAAGCCCAGTATTTTTTATTAACTGCCAAAAATCATCACCCGCAGCCGCACTTTGCTGACGCCTAAGCGACACCGTGACTATTTCAGCGCCCGATGCAACAATCGATTCATTCATCACTGCAGGCGACGGGTAAAGCGCCGAGCCTATTAGTAATCGGCTTTTTATTTGCTCACCATAAATAGTTAAATAGTCATTATTTAGCATAGCTGTTATCCGCCCTGAATCGGCGAGAGCAGCTCAATACTATCACCCTCAGTTAATTGATAATCGCTATGCTGGCTTTGCGGTATAAACTCACCATTAATCGCCACCGCAAATGGCGCAACACCACCAAAATCTTGCAAACAGTTAATGAGCTTATTACTGCTAATAGCTATTAACTCACCATTAATTGTTATGTTCATTTAATTTTCACTCTATGCATAAAAGGGCATTTGCCACTAAACTTGGCGCTAACATGTAACCATGACGATATAAGCCATTAATGCTAATAACTCGCCCAACGTGTGTTACTTGTGGGCGGTTATCGCAAAATGCCGGGCGTAATCCTGTTTGAATATTTAATAGCCGCGCTTCGGCAAAACCGCTGTGCACTGTATAAGCTGCCGAAAGTAACTCTAAAGCAGAGCGCACTGTGGCTGGGCCTGTATCTTGCGACTCTATTTCAGTCGCGCCAATTACGTATTCATTATTGGGTTTAGGCGCTATATAAATGGGGTAACGCGGATGCATTAAGCGCACGGGCCTCGTTAAACTCACCTCTGGCGCGTATAATCTAGCGACTTCTCCACGTACGCCCCGCAGAGGCTTATCATCTTTTGCGCCAAGCCCTCGGCAATCAATAATATAATCAAACTCTCGGTTATTAATTTTATTATCGTTAATCGTGACCCGTTGATTAAATACAAACTTTACTTTGCGCTTATTAAGTTGTGTAAAGCTGGCTTGATAAAATGCCTGATTATCTATTTGCCCGTCGCAGGGTAAAAATAATCCCTGACTAAAACGATTAGCAAGCTCAGGCTCTAACATTTCAATTTGCTGGGAGTTCACCGACTCCCCGGTATAATTAGCTAACGGTTTTAGCCGCTGAGCAAAGCTTAGTAAATCGCCTTTATCTTGCTGATGCGCGACAACTAATGTGCCCTGCTGTTGAAAAAAAACCTCACTATCAAGCTCATCAATAACCCCAGGCCAACGCTTTATAGAATCAAGTCCCATTAAAGCTAAATCAGCCTCGCACAATACCGACTCAGCAAGAGGAGCAAGCATAGCCGCAGCCACCTTGCCCGCACTGTTTTGGGTATGTTCATTATCAGCCTCAAATACAGTAACTCGGTGTTGCTTGCTCAACTCAAGCGCCGCCAATCTACCGGTCAAACCAAACCCCACCACTGCAATATTGTAAAACATAAAAGTTCCTTTTAGCTGCGAGCTCTCACTACGAGCAGCAAGGTATTAAACTCCCCTCGCTGCTCGCAGCCCAATACCTTAAGCTGACTTATATCGCTTTATGATATATTTCTGATCCGGTTTTTTTAAACTCGTCCGATTTAGCTTTCATTTGTGCTTCTACATCAATCATTTTTATTGTAATCGTATCTGCAGCATTAGCAGGGTCAATGCCACGCGCTTCTAAATCTTTTGCATATTCGCGTACTTCTTGACTGATTTTCATTGAGCAAAACTTAGGGCCACACATAGAGCAAAAATGCGCTACTTTACCCGACTCTTGCGGGAGTGTTTCATCGTGATATTCGCGGGCACGTTCTGGGTCTAAACCAATATTAAATTGGTCATGCCATCTAAACTCAAAGCGCGCTTTTGACAGCGCATTATCACGCTCTTGCGCACCGGGATGGCCTTTAGCTAAATCGGCGGCATGGGCGGCAATTTTATAAGTAATTAAGCCTTCTTTTACGTCTTCCTTATTTGGCAAACCTAAATGCTCTTTAGGTGTTACGTAACACAGCATTGCACAGCCATACCACGCTATTTGGGCCGCACCTATACCCGAGGTAATATGGTCATACCCAGGTGCTATATCGGTAGTTAACGGGCCTAAAGTATAAAATGGTGCTTCGTCGCAATGTTTAAGCTGCTCATCCATATTGGCCTTAATCATGTGCATTGGCACATGTCCTGGGCCTTCTATAAATACTTGTACATCGTGTTTCCAGGCTAACTTTGTCAGCTCACCTAGAGTGCGTAGCTCGCTAAATTGAGCTTCGTCGTTGGCATCAGCAATCGAGCCTGGGCGAAGGCCATCGCCAAGCGAAAAACAAATATCGTATTGTTTTAAAATTTCGCAAATGTCTTCAAAGTGGGTATATAAAAAGTTTTCTTTATGATGCGCTAAACACCACTTTGCCATAATAGAGCCACCGCGCGATACAATACCGGTTACTCGTTTTGCGGTCATGGGTACGTAACGCAGTAGCACACCGGCATGAATAGTAAAGTAATCGACGCCTTGTTCAGCTTGCTCAATGAGCGTATCGCGAAAAATCTCCCAGGTTAAGTCCTCCGCTACACCGTTTACTTTTTCCAGTGCTTGGTAAATAGGAACTGTGCCAATAGGTACAGGCGAGTTACGTACTACCCATTCGCGAGTTTCATGAATATAACGCCCGGTTGATAAATCCATAACGGTATCGGCACCCCAGCGGGTAGACCACACCATTTTTTCTACTTCTTCTTCAATCGATGAGCTTACCGATGAATTACCAATATTAGCGTTTACTTTTACCAAAAAGTTACGCCCTACAATCATAGGTTCGGTTTCGGGGTGGTTAATATTGTTGGGTAATATAGCGCGGCCACGCGCAATTTCGTCGCGTACAAATTCAGGCGTAATAAAATCAGGAATACTGGCCCCAAACGACTCGCCTTTATGCTGCGCGGCTAATAATTCAGCATGAATTTTTTTGCGGCCCATGTTTTCGCGTATCGCTACGTATTCCATTTCAGGAGTAATAATGCCTTGGCGTGCGTAATGCATTTGCGTGACATTTTTACCCGCTTTACCGCGGCGTATTTTAGGTAAATGTTCAAAACGAAGATGATCAAGCCCTTCATCAACCATACGTTGTTGCGTAAAGCGTGAAGTAACTGATTCAAGTAATTCGGTATCACCGCGACTTTCAATCCATTGTTCACGAAACTTTGCTAAGCCTTGGCGTACATCAAGCTCAAAGTTTGGATCGGTATACGGGCCTGATGTGTCGTAAACACGTAGCGGCTCGTTTGGCTCATACACTGGGTTTTCATCACTGCCGCCAATATAAGTATCGCTCAGGGTTATTTCACGCATTCCTACACGGATGTTGTTTTGCGTACCCTCAACATACACCTTATGCGAATTAGGAAACGGTTGTCCCGTTAAGTTATAAATATATTCAGATGCAGCGGCTCGCGTTTCACGACGCGATGATTTTTTTGCAGTATTCGACATGACTTACCTCATAGTTTATGGGTTGTCTTGTGCGAAGAATTGAGAAGGCAAAATGCCTCATTGGATCGTAGATTGGTTAAGCAGTTTACTGTCACAGCCAATCTTGGCAGCCAACAGAACTTAATACCGGATGGTATAACTTGTACGCCTAAAAAAAGACGCACAAGCGTCCTATTTTAGGCAGCTTGTTCCCTACGCAGGTATTAGCCTGATCAGGTTCACGGATCCCGCTTTCGCGATCTCAGCCTTAACTAATTATTTAGTTAGGCACTCCGACAAGTATTAATACCAATTATTAAATATACCTTTGCCACTTATAACTGCAGCTGCAATGCTAAGTTGCTTAGGTATCAAATTGGTATTTGTAATTTATTAATTTGCGAATAGTATCTAGCAAATCAGCGTTGAGTGTACGCCAGTTAAAAATCGCCTGCAAGAGGGCGTTTTTTATTTCGCAATAAATACAAATGTTTTCTCGCCCTGCATTACCAATTGCTGGTCTTGCATTTTAAGCTGCGCGCCTTGTTGCAGTGCGTGTAGTAACTGCTGCTCAAACTTATCAAGTTGTTGGCCACACGACTTACGGGTCATCCCTATTTTGTTAACTGTTAAGCTACTATCGTCCAGCTCACCTTCACCAAAAAAATTATTGCAGCCAGCAAAACCATTGACTTGCAGTGCTTCAATAAAACCCACCGACGCATTAAACGAAGGCGGAATAGCTAGGCCATCAATACGTGATAACTGCCATTGAGTATGTTTAAGCTGCTCTGAGGTAACCGTTTGCGTTGATGCACAACCAACACATAAACCGATTATAAGCATGGGTATTGCTGCTAATTTCATGTTATTACTAATTATTTGTCTAATTACTGTAATAATAACAATTTTCAACAAGTTTATCCGTTAAAAATACATGTTTAAAGTGTAAATTTTATTCTAAGATAGTTTGAAAATTACGCTGTTTTTTTATTCAGAATCCGTTTTAAATAAATTATCTATTTGCGCTGGTAAAAATGGCCGACCTTTTTCATTTAAAGCTGTGCCGATTACCAATGCATTAAGCATTATTCTTTCATCGTGTTTACGGATCAGAGTTTGTTTAAAAGCAAATTTAAGTCGGCTAATACGTTGTGGCTCTACAGCTACATAAAATTCATCGCCCGGTAATAATGACTGTTTATAATCCATTTCGCTGCGCATCACGACCAGGTTAATTTTATCTTTGGCAAGCTGAGCAAAATCAACCCCATGTGCATGCAAAAATTCATGGCGCGCATGCTCTAAGTAATTAAAATACACACTATTATTTACAATGCCTTGTAGGTCGCATTCGTAGTCACGCACTTTAAAGTCTACTGTAAAGGTCATATTCGTAATCCAAATTATTTAACGTATAATTGCCGCGTTTATAGCACATGTACTGAAATAATTGCTACCATGCAAGTCCCTAAAATGGAGTTAAGTAACTTAATGAACTTACGTTTGTCTTTAATTACCGCCGCATTATTACCACTGTTTGGTGCATCAGTTACCGCCAACGCTGACGATACAGATCTAGAACGCATTGTTGTTACTGGTGATTTTCAACGAGAAAGCATTCAAACCTTAAGTGCTAGCGCCAGCTTATTTAGCGAAGATGAAGTTAATTTACGAGGTGCAACCTACCTAGATGAAATGCTTGGGAGTACTGCCAATATTAATTTTGCTTCTGGAGCTTCTCGCGGTCGTTATATTCAAATTCGTGGCGTAGGACTACGTTCACAGTTTGTTGACCCCATAAATCCTTCGGTTGGTTTAGTTATTGATGGCATTAACTACTCAGGCCTTGGTGGCAGTGCATTATTATTTGATATTGACCAAGTAGAAATTTACCGTGGCCCACAAGGTACACGCTTTGGTGCCGACGGTATGGCCGGTATGATCCAAATGCAATCGGCGCAAGCAACAAGCGATCCTAGTTTAAAACTACAAGTAGGTGCAGGCACTTATAACAGCCGCGAAGCTGGTCTTGCTGCAAGTACAGGTTTAACCGACGATACCAGCGCTCGTGTTAGCTACTTTCGTAGAAAATCAGATGGCTATGTAGATAACCTATACCTAAATAAGCCAACTCAAGGGCAAGACGAGCAAGTAGCTCGCTTTAAATTAAACAGCCAAGTGACTGCCAATTTACGCACAGAATTAAATCTACACTATATTGATATTAATAACGGTTACGATACCTTCGCACTTGATAACGGCCGTAACAGTGTTGCCGATGAACCCGGTGAAGATAACCAATTAAGTTACGCTATCGGTCTAAATAACACGTATACGGGCTTTGATTTATTTGACGTAAACCTAAGCTTATCGGCAATCGACAGTGAATTATTTTATAGCTTTGATGAAGATTGGGTATGTAACGATCCGAGTAAACCACAGCTTTGCGCCGCCGGTTTGCACCCTGAAGGTTACAGCTCAACTGATGTTTACAGCCGCGATCGCGATGATCAAGGGGTCGATTTACAATTTAAAAGCAAAACCGGCAACTGGGTTGCAGGTCTTTACTATCAAAACCGCGACGTAGATTTAGAACGCCAATATACCTGGTTAGCTAGCCCATTTAACTCAACGTATGAAACCAATAACGTGGCAGTATATGGCCAATTAGCGACTCCTATTGGGCCTAAAACCACCTTAATTACTGGCTTACGTGTTGAGCAATACCAAGGTGATTACACCGATAATAACGGTTTTATTGAAGATACCGACGACATTATGGTTGGCGGAAAAATAGCGCTTGAGTACCAAGTAATTGATCGCACCATGATCTACACCAGCATTACCCGTGGTTATAAAGCAGGCGGCATTAACTCAGAAGCGCTCGCTAAAGCCAAAGATGAAGGCTTAAACCTTGATGCTGAATTTTTTAAACAACACACCAGTTTTGATCCAGAATACTTATGGAGCGGTGAGTTTGGTGTTAAGGGATCATCCCTTGATGATAAATTTATTCTACGTTTAGCTGCGTTTTACATGCACCGCGACAACATTCAGTTAAAGTCATGGCAAGTACAAGATCAGAAGTTTACCGGTTATGTAGATAACGCGAGCTCTGGCAGTAACTATGGCCTTGAACTTGAAGGTAGCTATCAGCTAACCGACGATTTACTTATTACCGGTAGTGCTGGTTATTTAAATACTAAAATAAATAAATTTGTAACTAAAGCGGGTTTAAACCAAGACGGTCGCGACCAAGCACAGTCACCTAAATATCAATACGCACTGAGTGCTCGTTATAACCTTACCAACGAGCTTTATGCCATGGTAGGTGTTGAAGGCAAAGACGATTATTACTTCTCAGATAGCCATAATGCACAGGCACCAAACAGTAACTTAGTGAATGTAAGCTTAGGTTATGAAGCCGATAGCTGGGCTGTACGCGCCTGGGCACGTAACGTGTTTGACGAAACAGTACCTACTCGCGGTTTTGAGTTTGGCAACAACCCACTTGATGGTTACGCTGATCATACCTACACCCAACTAGGTGAGCCACGTGTAGCTGGCGTTACCTTTACACTTAATTTATAAAGTAAAGCTGACAGCTTTTAGTACTCTGTTAAAAAACCGCGTTTATTAAAATAAATGCGGTTTTTTATGTGCTAGTCGTAGAGCCTGATCATGCGAGAGGTTAGTTACTAACTGACAGCCCCCCTGCATGTTAAGTTGCTTTAAGCCCTTGTCACATCAAACGCAATAACTTCTTTTATATTACTCTTTTGCGTGGCTAACATTACTAGCCTGTCTATGCCCAGCGCTACCCCTGCACAAGGCGCCAATCCATGTTCAAGCGCAGCAATTAAATGCTTATCCATTGGTACTTGCTTTAAGCCATTTTGTTTACGATATTCATTATCGTCATTAAAACGCTTAGCTTGCTCTGTCGCATTAGTTAGCTCGTTAAAGCCATTAGCTAATTCCATATTTTTATAATACAGCTCAAACCGCCCTGCTACGCGACTGTCATGATCGCAAATTTGTGCCAGTGCTGCTTGCGATGCCGGAAAGTGATACACAAAACACGGCTTATGTTGGCCAATTGTTGGCTCTACTTTCATACAAAATAAAAGCTGCAGTAAGGTATCTCTATGCGTTTCATTTTTAGCTATATCAGCAAACCCTTGCTCGCAGGCAAGTTGTTGTAATTGCTCTAAACTAGCAGTAAGAGGATCAAGTCCAAGTACTTGTTCAAATGCGTGTTGGTAAGTTAACCGTTCACTCGGCGCAACATCTAAAATAAGCTGCATTAGCTCATCTATTTCAGCCATTAATGCAAATTCGTCAAACCCTGGTCTATACCATTCCAGCATAGTAAATTCAGGATTATGATGGCTGCCAGCTTCTTCGTTTCTAAATGCTTTACACAACTGAAATATAGGCCCTGAGCCCGCCGCTAACAAGCGCTTCATTGCAAACTCTGGAGAGGTTTGTAAATATAGCTCAAGGCCGCTGGCGTGCCCTGGGCCTACAAATCGAGTGTTAAAACTCACTAAGTGTATATCGGTTACACTGGCTCCGCTTAAACTGGGGGTTTCTACTTCCATTACATTGCGAGCATAAAAGAACTCGCGAATACTGCGTAAAATAACAGCTCGCTGCTTAAGTGTTGCAATACTTGCACTGGGAGCCCAAAGATTTACTGACATATTTTCTCCAAAAAAAATCCCAGCTTTTAAGCTAGGATTTTATAAAGCGACGCTTAAAATTACTTAACGCGGCTTACGTATTCACCGTTACGAGTGTCTACTTTAATAACTTCGCCTATTTGTACAAATAGTGGAACACGTACTACAGCACCTGTACTTAATGTTGCAGGTTTACCGCCAGTTCCGGCTGTATCACCTTTAAGGCCCGGATCAGTTTCAGTGATCTCCAACTCAACAAAGTTAGGTGGTGTTACTACAATGGGATTACCGTTCCATAATGTAATTGTACACACGTCATTTTCAACTAACCATTTACCCGCATCGCCTAACGCTTTTTCGTCAGCAGCAATTTGCTCAAATGTTTCGTTATTCATGAAATGCCAAAATTCGCCGTCTGTGTATAAATACGCTAAATCAGTATCCATTACATCAGCACCTTCAACAGATTCACCCGATTTAAAGGTTTTTTCAAGTACTTTACCTGAAATAAGTTTACGGATACGAACACGGTTAAACGCTTGGCCTTTACCAGGTTTTACCATTTCATTTTCTATGATACTACTAGGCTCGCCATCCATCATAATTTTTAGGCCGCCCTTGAACTCGTTGGTGCTATAATTCGCCATCGTTTCCTCTATTTATATTTTTTCGAGTAATCTACGTGCCAATGATACAAAGAAATGAAGCAAATTTGCATAAAAACTGGCAAAAAGAATTAGCAAATGTAGTTACCTGCCCAAAAGTGTTGCTAGAAATGGTCGGTTTATCGAGCCAAGTCCATGATAACGACATAAAAGCTCGTAGCTTGTTCCCAGTTCGTGTGCCAATACCATTTATAAAAAAAATGCGTAAAGGCGATGCAAACGATCCATTATTATTACAAGTTATGCCGCGCCATCAAGAATTCTTAACTAAAAGTGGTTTTAATAAAGATCCCCTGCTTGAGCAAAGTAACCAGCAGCCAGGGCTATTACACAAGTATAAATCGCGTGTTTTAGTAATGTTTAAAACCGGTTGTGCAGTAAATTGCCGCTATTGTTTTAGACGCCATTTTCCGTATCAAGAAAACCAACTTAATAAGCGTAGCCTGCTAGATGCGCTTAGCTATATAAAATCCGACAATAATATAAATGAAGTGATTTTAAGTGGTGGCGATCCGCTTATGGCCAAAGACGATGCCATTAGTTGGTTTTTAGATGAGCTTGAGCAACTACCACAAATTAAACGCATGCGAATTCATACCCGTCTGCCGGTGGTTATTCCGGCGCGCATCACCGATGAGTTATGCGAAAGACTTGCAAGGTCGCCATTAAAAATTGTGTTTGTTAATCATATAAACCATGCCAACGAAATAGACGACGACTTTAAAGCCGCAATGCAAAAGCTTAAACAAGTAGGTGTAGTGCTATTTAATCAAGCGGTTATTTTAAAAGACGTGAACGATACAACTGCAGCACAAGTGAATTTAAGTGAAGCGTTATTTGATGCCGATGTATTGCCCTATTATCTACATTTGCTAGATAAGGTAGAAGGGGCAAGCCACTTTGACATTAGTGAGGAGCAAGCAATAAAAATAATGGCAGAGCTGTTAGAAGCCCTACCTGGTTTTTTAGTGCCTAAATTGGTCAGAGAGATTGGCGGTGAAAAAAGTAAAACACCTATCGATCTTAAGTTAATTTAAAGCAGTATTTAAACGTAAATGTTTACGTTATTACCCAGTGTTGCAGTCGCCGACTTAGTCGGTGTTTGCGCGCTGGATGACTGCGCAGCACCCTCAATCAGTGCTAATGCAGCTGCGCCATCAGCTAGTTGCTGTTTTTTAGACAATGCAGCGCTCAACACCTCGCCGCCTTGGCTTGAACTTGGCATTACCGGTAAATTTCCACCTGATATATTCATAAAATTAATCCACCTTTAATCAGTGTTTGTTGTGCAATTATTTAAAAGGAGTTAAACAAGGCACAGTGCTAAAAACCTGACTTTTAAATATAATCCAAGTAACATATACAGTATACGCATGCTACATAATAAATTATCGGCAACTCAATACAAAGCTTTAGGAAAACCATGGATTCTATTATTGAACAACTCAACGCTAACTTAAAAATTGTTTACCGACAGGCGCTTGATGCTGACAAAAAACTCGACGAGTTACAACAGCAAGGTCACGGCAAATTTAAAGCACTCTTTACAGCCGACTCAGGTTTTACCTTTGAAGCTAAACGCTTTAAGCCATATGTGCTTGATGTAGCAGCCGACGTAGAGAGCTTATCTAGTGACGGTTTTAATGAAGAAAAACTTAAAACCACTGTTATTAAATTACAGCAACTACTTACTTTGTTAGCTACGTTTAAGTAACGTAAACTTTAGTTAAAAAGTTTATGATTCTATAAGCATTAAAAGCGCCGCTATTTAGCGGCGTTTTTGTAAAGCTTAGTTAATCAACTTTCGGTAATATTTCCTCACCAAACCACTCTGTAAGTAAGCGCTTTTCGTAATTAAATGGCTCATCTCGGCCCATTTTAATTTTATCCATAAAGCCCATATCTTTGAGCTTTACATCACTTGCTGCACTTATTACCTCACCTTTATCATTGGTAAGTGAATAATTAAGTTTGAGTTGCGGAAAATAAATAGGCTTAACCACCCTGATTTCATTTATACCGCCATAGCGTACATCGCCAGCTAAATCGACATCAGTAATCTCTAGGCTAAGTTTGTAGTCTTTTGGCAATTGCTCTGCAAGTTTAGCAACATGCTCTTCAATACTGCTCGCTATATGCTTATGGTACGAAGCTTTACCTTGATTGGATTCGCGTACATCACGATAGTCTTTAAAATCATGCCATTTAATAGCCGACTCACCCGCATGGGCAAGTGCTGGTAGTGCAAAGCACATTAACATTGCGATTTTGTTTACTGGATTCATATCACTCTCCAAAAAGGTGCGCCGAATATTACATTATTGCAATTAGGGCATGCTCAGTATTAACTAACACCTAAATAACTGAGTTCATTTTAACAGCTGTTTATTAACTATAACTATAACTATAACTTAATCTTATGACATAAGTGTTATTTAAAGCGTTCGAAATGTAATCAAATATGTAAATCTAGCTTTTTTAAAATAACAGCGTATTTAAAGCAGATAATGCATGTAAAATATCGCAATTTATGGTGCAATCAACATTATTGATAAAAGGTATCCACGGAGCATTCATGACTATTTTAGTAACCGGTGGCGCAGGCTATATTGGCTCGCACACTGTTTTAGAACTTTTACAACAAAACAGTAATGTTGTTGTTATTGATAATTTAAGCAACTCATCATCAGAGTCACTTACGCGCGTTAAAAAAATTACCGGTAAAGAAGTAACTTTTTACCAAGGTGATATTCTCGATAAAGCATTTTTAGACTCAGTATTTGCTAAGCATACTATTGATAGCGTAATTCACTTTGCTGGCTTAAAAGCGGTGGGTGAGTCGGTTGTAAAACCAATTGAGTACTATCAAAATAACGTACAAGGTACATTAACACTAGTTGATGCGATGCGCGATGCGGGTGTATTTAAGTTAGTATTTAGCTCATCTGCAACCGTTTATGGCGACCCAGCAAGCTTACCTATTAAAGAAGACTTTCCTGTTGGTGGCACCACCAACCCTTATGGCACATCAAAGTTAATGGTTGAAATGATGTTGCAAGATATCGCAAAATCAGACGAGCGCTTTGCCTTTGCTATTTTGCGTTACTTTAATCCAGTAGGCGCGCATGAATCGGGGTTAATTGGCGAAGATCCGAACGGGATCCCTAATAATTTATTACCGTATATTTCACAAGTTGCCGTGGGCAAGCTCAAGCAACTAGCCGTATTTGGCGATGATTACGACACAGTAGATGGCACCGGCGTGCGCGACTACATTCACGTAGTCGACTTAGCTTTAGGACATTTAAAAGCGCTGAATAAAATTGCCACAAACACCGGTGCATTGGTTTATAACCTAGGTACAGGCAACGGTTATTCAGTACTGCAAATGGTGAATGCCTTTATTAAGGCCAGTGGGCAAGCAGTACCATATCAAGTGTCACCACGTCGTCCAGGCGATATAGCCGCTTGTTACGCAGCTCCTGAAAAAGCCCTGAATGAACTAGACTGGCAAGCGATGCGCGGTATCGATACTATGATGCAAGACACCTGGCGCTGGCAGTCAAATAACCCAAATGGGTATAAGTAGAAAACCATATACCTATAATCAATATGTCCCTATTTTTATAGGGGCATGTTAATTATGGTTGGAGTAAGTCATTTATTTAATTCAATAAAGATATACGTGTTCAAATTTAAGCTCAGAGTTTAAGGTTTAGAGTTTAAGGTTTAGAGTTTAACCTAGAACCTAGCCCTGATTTACTTCCTAGTACGATTATTATTTTTACCAATTTTGCATTTCGACTATACGCGATTGCGTTCGTGCATATTCAAAGCTTAGTTTTTTACCTTGATACAAGGTGTCTATATCAGCCTGTGCATTTATAACCAGTAACTTATGGCAGTCATAAAACTCATCGACCAAAGCAATAAAACGTCGTGCTTCATCATCAAAAAAGTGCTCGTCTAGAGTTTGTTTTTCACGCTGGTAGCTGTCCTCTATACCGTGCACTATTACTTTACCGGTTGCTCCTACACCCATTTTTGGCACGTTTGCCACATATAACACAGAAAATTGCTGAGCTAAAAACATGTAATCGTTAGCACTTCGTGGGCCAGAGCACAACGCCATAAAATCAATCATTAAGGCATTTGCTGTTTTTAATAAATAAGGCAGCGCTCTACCGTGTACCGTGATATTGCCACAGTGCGATGCTTGCGGGTACTGCGTTAAAAATTTAGCTTTAAAGTCATTACTGGGTAAATTAATAAAGTAATGACTACTATTTTTACCATAACGAAAACGATGATCCTCCTCTCCCGCTACATTAACTATCTCGCAATAATTATTAATTAAATCTATGGTAGGTAAAAATCGTGCTCGCTGCAGGCCATTGTAATAAAGCTGCTCTGGTTTTGCGTTTGAAGTGGCCACCAACACTACACCTTGTTTAAATAATGCATCAAACAGCCGGGCCATAATCATAGCGTCGCCAATATCGCTAACAAAAAACTCATCAAAACATAGCACCCGAATATTTTTGGCCCAATTTTTAGCTATAATTATTAACGGATCTTTTTGCCCTTGTAACTGCCCTAACTGCTGGTGNACCTGCGCTATAAAGTGATGAAAATGCAGCCGCTGCTTTTTACTTATAGCAACATTNTTATAAAATAAATCCATTAGCATGGATTTACCACGCCCTACCGGCCCATACAAATACACACCTTTTATGAGTGGCGACTTTTGCCACCAGCTGTAGTGTATTTGTAATTGTTCACTAAGCGAATTAAGTGCCTGTACGGCATTATTTTGCGCAGCATCGAAGCTAAGATCGCCCGATGCAACCTTAGCTTGGTAAAGGCTTATTATTTGTGTGTCCTGCACTGTCATGGTATTTCACTATCCGTTATAATCGCGTCCATTGTAGCCGACTCAAAATGTGAACCCCAATGAAATTCCCTTGCCGCCTAGATAAATTTATTAGTCATTTAGCAGAGCTGCCACGCTCAAAAGCCAGAGCCAGCATTAAACGCCAAGCCGCACTCGTCAATGGTGAAGTGGTCACTGCTTTCGATTTTCAAATTAAGCAGCAAGACGAAGTCGTTTTTCAAGGTGAACAACTCGTATTTTTAGGTAAACGCTACTTCATGTTAAACAAACCCGTTGGTTATGTAAGTGCCAATAGTGATGAGCTACACAAAACGGTATTCGATTTAATTGACGAGCCAAATATGAGCGACTTTCACGTAGCAGGCCGCCTCGATATTGACACCACTGGCTTAGTTATCTTAACCAACGATGGCGACTGGTCGCATAAAATAACGTCTCCTAAAAACAATAAATTTAAAACCTACTTAGTAGAAACCCAAGAGCCCATTACTGACGAATCGTTAGAGGCACTGCGCGAAGGGGTACAATTACATAACGAAAAAGCTCTAACCCGCCCGGCAAAAGCAGAGCGCCTCGCTAATTACGGCTTACGTTTATCTATTTGTGAAGGTAAATACCACCAAGTTAAGCGCATGTTAGCCGCTGTAGACAACAAAGTGGTTGAATTGCACCGCGAACAAATTGGCAATATTAAACTAGACGAAAACCTAGCAGCGGGTGAATATCGCTTGTTAACAGCCGAAGAAATTAAACTGTAAAGAATTTTTTAGGCTTCAATCAAGTATTAATAACGAAAGATAAGGCAGCCTAAAAACACAGCACTTTTAACACAGATAACGAGCATAACAGAGCTTCGAGACTCTAATTTATTAAAAGGATATAACAGTGAAAGTATTAACCGTATTTGGCACCCGCCCAGAAGCGATAAAAATGGCGCCGCTAGTACATGCATTAACTAACGATAGTCGCTTTGAAGCTAAAGTTTGTGTAACGGCGCAGCATCGTGAAATGCTAGACCAAGTACTTGAGCTGTTTAAAATAACCCCTGACTACGATTTGAACCTGATGAAAGCGGGCCAAACATTACCAGAAGTAACCAGTCGTATTCTGCTAGAGTTAACGCCCGTACTTAAAGAGTTTAAGCCAGATGTAGTGCTTGTTCATGGCGATACAGCGACTACTTTTGCAGCAAGTCTGGCGGCTTATTATGAGCAAATCGCAGTAGGTCATGTCGAAGCAGGCTTGCGTACAGGTAATATTTACTCACCCTGGCCAGAAGAAGGTAATCGTAAATTAACCGGCTCACTTACAAAGTACCATTTAGCACCCACCGAAAATTCAAAAGCTAACTTATTAAAAGAAAACTACGCGGCTGAAAACATATCTGTAACGGGTAACACAGTAATTGATGCGTTATTAATGGTTAAACAACAAATTGAAAATGATGCAGAATTAAGCAATACACTCGCATCGCAATTCCCAATGCTTGATGAAAATAAAAAGCTTATATTGGTTACAGGCCATCGCCGTGAAAGTTTTGGTGGTGGGTTTGAGCGAATTTGCGAAGCATTAGCGCAAACCGCAAAAACTCATCCAAATACGCAAATACTTTATCCCGTGCATTTAAACCCGAATGTACAAGAGCCGGTAAAGCGCATTTTAAAAGATGTTGATAACGTACATTTAATAGAGCCACAACAATACCTGCCATTTGTATACTTGATGAATCGTGCTCATATTATTTTAACTGACTCTGGTGGCATTCAAGAAGAAGCACCAAGTTTAGGTAAGCCTGTATTAGTTATGCGTGATACCACAGAGCGCCCAGAGGCAGTTGAAGCAGGTACAGTGAAATTAGTTGGTACCGATGTAGCTAAGATCACCGCAGCATTAAATGAGTTGTTAACTGATGATGCTGCATATAAAACAATGAGTCGCGCTCACAACCCTTATGGTGACGGCAATGCATGCCAACGTATATGTGATATTTTAGCGCGTTAAAAGTTCATGGCACTAGGTTCTAGGCAATTTATAACGACGAGGCCTAATTGTAAATGCGTGCTTGGCTAATTAATTACTGAAACCTGAAACCTAATACCAGCTCTTAATTTTTAAGACTTTATTTGCACTAAATCAAAGCTCACCATACCTGGTACTATGGCTTGTAGGCGAGATTCAGTCACATCAAGGGCGTTTAAACATTCGCAGTATTCTGCAGCTTTTAGTTCGAGTTGGCGGGCTTTTTCTTGGAGTGATTTATCTATTTCTGATGAAATAATATCCATGCGTTGGCTCATGTCGTTCATTCGATCTTCAATATTACCTTCGCGCGATTTAAATGCATCGCCTAACGACATTAAAATAGCCCCGAGGGAGCCATGCACTGCCGAGTGAATTTTTTTGCTAATATCTTTAGTGAAAAAGTCGTCTATTTTGGAAAGTGATTGCGGCGCAATAAAGAAAAAGTCATCGCCGCGTTTAAACTTATCCATTAGCGCACGTTCAACGTACTGCAATTGCGTTTTAAGCACTTCTGATTCTTTATCTGTCATGCCTTCAACAACATGCTCAATTGCACTGAGCCCTAAATTAACGCCATCGGTGGCTAAGTTAACGAGCTCAGGAACAGTTTGACGAATACCGCTGCTAAACTGCTCAAGGACTTTACTTTCGTCATCACTTAAGTCAATCCAATAGCCACGGATAAACAATTGGTTATTATTATTAATTTGTACGCGGGTTTGGCCCTTATCAACAATGCGAATAATATCATCAGTAATGATTAAACCGTGACGAAGCTCTACATCACACTGCTTTTGCGCAAATACGTTATTGCTTAAAAGTGCTACAGACAACGCCAATATCGAACGAGATAAAAACGCCATAAACACCTCAAAATAGCCACAACAGAAGGCCGGTAGATTAACAAAAAAACAACTTTATGCAAGCAAAAGTAACACAATAACAAAGACAGCTCTGCGTATTGAACCTATGCAATGAGTAATACAAAAAACACCGCGTTTAAATTAAGCACGGTGTTTTTTAATTTCTTAGTTAAAAGCCTCCTGCTGCTTTATTGCTAAAAGCGATCCTTTTAAATTGGCGAACCTGGCGGGATTGGTAATGCTTTAAAGTTATCTGGCCAGCTACCTGTGGTTAAAAACAGGTTAACTTGTTCAGCTAAATATTGTTTAAACGCGCTTTCACCTATACTGGTGTTGCTTAGTAGTGAATTTTGTTCAAAGTCATCTTTTAGCTTAGTTAAATAGTAACGCAGTTGTGCTTGTACTTCTGGACTTACGTTATCGCTGGCCACTAAATCAGCCATTGTTTTAGCACTTAAAAATTGCACTCGCTGAGTGATCTTTGCCACCATGTTATTGGATGGCAATGCCAAAAAAACCTGCTTATAAAGCTGTAAAAGTAACTCATCTAAACTATAAAAATCATCACTGCGTGCTTGTTGTTGCGCAAGGCGATTTAAACGCTGTGCATTTAGTAATAACGATAAGCTATGCTGCACGGCAACTTCAGGTAGGGCCATAGCATCAAGGGTTAAACCGGTGCGCCCCACTATACTTTCACGCGTTCTAGACTCACCATACGCTTTAGGTGGAATAAGTGCGAGTATTGACTCTGGCAACACTAAATTACGGCCCTCAAGAGTGGTTAAAATAGCTTTAACCGCTTGTTGTTGCGCTTGCTTAGCAACCACTTGCGCGCCTTTTACAGGTTTATCACCGCGTACTTCGTACTCGTAATTTACTCCAGCAATTAATTTAGCCACCGCCTCTACTTGATAACGGTGAAATAAATACAAGGGCACCAGTTTTTCTTCTAATTGCGATAACGCCTCTCCCGTTTTTATATTATGAATACCAAATTGTGCGAGTGCTTGCTTACGCACTTCTAGTACTCTTAATAGCTCTTCGCTTGGTGCTGCGCCGTTATCCCACAAATGAGCCGTAGGATGCGCACCACCGGCAGCGCGTGCGTCGCTATCAGATATAAACTCGAGCCCTTTAGTGTTGTTTTCTTTTAAAATAGCCGCCAATGCTGCTGCTTCGTTTTGATTAGTAAAGTCGCTGTAGCCGTATTTAATAACTTGTGTATCCCACACGCCCATACCCGTAGCATAACCGCGTGACACATCAAGCTTGCCTTGTTCATCAAAGCTAAGCAGCGGATGCGGATAATCCATTACCGAGGCTCTATCGCCCACTGAAGCGGCAAAGTTATGAGAAACCCCCAAGGTATGCCCAATTTCGTGAGCACTTAACTGCCTAATACGATCAAGCGCCATGGCTTGTAGAGTTTTTGCTATTTCATTGCCGTTTAAGTAAGGCGCAGCCAGCGCTTCTGCAATTAAAATATCTTGGCGTACGCGCAGTGAACCAAGCGTTACATGCCCTTTTATTATTTCGCCGGTGCGCGGATCAATTACCGAACTGCCATACGACCAACCACGAGTAGCACGATGCACCCACTGCACTACGTTGTAGCGAATATCCATAGGATCAGCGTTTGTTGGTAGTACTTTTATTATAAATGCATTTTTATAACCCGCTGCACTAAACGCTTCATCCCACCACTGTGCACCTTCAAGCAATGCACTTTTTACCGGCTCCGGCACCCCAGGATCAAGGTAATAAACAATCGGCTCAATAGGCTCGCTAATAGGTAAACTCGGATCTTTTTTAGTTAACCGATGGCGCGGTATATATCGCACATACATAGACTCACCAAGTGCTGCAGCATAGTTTTTATGCTCAATACTCCAAAAACCCGATTGTGGATGGAAGTTGCGCGGGGTGTAGTTATCGTCTGGTAATTTAATTAGTGAATGGTGCATATGCACCGTTAACGAATAAGCGTCAGGGCTTATTTCACGCACAAACTTACCCGGTTGAGTACCGGCAAAGGTCAGCACAGCTTCAAGCTCTGTATTATTAATAAATGCTTTAGAGCGACTCATATAAACTGCACTACGCGATTCGTCTAGATTAAAGTTACCTTGTTTAGTCGCTGCCAGGGT
>JGI1221J13441_10000418_pt1 | contig 19513 bp, 20 predicted proteins | sample LakVidmifraction_4_FD_13441 | JGI IMG/M metagenome (IMG submission 13441) | reverse complement strand
CATAAAGAAGTTTAAAGAAGAATTCGGAGTGGCTGGTATTGATGTGGATATGGGGCTGGCTAAAAAAGAGTTAGTAGGGGATTCATCACCATTGTTTATGTATGGTATATCGCAAAAATTAAGAGACAGGAAAAACAAAGACTTGTCCGTTAGATTATCTGATAAATATAAATTTGCATCAGTAATATCCGATGATAAAATGGACTACGTTTTACATTTATGGTATGGTGCACAGAAACACAGAAGAGTAGAAGTTGAGGGGCTAGATGAAAGAGACAACAAGGTGTCAGAAGATTTTTGGAATAATAAATTAGAAATATGATATATAATAAAGGAGTTGTATCGGTAGATATAGATGGGTGTGTGGCGTTGCCCTTGGACGCAAAAGATAGACACAAATACTGGCTTAGCGTCCCCATAAAAGAAGCCATAGAAAAGATAAATAAGTTATACGAAAATAAATACGTTATAATATATCATACGGGAAGAGACGCATCGTATTACGCAGAAACATTTGCGTGGTTAATAAAACAAGGATGTAAGTTTCATGCACTAAGAATGGGCAAGTTATCAGCGGATTATTTTATTGACGACAGAAATAAAACAATAGATGAACTATGATTAAAATTTATACATATTTTCACCGGAGACCCGACTTTGCGGATTTACAGATAAGGTCATTAAAAAAATACTTAAAAGAAGAGTATGAACTTACCATATTTAATAATGCAAAATTTGATACTAACAAAAATAATTACAACGAAATCAACAGAATATGTGATGAGTATGGTGTCAAGGTTCTTGACGTAGATAAAGATGAGAAGCTTATTGATTTCTACTATCAGTATGAAAAGGCAATAGGCAATGAGATCTTTTCGGGTGACGGTTCATATATTAACCCAAACGTTGCAGTGGCATATGCATTGTGTTATATGTGGGATAAATTTATGTGTAAAGAACAAGACAAGGTTGTGTTTCTTCAACATGATGTATTCTTGTCGGAACCTATTAATTTCACTCAATCCATGGGAAATAATGAACTGTTGTATATACCACAAGTAAGAATGAGAGATAATGGAGAGCCGATTAACTATATGTGGAACACATTTTTCTTAGCTGATGTTGCCAAAATACCAGAGCCAGAAACAATGAACTGGTGGTGTGGAAGTGTTGATGGCACACGAGTAGATGTTGGTGGCCAGACATACAAGTATTTAGATGATCACCCAGACGTAAAAATAAAGCTTATTCCACATAATGAGGTTACTGAGTTTGGAAGCCAAAGAATGATGTTGGGAAACAAGTCGGTTATACATTATTATAGGGGATCAAATTGGGATAATCAGTCTGAAGATTGGCATAAAAGAAAAACTGAATGGTTGTTAAAAACATTAGATTTATAATATGAATAAAAACGTAATAATCTGGGGACATCTAAAAACACCTAATACATATTCTTATATACAGGGAGCGTTTTTCAGGGCGTTTAAAGAGATGGGATTTAATACCTATCAATTTGAAGACACAGAGGAAAATAAAGAAATAGCTAATAATATAGGCAATGCAATATATGTAACAGAGAGTCAAGTGGATAAATTCATACCACTTAGAAATGACTGTTCGTATGTAACACACAATTCTGATGCTGAAAAATATAATGGTCTAAAAAGATTAGGTATACAAGTTTTTACAAACCAAGATAAACCATCTCCTGATGTATTAATTTTATCACAAACATCATTCTATGAAAAATCAAGTCGTATGTTATTCTTCCCGTGGGCCACAGACCTATTACCAAGAGAGTTTGATTTTGAAGGAGTATTAAAAACACCAAAGGAAGATAAGGTATATTGGGTAGGAACAATAGCAAAAGAAGGACCATTTGAAAACATATCTGAAATACAACCATTTAGTGATAGTTGTTTAGAAAAGGAAATAATATTCGAACGAGCACATGGTGTTTCCACAGAAGAGAATAAACTATTAATAAATAAATCATATTTAGCCCCAACCATTGTAGGTAAATGGCAGAAAAAAGTTGGTTTTATTCCATGTAGAATATTTAAGAATATAAGTTATGGAGAATTGGGCGTTACAAATTCAGAGGAAATATATAAGATATTTGGAGATTTAATAATATACGAACCAGATACCAGTAAAATGCTCGAAACGGTTGGGGATGAAAGACTCAATAAAAAAAGAATAATAGAAGGAATGAAATTTGTTCAGAAAAATCATACATATATTAATCGAGTAAAAGACATACTTAAGGTATTATGAACGATTTAACCTTCCTCATAACATACTGGGCACATCCTGAATTATTAGAAATTTGTTTAGATAGTATAAATAAGTTCCATCCAGATTCAAAGATTGTTGTAAGTCAACAAATTGATGATGATTTTAATTTTGAACAAGACTCTGATAATAAGATACGGATAGAATGTCATGATATGAAACGAACACAGTGGGCATCAGTTGCCACTAACCTCATAATGATGTGTCAAACAGATTATGCGGCATTTATAGAACACGATGCATTTCTTTTAAAATCATTAGATCCCCTCATAAAAGAAGTTATGGATGGTACATACGATTTAATAGGCCCAGAAGAAGTATGTAATATAAGAAACTCTCCTGAAATGATAGCACAAAACTTCTTTATAATAAATGTTAAGAAAATGAAAGAAAGTGGTCTGGGTAATATATGGGTCAGAAATATTGAGGAAGTAAGAAAGAATTGTAAAAATATAGAATCTGGCTATGGTATAACACAAACCTTGACAAATCACAAGTTTATGAAGATGAAAGAATCTGGCTATGGTCATGGCACCTATTATGATGATTATATACATCACCAATGGTATGGAAGCTATAGAGAAAGAGAAACTCTATTAACAGATCTGGTACCAAGAGATTGGCTGGAAGAAGAGGCTAATAGAGTTATTAAAGATTATTGGAAAGGAAAATTCAATGAGTAGAAAATATGCTGTCTTTACAGTGGCATTTAATGAAGAAGAATATATCACAGCATGTATTAATAATTGGAAAGGTGTTGTAGATAAACATTTGGTTTTAGTTAGTACTAAACCATGGAATGGTGATTGTGCTACAGACACAACATTCTTCAAATCTAGAAATGCTGGTGCAGAAACTATTGCTGGTGCATGGAAAACAGAAGCGGAACAAAGGACGTGGGGGTTAGCAAGATTATACGATTACGATTACGTCATTATTGTTGATGCCGATGAATTATATACTAAAGAAGACCAAAAAAAGATTATTAATAGATTAGATAATCCAATAGATATTAGTTATAGGTCAGATATAGGTATACCAGCATTTCGTTGTAAAACATTCACTACATATTGGAAAAATCCAGACTATATATTAGATCCTAAAGATAGGCATAAACCAATTATTGCCGTAGATCCTAAACAGTTATATTGTCATGAACATAGACAGTTTATGTATATAAATAATAGTACTGGTTCTCTAGAATATGCACCAGAAATAGATATAAATTGTCATCATATGTCCTGGGCAAAACCAGATCATAAAGTGGCTGAAAAGATTAATTCTTTTTCTCATTGTGACGATATTCGCCCAAATTGGTTTGATGAGGTGTGGATGAAATGGAGTCCAGGAGACGAAACACTAATTAGACCATACGGTCAAGAACAGTATAGGGCTGTTTATTCACCAGCTCCAGAAGAGATCAAGGATCTAATTGAAAGATCTAAATAAATGTGTTATAATTAAGATAATATAATGGCTACAGAAAAGGGATCAACAATACTAAATAGAATCAACAAGTTTTTTGGGGGAATAACTGTAAACCCAAGAGATACTGTTATTGGCACACACTTAAATATGGAAGAGGTTGATACCTTTGAAAGTAAAGACTATATCCGCCCAACCACAATATTCGGTGCCGAATCTATCACATCTGCATTGACGAGTGTGACAAGTAGTGGCACAACCGCTACTGCAACGTCTACGTCCAACCATGGTTTAACAACTGGCGGTTCCGTTACTATTTCTGGTGCTGATGTGGCGGCATATAATGGCACCTTTGTAGTAAATGTTACAAATAATAAAGTTTTCACATACACCATGTTAAGTGACCCAGCCGACACTACTACTGGTACGATTGTGGCAACCTATACTACATTAAGGAAGACAACGGGCTATACACTTGACGAAAATGATAATCTATTTGCTATAAGCAAGGATGTAACCGGAACTCCATTGGCACAGATATGGAAGAAAACAACCGCTAGCGCTACAGCTCCTGGTGTTTGGACACATTATAAGACTTCAGCAACTTCTTCTAATGCACAAAGCCCGATAGCGTGGCATCAATATAGTAACACGGCAACATTAACAAGATCAACTGTTACTGCAACAGCAGTATTAACTGTGAACCATGGACTCAACGCTGGGGATATTGTATATATATCAGGAGCAAATCAAAGTCAATATAATGGCACATTTACTGTTTTATCTGGTGGCTTAACATCTACTAATTTTACATACACCATGACTAGCGATCCTGGTGCTTCTTCTACTGGGACTGTCAAGGTGGCCGCATCTTATCTTTATTATATTACTGGGACATCAGCCCTTATAAGGCTAGGCACAACACCATCTGCGGTAGTAGAATCCACTATAGATATAGCTGGTATCACTATGAATCTCCCTGGGCTAGGGTTCTCTAATGATAGAATTGCAATGATAAGACATAATGGTGAGCTTCATATTTTAAATGGTCAATTTGTTTCAACAGTAGATGAAACCGGTGTATTCGTTCCACAAGCTTTTGTCCTACCAGACGGATGGTCTGCAGTTAGTGCAGATATAATAGGAAATAATATGGCTATATTAGCAAGAAATATAAATAGTGGATTAAATAGTTCTAGGGTATTTTGGTGGGACTTAGTTAGTACCACTGGAGTAATGGATGAAATAAAGATACCAGTGGGTGGTCCACAAATAATAGTTAATTATCAAGAGATACCAATTATTATGTGTGCCCAAAATGGTGTGCTTTATATTTATGCGGCACCAACCAAGAATCCACAATTAATAAAGAAATTATATAATATTAAAACAGAGACTACGACACAGGCTATAATACCAAATGCGTCTAAATTTATATTTAAAGACACTGTATTCTTCGGTCTTTGGAAAACAGATAAGGTAGCCTTGTATCAGTTTGGTAGATTTGATACCACTACTGATTATGCATTACTATTAGGTAAAAGATTCGGCACTTCTACATACTCACTTCATATCCCTTATGCAGGATTTGCGGCTGGTCCTAATTTATATGCATCTTTTGATAATAACGGAACGTCTACAATTGTAAAATTGGAAGGTAATAATAGTCCGACATTTAGTTCTAATGCGGTTATAGAAACAATATATATAGACGGTGGTTCCATGGAGACACTAAAAGAATGGTTGGGATTTATCGCTATAGCACAACCAATGGCAACAAGTTGTGCAATTACTATATCAAGTAGAGTAGATGATGCTACATCTTATGACAGTAGTTCTTCTAAAGCCCTAAATAGTACTAATGATCAAATACATTCTGGCGGCACTACCGATACATATTGGAGGAGAGAATGGGTGTCTGTGGTTGGAAGAACACTACAAACTAAAATAGAATTTACAAGTAACGGGACTGCCTCCAGACCAATACTTAATAGTATAGGTATATTGTCAAGAATAACGGGTATTTACGGTTAAATATATGAGTGAAGAAATAGAAATTATAGATATTTATCAACCAGAGACTATAGAAGACTTAGGAAAAAGAGTCTCTATTTTGGAATCCAATACTTTCCCACAAGGTTCTGTTGTCAATAAAAATATTACTTCTGGATTAGCTTCTACACAATTTCAGAAAGGGGCCAAAGGATGGATACTAAATGATAATGGTGATGCCGAATTTAATAATGGAGTATTTAGGGGTTCTCTCGCTGCCTCAACTATAGATATTGGCGGTTCCGATGCTACTTCGTTCCATGTTGATATTAATGGTAATATGTGGCTTGGTGCGGCCACTTTTGCTTCAGCACCAGCAAAGATTTCAAATACTGGCTCTTTAACGGCTACAGCAGGAGCAATTGGAGGATGGGTAATAGAGCCCACTGCTATTAATTCAGCTTCTGGGACGGGTCAAAGAATGTCATTATCTAGTTCTGACAACTTAATTACATTTTATAATGCAAGCAATGCAGTCGTTTCACAGGTGGGAGCTGGGAGTTTAATTCTTTCTGCATTCAGAGCTACTCTTGACACAAGTACGACAATAGGCTTTAGAGCAACTACCGCTCAAGCTAATGATATTGGATTTGAGTTCGTTCATGACGGAAACTCGCGAGCGACTGGAGTCAACCTTCAGATAAGAGGCACTACGACTAATACATCTATTGGAATCAATGTAAACAATGATGCAAATGGTGGAGAGAGTATATACATAGACAATTCTGGTGGAGCTATCGGTGTTAGTATCCAAAATGTTGGATCAGGTGATTCCTTGACTATTGCGTCAAGTGCATCACGAAGTATCTTTATAGACCATTCATCTAATTCTCATATTGGACTAGAGATGAATTATGCAGGAACAACTTATGGCATGAAATTATTGGGAACCGATGTAGACACAACCGTTGCGTTGCTATATGCATCGGCGGCTCCATCAGGTGCAGGCGTACCAATTGTGCAACTTGTAAGAACAAATCCAGGGAATTCAATTCTTTCTATTAAATCAGATATTTCAACTTCAACAAATCATGCAGGATTAGAAATTGATTTGAATGCTTCCACAACTACAACTCCACATGCTTTTAGTTTTCTTAATGATTGCTTTGTATCAGCTGCAGTAGGTGGAACACAAGATAGAAAGATTAGAGTATTTATTGGAGGAGCAACATATTTCATACCAGCTTACGATGCTTAATCTTGATATAGCAGTAAAAATGTAGTATAATATAATAATAATGGCAACAACAAGCACTCAATTAGGACAAGATTGGACAAGGGTAGGGAATGATGTATATAATGTGGCAAATGGTCAGCTTGGCGGTAAATTAGATTACCAAACTTTTGCTACGCAATATAAGTCAAGAGGTTTAAATTTAGATATAATCCCGCAATGGCAAGCACCAACATCTTCGCCCACTAGAATCTCTAGTTTAGGTGGAGGAGCTCCTCTCGTTGGTGGACAAGTACAAAATCCCGCCCTAGATCCACAATCGGTTTCTAATGCTTTTAGTTTAGCCGCCAATTTACCACCACCAGATAATAGGCAGTTAACATCTTCAAATATAAATAATAACCCACAAAATACAGGCCCAGGATTTGATCAAACATTTAATAAACCTGGTATATTTAGTCCAGGAGAACAAAATTCTACATTTAGTGCAAACCTTACCACTCCATACAAAAATGATTTTGGTTCATCAAGCACATCTCTAGATAATACATTTAGAGCAACACCATCAGAAAACCAATTTACAAGGATTGGTACCGCCGTTTATTCTCTTAATCCAAATGGAACTATTGGTAAATATGTGTCTGCTAATGATTTTAAAAATAATAAATCCTTAAAAGGTTTAAATCTTGACAATGTCCAACAGTATAATGCTAGTAACTTAAGTGAATTGCAAAAGACCAGTATTAATAGTGATTTAGTCAGAAATGGACAGCCTGCTCCGTTCTCTGGTACTACGCCTAGCCCAGAAGTATCTAGTATTTCTTCACAAGATTTTGCCGGTGACTCACCAGCCATATCTCCTATAACTACAAAAGGCGAATTAGATGGATATATTAATGGTAAAATAACGCCAATTATATACAATAATCAACCAGACAAATCTTCATTTACGCCACCACAATCTACGAATAATAACAATGGATATTATAAGAAATGGAATACTGCCACAAGTAATTGGGATGTATTTAAAACAGATGGCTCTCATATAAAAGAGAATGATTTTATTTCAGCTGGTTTAAATATAGATCATATAAATACCCAATCCTCTAATGAGACATATGGTGGCGGAGATACATCGGATCCAACCGATCCTATAAATTTATATAGTGGGACAGACTCCAAACTTCTAACACAGGCGAATAAGATACAAGAAGATTTGAATGAGTTAAAAACTCGTGACCCATTTATGGGTAAAACGATTGATGAGATTAGAAAATCTCTTCGCGGAGAGATTGATCTTACCACAGATTATACAAATAGAAGAACAGTACAAGATAAAATTGATAATATAGTTAATGCTTATGAACAGGTACAGGGTGAGATAACTGGTAGTCGTAACTTAACTCAATCATTAAAATCTAGAAGAGGTGAATATCTTACCCAGCAACAGTTAAATATTCTAAATCCTTTAACAAGGAACTTAAATTCAATCAATGCCGCAATATCTGAAAAAGAAAAGATAGTTACAGAAAGATTGGGCGATATGGTATCACAATATAATATCTATAGAAATCAAGTTAGTGATCTACAGGGTTCTTATGATAAGCTACAAGGCAGAATTGATAAAGAAGCTGATAATATTCGCCAGACCATGAATCTGTTTATGACTAATCCAGAATTACTAAAGGGTATGACACAAGCAGAAGTCAACTCGATAAACAGCAATAATGGCATAATACCAATGTCTGTAATTGAAAGAATAGGAAGAAATGCAGGTAAAGACTTCCAATCATTTGTTTCTACTAATCCAACCACTAATACCGTACAATATTGGGGTATAACCAAAACTGGTGAACGCTTTGCCGTTGGCGGTCCACTTACAGATGTCAAACAAACTAGTGGTGGTGGTGCCGCAGGTGTTTCATCTGAATTCGAAACAATAATTGATCCAGCCTCTGGACTACCTGTAACATATAATATTGTAAGAAGTAAAGACACTGGGCAAATTATTAGTTCCACCCCTTTCGGTGCACAAGCCGGGGCAACATCTGCGTCAAATCAAAAGCAAATGTTTATACAATGGCTTGGTATGAATAAGGGCACTTTCAGTAAATCACAGCTAGAACTTGCTGCTACTCATTCAGGATTAAAACAAGATACAGAGGTTTCTGATATGTTAGAACCATTTAGTAGTGGTGCTGGGGCATTTAAAAAACAAAAAGATTCTTCTACAAGTCCAGTAGATTCTCTTAACCAATTTAGGGGAAATATTATAAATACCGCTGGCGGTAATCTGATAAGAATACAAGATCCAAACACTGGTGAAGTATATAAATATAGTAACCCAAATGATCCAGAGATCCAACAGGCAATAAATTCTGGTTGGATTAAACTATAATGGCAGAATTCATACCAACAAGAGGAATACTTGATGGAGTTGCGACATCTCAAACCCCACAAAGAATTCTTGAATCATCTAGTGGTTCAGCATTCACCCCCACAAGGGGTGTATTAGAAGGTATTCAAAATATTCAACCAGCCCAAAAACAAACACAACAGCAGCAACAGCAAGTTATACGACAAGGTATACAGCAACCAGAACAAAGAATAGTACCAGCACAAAATGTACAAACTTCTCCAGATGCTGGATGGTTACAAAAAGCGACCGTTAGTATCGGTAATTTTTTCAATCTTGGGAAAGCAACCGACATTGTTGACAGGAGTATTAACGAAGGTTATGTAGGTCAAACCAAGAATGAAATATTAAGATCTTCCATGGAACAGGTTGAATTAATGAAAAATCTAATAGATAATCAAGAAGATCCCGCTAAAAAACAAAGAATAGAAAGTAGATTATCTAGATATATACAAGATACTAATGATATATTAGGTGATGATGTTTTCCAAGCACCAAGCACTTTACAGAAATTGGGTGCCGCCGCAACAATTGCAACAACAGCAATACCAGCTGTTAGGGGTGGGCAATTATTTAATGTTGCTGGTAAATCTTTACTAAAAAAGGGATTACCATTTGGCGTTGAGGGTGGATTATTTTTGGGAGGTCAAGAAGGAATGGAAACTGGAGATATCGGTAGAACAGCAATAGCTGGTGCCGCTGGTTTTGGTTTGGGTCTTGCAACACCAGCCGCTCTTAAGGGAGTAGGATACGTTGGTGGTAAGGTGCTTACTAAACCATTGAGAGTATTAGAATCTCCAATGAGTGCAAAAACAGAAACGGGTAGAGCAATTGCAAGATTCTTGTCCCCAGTTTCTAATGTTATAAAATCAACTGGTAAAAAGGGCTTAGAATTATTTCAGAAGCTAGAAGATATTAGAGTAAGTAGAGATTTATTTATTGGTAAAGCAGAAAGTAAGTTAGACAAGTTCAACACAATATGGCAAAAGATGGATGAAATACAGAAAGATACTACATGGGATATTCTTGAGAAAAATAGTAGACTTAATCCCGAACTTGTAAATCAATCAACTAGCAAAAGAATACGCCCAAATTATACAGGAAAAGAATTGGCGGCTTTTACAGAAGATCCAATTGTTAAAAAAGCTTTATTGAGATCAGAACCAATAACTAAAGAACTGTCAGATATTCAAATTGCAACAGGAAAACATGCTGGTAGATCTTTTAAGGGTAAAACAAAACCAGAAGACATTGTCGACCCAACGATTGTAGAGACATCCACAAATAAAGTTAATTTACCCCAAAATATAACTGGTGACGTTACTGCACAAGAAATACGTACTTCTATGAAAGCCAGTGGCTATTCAGACGATATAGTTAATAGATATGTTAAAAACATAGAAAAACAACTTGGTAGTGGTGGAGAGTTTAAATCTTTTGATAGAAAAGTTATACAAGATAAATTAAATCAAGAACTACCAACTATAGTAGATAATGCAGTCACAATAGTAGAGCCTAAGCTACCAAGGGGTTTGTCTGGTGCGAAACCAAGATATAAAAATACTGAATTAACTTTTGAAAGCGATATAGATAAAGCATTATATATCGTTGGTAAATCAGAAAAGTTAAGTGCTAGTGATGGTAAATATATGGATTGGTTGAAAGAGATATTCCCAAAATTAAGTGATACCAAAATAAGAGCCAAAGGTATTTCGTTGAAGAATATTATAGCTAAAGAGGTAGATAAAAGTGTCAAAGTTGGTAGAGTTGTCATACCTAAAATTTCTGAAGCTAAATCAGTTTCTGTTAGTGGTAAATTTGTTAAAGGTTCTGAGTTCAAAAGTTTCACTCCATTACAAAAGGGTGTTGCCGCAGATACAAGTAAGGCAAGAATTATACCAAAACAATCTGGGCCATTTGCACCACATGTTCTTACTGAAGCTAAAGAAAAAGAACTTATGGGCGTACATGATCTCTCTGAAAGAATCAATAAAATAATGAAAACAAATAAGTCCATAAAAGATATACCAGATTTGGAACTTAGAAGAGCAGAAGCTAAAAAACTAGCGAAAGCAGAAATAGAAAGAAGGAAGGGGCCAGGGGCTGGTAAACTAAGAGAAAAATTCTATACAAGTGCCGCAGAAGCTAGAATGGATGGGATAGAGACCAATCTTGTAGTGGCTTACGAAAAGGCAATTAGAAGGGACGCCACTACTGCCGCACAATTAAAAGCCCTTGGATTTGATAATATAACTAGTAACCCAAACGCTACACTTGAAGAAATAGTAGAAGCAAAATGGACAAAACTATTAGATGGGGTAGAAACTGAATTAGGCGTATTTTCTGGAAAAGAAGCGGAGAATGTTTCTAAATTAATAAAGGATAATGTTGACTTTTTCATACATGGCGGAAACTTTAATGATCTTATAGTAACTGTTAAAAAGTTTAATGCCCTAAAACTTGGTTTAGCACCAATTGCTAACATGACTCAGTCAATAAATAGTTTATTAAAGGCAGATTTACCATATGTTTGGGCTGGCATTAGATCAGCATTGGGTGGCTTTAAGGGAGAGTTGGGCAAAGTATTAGAAAAGGGTGGTATTAAAACCGGACAAGAGTTTACGGAAAGAACTGGTCTTAAGAGAGCTAGTGTCCTTGATGATTGGCTTGAGAAAGACGAAAGAAGTCTTTTAGATAAAACTTTGAAACAATATTTAAGATTTTTTAAATGGACAGAGCAAGGTTTAAATAGGCCAGTCGCCTCAAATATTGGTGCACAAATGGCTTTCGGCTTACAGAGAACAATCAATTCTACTGTTAATTCTAAAATAAGAGACAAGGCCTTGGTTAATTTAGAAAATATGCTCGGCAAACAAGTAAAACTTAATAAAGCTGGCAAGGTAGCATTAGATGTACCAGACCTGCTCAGGGTTGGTAATAGATTTGCTAAAGAAACACAATTCGGTGCAAATCCTCTTGAACAACCGTGGTGGGCAAATACAGAAGCAGGTACATTATTCTGGCAATTTAAGACTTTTATTTATCAGCAAACTAGATTACTTTTTAATTCTACTATAGGAGAGTTACAGGCAGGTAATCCTGGTAGGGCAGCAAGAAACTTTGGAATAATTGCCACTATGTATCCGATGACTGGTTCTGTTATAGGCTCTTTAAAGAATATAATAACTGGGAAAGAAACCAATTATGATTTATGGACAGTAGATGGATATCTAAAGAGTATTGGACAAGTTGGAGGCATGGGTATGTTCCAGGATGTATTAGAGGCCGCATTTAGAAGTCCTGAAGGACTAATGGCATTCTTTGCTGGACCAACGGCCGGAAGTTTATCTTCTATAGCACATAATTCTGTTAAGGCCATACAAAATATGTCTGACGGAGAAATACCTTTAGAAAATGCTAATGAAGTTATGAGGAGTATTATGGGCGGCGCATATAGAGTCCCAGAAAATCTTCTAGATGAAATATTTTAGTTATTAAATTTAGGCTTGAAAATAGTCAATAAATAAGTTATAATAAATACATATGGATGATGCATCTTAATTATTATTTAAAAAGGCCAAAGAATGGAAATTAAAAACCACGGAGTAATTCTAGGACAAAGGGATACCGACTATATCGCAGGTACTTTGCCATACGAGATAGTCAATCCTACTGGAGATTGGACTCCCTACCTACCACTAGGGGAATATCAAAGACTCCCCTCTTATTCTTTTGACACAATGGCTTGCGTCACTTTTTCTGCCCTTAACATAATCGAAACCCTTTACTTTTTTATTACAGGAGTAAGACGAAACTTCAGCGACCGATTCACCGCCAGAATGTCAGGCACGACACAAGATGGCAACTGGCAATGGAAAGTAGCTGACTCTATAAGGAAGGCTGGAATAGTGGACGAGGAACTGTGGCCTGCACCAACATCTCCTAGTACAACTTGGGGTGAATACTATTCTGTTCCTCCAATAGAAGTTGTAAACAAGGCTCTGGAGTTTAAAAACGACTGGGAAGTAACCTATGAGTTTATTGACTTTACTAGAGAGAGTTTACTTTATCACTTGAAACAAGCACCGATCCAAGTAATTATTCCAGGCCATGCAGTTATGAACTTCTTAACAACAGACCAAGTATATAAGTATTTCGATAGCTACTCTCCATTCGTAAAGGAGAGGGTCGAGCCATTCGTTTACGCAATGAAACTAATATTAACTAAAAAAACAATGAAACTAACAAAAGAACAAGTAAATGGACTTTATCAGCTAGGGTTTAAACGAAACGTAGACTCTGGTGGTGAAGCAACATGGGTAGGTAAGGAACTAGATTTCGTTTTAGACGGACTATTAAATTCTAAAGAAAACATAAAGTATACACCAATCTTTCAGGCAGTCAAAAGTCTAGAGAATGATTTAAGAAATGGTGATTTTTAGATAACTTAAAAATAAAGAATGGTCGAACTTTATAAGATTAATTAATTATATAACATACAATGGAAACATTATTAACGCCAGCAGTAACAATATCGGTAGTTATGGGATTGGTAGAAGTAGCTAAAAGAACAGGATTAGGATCAAGATTCCTTCCTTTGCTAGCGGTAGCATTGGGAGTAGGATCATTCTTCCTAGGTTTTACGGACTCTGTATTAATAGGATTAGCAGTAGGTCTTAGTTCGGTAGGATTATTCTCTGGAGCAAGAGCCGCCTCAGGCAACTAAATAATAGTTGTATCAAAAAAGAAGCCGTTAGGCTTCTTTTTTGTTTAACTAATATACTATATATCCTAAATTTCTTGGGTCATTTATATTATAAGTATTGTCTGATACAATCCAGAGACCTACTATATTGCGAGAACGTACAATAATTTTATCGTCCGTAACTTTTACAATAACCCCGATATGGCCAAACCTACTTAAATTCTGCACCACTATAGCGCCTACTGTCGGCACTCTTGAATTAATATATCTAGTCCATGTATTCGCATTGCCAGAAAACTTTACTCCAGTGACGTGCTGAATATATCCGACACATTGTCCGGCACCAATACCATTATCTGATGGCAATACTATGATTTTATTCGTTGGTCCAAAAGGTTTAACTACCTTTTTAGGTATCTCTATCATACTAATAGCTGTGACATAAGCAGAGTCATAACTATCGTTGGGTATACTCATTTCTGTGGTTATTGAAGCATCAACAAAAAGATCTCCAACGAACCCCGACGCATGGTTTGTCCCAAAATATATTATTGAGAGTACAAACGTTAACGTCAGAAGGGCAATCGCCAACTTCCTACTAACTATTTTTTTAATAAACTATTGCTTGTTTTGCCAAAATAAGGGGGCTTTTCCTTATAAACATGCGGTTATTCGACCCATAATTGTTCCTTAATGCTACCATAATATGACCTCAAAATCAATAGGTTTTACTATTTTTGGAGATTAACCTTGTAATTGTTTGTAAAGTTATTTTCTATATAAATATTCCATCGATGTGCTTCCCTTAGATGCAGGAATACTTCTTTATCAAATTCTAAATCCGTATCAATTCTTTGATATTCAAACTCCTTACCATCTTTCGGAATACGTAGTACCGCTCTTTGTTCTGGTCTCTTAGCTCCTTTAATTAACATCTCGTCTAGGGCAAGCCAGTATCCCGCAGTTTGTAGAGCTACATCCTCGGATATCTGATTAGATGTTTTGAAATCGCCAAGGGTTAATATACCATCTATATTAGCTACAAAGTCACAAGTACCAGCATATTTATGTATCATACTTCCAACTAGTAACTCACTTGCTAACCACTCAACTTTGTGTTGTGACTCCCAATCCAAAAACGCTTTAATAGCAGAGGCGGCCTTTTCATCCTTGGGCGTATCTTTCTTCTCTCCTTTAATATAAGATTCTATCCAGTCATGTGCAATAGAACCAGCAACTAATGCTTCTTTAGATCTCTTGGTATGTGCATTCTTTGCTTCTGTTAAAATTTCATACCACTTCTCTGGAGTAAACTTCTTAATCTTCTCAAGTTTACTAGAAAGATATTCCATACCATCTTTCTTATTAAATTCTTTAGGATCAAACCATCCAAGATACTTTACGGCCATTTTAACGGTCCACCATTTTAAAAATTCTTTTGAGCGTACATTTAATATAGTAGTAACACCAGTGAATAATTCATTATTGAGGGTGCACGTATATGCGTGCTTTTCCTCATCAAAAGTTATTGGTACTTTTTTTATTTTTAATTTATTCATTTTTTAGTTTCTTCTTAATGGTTCTTCTTTGTTTTTTATTATCTAAATGATAGGGAATGATCCATTTATCAGATGGTGATTTTATCTTCGTCCTGTATTTTATTTTCTTTAATCCTTTTTTTAACATATCTTAATGATTTATTTCTCATTGTATTAAATTTCTTTTTAATCATATTCGGCTGATAACCATTATGTTGTGCATATATACTTACCCAAATTGGCCATTGCCATCCCTTCATCCATTCTTTATAATACTCTAATAGCTCTTCTTTCGCTAATAATGTTTTGGTACCTATATGTCTAGGAGGCCATTTCCCAGATATAGATATAGCATCTAAAATATGTAACATAATTCCTTCAATCAAATACATGATACCATCGTATTCATAATTTTCTCTATCTTCTTCTTTTATTCGTTTATGTTTTGTCTCCATACATCGTATTCATCCACGGCCCTAACTAGGTCACGGAAATTATCTTTGTATGGATCTTTAAGGCTGTTCAAGGCTATTGCATTATCCCAGAACTGTTTACCCTTCCCCAACGTTTTAATTACTTTACCATCTATTCTTTTAAGAATCATCGATGGCCAGTTGTAGTCCTGGCCGAACTTTATTATTTTATCTACATCTGTCATTATATATTATTTGTTCTAATTTTTAGATCCCAGCAGTTGATTTCATACTAAGGTTATATCTTTGCCATCCGCCGCAATTTTGGCATTGTGCTCTCTGATAACGATTCGTTTGTGTCACCGCGGTACCTCTAGATTGTAATTTGTTTGAACCACACTTATTACAAACTATACCATTTTGGGTAAAAACATTAAGATTCTGATGATTAACCATCCATGGACGTAATTTCAGATATAATTTTTCTAACAAAATTGTATCCCAAGAATTATACTTAAGCATTTTTTTCCAAGATAACGGGTCTCCGGCCATACATCCCGTCCAAAGTACGAATCCCTCATGATGAACCTTTCGGCCTATCTTGAAATAGTCACATAAGTCATCTAAACTATAACTTGGCAATCTTAAGTATTTTCTTGCTTCTAATTTTGTATCTACTTGCTTATATGGACTAGGTGGCGTTAGTCCATGATAGGCAAATCTAGAATTCATCAATTTAACATCAAAGGACTTTGAATTTTGGCCAACCACTATATCTGCTTCATCCATAAGACTCCACAATTCCTTGACTATAAATATATCATCTAATGATCCCTTTTTATACCCTTTATAATCTGGCCAGCCTTTTGTAATTTGTTTGCCACCAAGCCATTTTGCGCTAAACGATAAGATGCGTACATGTTCTATAAACTCTATAAGATTGCTTTCGTATTTGGGACCCCACGAATACGCCTGTATGGGGCTTGACTCCAAATCGATCATAAGTATTTTAGGAAATATATTCATATTATTTAACTATCCCATCTATTAATCCGATTTTTAATGCTTCAATCGAACTCATCCATATTTCCTTACGAGTTATCATATTAGATAATTGTGATCTACTTATTTTACATCGTTTCGCCATAATATTTAATACTATGCCAGATAACGTCACCATTTCTTTTGTGCTATCCTGCATATCTGAAGCTCTCTCCATAGAGAACGATACCCATCTTCTTGGTTCATGAATAAGAAATCTTGCATTTGCAGTTGCAAATCTTTTTTGCATAGCTTGTAATATAATCATTGAAGCTGCTGAAGCGGCCATCCCCTCTACATATGCCTCTGTTTTAATCTTATTATTTTTCAGGGCAATTAATCTATCATACAAAGCCATGGCATGATAAGCACTCCCTCCAGGAGAGGTTATGAAGAATCTTATCTTTTTAAATCCTTTACTTTCTAAATAGCTTATTTTCCTCATATAATCAGAAGTATTAAATTCATCTATGGCCTCATCAAATCTAATGATCCCCCTATTTAGTTCTTCAAATTCTAATCTATCAGATAAATCTGCTGGTCCAGACTGTTCTAACTGTATTGGTAAACTTTGTTTTTTAGCTAATTGTTTTTTCATGTTTTAATATTTCTAATTCTATTAATATTTTTATATAATCATCTTCATCCACAACCACATATGCTTGTGAAGAATTAGGCTTTCTGATAACTAATGTGGGCGGTCTATTGGCACCGAATTCTTTTTCTACCTCTATAGCCTTTTCATACCAATCTTCTATTGCCCACGTTGCAGAATTTTTTAATTCGAAGTGGCGTTTAAAGACACTATCATTTGGTAGATTACTAAATAAAAGATCTGCTGGCTCGAAACTATGAATACTGCCAGATCGTGGGGTTCTCCTCACTTTGTAATTTAACCCATACTTATCAAACTGTGCTTGTAATTTCTTTGCAAACCTTAACTCGTTCGCAGAACCTTTACGTTTTGACGAACGGCCAAGTCTACTTCTATCTTCTGGACACATAGAAGATTTCTTGCCATCATCCTTATATTCCTTGCCACATTTTGAACAGATTTTTATCATTATGCTAAATTAGGCGGCGTATTTTGTTCCTTTAATATATCCATGATAACCTTTTCCATTGATTGCGATATCTCTTCTAATGTGATTGTCTGGGCTAATGTTGTTATCTTAAGATTCTGTCCTTCTGGTGCAGAATAATCTTTCTTAACCCACATCAAGAAAAATCCATCATTATGATCGGCGGGATCACCATTTATTGTTATGCCGATTCTTTCTCTCGCATGTTTATTAATAATATTTGCTATTTCTTCATCAATACTCTTTGTATTAACGAATTGTTCCAGAACTATACTAGAAATCTTCTTGCTCTTCAACTGTTTCTTTTGTTGTGTCATTTGTATTTGCTCCTAGTAATTTGGATTTTATAATCTCCATATCTAGTGCTATTTTACGTAGTAATATTGTACTCTCTGTAGATTCTAGTTTACTATTAATTTCTGTATTTCTCTTTGATCCTACGCTATCAGATGTTAATAACCAGATTTTACCATCCACCAATGTTATACTAACTGTGTCGCCTTTTGCATACTGAAGAAGTTTACCATGTAAGGCCTCACTAGCAAAGAACACCTTATCGTCTTTTGTAAAGTAGGTAAATGATGTCTTGGTTCCCCATTCTGTATCCCTAGTATTCGATTTGGCTGCACCTGGGTCAGTATCTAATGTTAACTGAACCTCTTTATCTGCTTCAAATTTCACTATTTCCCTTAATTTCTTTTCTTTTGTTGGCATATGTTTATTATTTATTTATTATATCAATACTATCACACTTCTTAAGATAAGACAAGACCTTTATCCACAGCCCCCTCTTTATTCTTTATATATTCAAGAATTGCGGCCTTATCACCTATCTTTTCCCCAGTCACAAAATACGTCCTTCCAACAAGCTCGACCTGTTTGTTGGTTATCATAACATTTAATCTATCTTCTTCTATATTAAAACCCTTACCAAAAATAAATTCAAATTCTGTAGATAGATTAGGGCTGGCGGATTTATTCTTATCCACCATAACCTTTATTATCATACCTTCTGCATTTTCTTTGGTACCTATCCATCCAATTCTAGTAGAATTTAATCTAAGATTAGCATAGAATTTAAGTGCAAAACCTCCACTTGTTGTAGTAGTTGGTGCATTAGGCATTCTTGCAATAGTCCCTCTTATTTGATTTATAAAGACAAGAGCAGTATCATTCCTCAATATTGTACCTATAACTTTTCTTAAACCTTTAGACATCATTCTTGCCTGAAGAGCCATTGTATTTTGTTCGTAATCATTTTCTAATTCCGAGGATGGAACCATGGCCGATACACTATCTACAACAATAAGTCCACATCCACTTTCTGACATACTTTCTATAAGTTCGAAAGTTTCCTCCCCAGTGACAG
>JGI1221J13441_10000416_pt1 | contig 19527 bp, 29 predicted proteins | sample LakVidmifraction_4_FD_13441 | JGI IMG/M metagenome (IMG submission 13441) | reverse complement strand
TGTAAGCGAGCGGTTGCCGTAGTTAGATTTATACCCACGCCTCCAGTACCTTTTGTGATAATGTTAAGAGATACGTTAGTGTCTCCGCTACTTGCATAGACACCCATTCTGGGTGAGCCTCCTGTAGAGGCATTTGACATGTACAGCGAAGCGGCTGCACTGCCTGGGTTGTCTATAAACAGCATTGGGTTGCCATTCGACCCGACGATGTTATTACCGATAAAGCTATATGAAGCTGTAATACCGAAACGTGTTGCCCCTCCAGCACCGATATATACACCAGTGCTGTCGCCCGCTATCCCAATAGTTGATGTTCCAAAATTAATAGTTGGTGTGGTCCATGACGTATATGCTGGGAGCGTTAGACCCCCAGACGAAAGAATTACACGCCCAGTTCCTTTTGGCGTAAGTGTTATCCCTATATTCGTATCCCCACCAGTTGCTGAAAGGATTGGAGAAGCACCTGCGATTGAGTTTGTGATAGTCAGTTCATTCACCGCAGATGTAACGCCTGTGAATTTCAAAAGCTCATTGCTATTTACATCACCAATTCCTAACCCAGTTGCATTGAAATTTAACTGACCTGTCATTGTGTCGCCAGCTTTGAGGACATAGGGTGTTAAAGCAGAGCTAGTAATATAACCACTTGGATTTGAAGCGTTATATTTCAAATCAAGAGCGGCTTGTAANTCTGTCTGAGTAGAGAGCGTTCCTGTTATCGTTCCCCATGCAGTAACTGGGAATAACATAACAACCCAATCGCCTAAAACGGTTGGGTCAGCTCCTTGTAAGATAAATGTTTGAGTTGTGTCTGTTCGTATTGCTACGTCTCCTGTATTCGCCGCTAAAGCAAGCATAGCCGCCTGAGAGGCTACTACGAACGTATTAGTAAGGATTGCTGCAGGAATCTGTGCGATAGGAACTTTACCTGTTATATCCAGTGAAGCATATCCACTCACAGCCCCTTTATTAGCTACATTTTCAGCTGTATATCCGAGGGAGTTCTGTTTAGCGTTTAATGCGTTCTGTAAGTCTACCTGGGATGAAAGCGTGCCAGTAATACTTCCCCATACTAACGATGCACTCGTAATAAATCCAGATGGATTTGAAGCGTTGTATTTTAAGTTAAGAGCGTTTTGTAAGTCAGTTTGATTTGATAATGTGCCTAAAATACCACCCCATGAAGCACCTCCACCAGATAATGATAATAAATCCGCCGTGGTTATCAAAGTGCCATCTCTCCAGTCGGAGCCTGTTTGAATGACTATTCCATTACTATGATAAAAGGCACTTGCCATAGGGTTGTAAATTTACTTTAAATCAAGTAGCTAATTAGCTCTATGAATAAGTTTGTACATTAGAGATACCTGTATTTGTACCGTTGTTCACGATAGCCACGTCAGTAAAGGTGTTTGAGATAAGGTTCTTATTAGCTGTTGCTGAAAGTGTAATAGTCTTGCTACTTGCTGATTGTCCAACCTGAGAATTAACAATCTGATTAAAGTCCCCATTGATAGTAACGTTGGAGTCAAAGAATACATTGTTTAATTTACTTCTATCACCTCCGATTACCACCGCAGTTGTGTCGCTGAATATGCAGTTTGTAAGATTTGCAACCGTACCTGCGTTAAAAACTACAGCTCCATCTACTCGTGTGTTTACAAAGGTACTTACTGAACTTCCTAAATCTAATGAACCTGATGAAAGATAAATATTAGAACCAGTAACGTCGTTACCACTAACGATAAAATTTAGAGAATCTTGAACTGAGTTGATGTCAGAAAACGTACCTCCATTTGCACTTATTGAAGCTGCGGCTCCGTAACTTAGTAGTCCATTGATTATCGCACCAGATACAGTTGTAATGGTATTTGCCGCAGTGTTGAATGTTCCTTTTAACTTAATATTTGAAGCAATACCTTGAACTAACGCTAGGGCTAATGCACTTGATACTCCACCCCCGACAAATGTAACGTCAGTAATTCGAGACGCTCTATGCTCAACGTAAAAGCCACCTCCACTATTATTGTTGAGGTTTATTGTTACATCTTCGGCGTATAGTAGACCAGCGATACCTAAGGATAATGTCGCATCAATTCCAGTAAAGTAGTCACTCGTGTTAGTCGATGTATTTGTTAAAGTTAAGCCGCCCCGAACAGTAACTGAGTTTGTAGCAAGTATATGCCTAATTGCGTGTCTGGCTGATGTAGTATTAGCCCAAGCGAATGTTCCAGCACCTTCAATAATTAAATGACTACTACCTGCCGCAGCTGTTGAGAAGTAAATACCATCATTAAGGGTTAAAGTAAATCCCTTTAAAATGTTTAACTCTAAGGTTACCGCAGTTGGGATAGCGACTGAAACTGATACTGTTAGATTTCCACTAACCAGTAGTCGAGTTTTACCAGCTGTAATTGCTGTAGCTATATCTGTATAATCAGCACCCGAATCAGCAACTGTTGCGTCGTAGTAGGTTACGCCGACAATGTCAGATAGGTAGGCTAACTCACTACTAACGGAGTTGTAAGCGTGGAATCTTTGAGTGCTATTGTTGTACCACACATCACCAGTCTGTGGAGTTGATGGGTCTGTTGTTCTATTTGTGAGTCTAAAATCTGAAGCGTCTCCTAAGTTGTTGAGACTGAATAAAGGAAATGTAGTTGCGGTGTCATTATCTTCTAAGTGAACCATCGCATCTGTGCGAATACCTCCAAAATCATTTGATAAAAACGCAAAGTGATTCATCGTTGCACCAGATATATTTCGAGCGGAGAATCCACTTCCAATAGTTCCAGAGCTGTTCCTTATTATATAACCCTCATCAATAGCCCCACCCTCATTATTACCTTTAAATAAGCTACCATTACTTGGGTTCGTTGATGCGAAAGAGTAGGCTTCAAAATGATTACTAGTACTACCCATTGCATCGCCCGTAAGAGTGACGACTGCAGTACCTGTAGTTGATGTGAATGTTGGGGGAGCAAATGTCTTGTAGTCTATACTGATATTCGCAATGCTATTTGTAGTGACTCCGTTAGAAAACGAGCCAATCTGATAAATAGATTCGTCCCCAGCAACGTTTGAATCTTTAATAGTAACTGTTCCATACCCTGGAATTGCACCAGCCACAGCTAAATCAACGCCAAACTCAATAGATGTAGCCGAAGGAAATGTTATTGCTGTGTCGTTTACAAGCAAGTAAGATATTGAAAACGCTGGAAGTCCTGCCGTAGGTCCTGTGGCACGTTTAGATGCTGAATAGTTTACAGCAAATGGTGCTGCGAACGTTGAATCCGCTGAGAATAGAGAGAAGTTACTACCTCCGTATGGAATTCCGCCAGAAATTACACTCACAGAGCGAGAGCCGTCGTATAGAATCGAGTTACCTCCAGTATAGGCATCTTGGAGTGTGCCACCTACACTAGAAGATACAAGGTCATATTGACCCGATAAAGGGTTGAATTTAATTCCCATATAATTATGTTCTAGTTGAGGTTAATAAGTTGTTACTAGCGTCGTAAGTATTAGTCAACGTTGCAACAGTAGCACCTCCTGCTCCACCAGTCTTAAATATTGCTGTAAGCATATTATTACTTGCGTCATAAGTCATTACAACATAGTCGTAAGCAAAAGGTACTAAAGCATTCTGCTCAGATGAAGATGTTGTAGAAGAGAATACTTTGTACGCAGCTGTATCAGTAGTTCCTGTAGTAGCTTTCTTTCCGTAGATAGTTCCAGTCTCGTGGTCGATACTATACTCACCATTAGCAAATCCATTAGTTAAAGCATCTGCTTTTGCTGCACCAGATGATGCCTGGTACTGTTCAGAAGCAATATATTTAAAAGGAACTCTAGTTGTGAGAATTGTTCCAGTGGTCAAGGCTAAAGAAGTGTCGTTGCTATTCCCAATAACATTTCCTAAAGAGTTTAAAATACTGCTATTCGCAAGTTTAATTACTACAACCGTCCCTGCGGCTTGTCCTGCGTCAGTTGTAAGAACTCCAGAAGCATAATACTTAATTGTTAGTGCTTCACCTGATATGTCCGCAATAACATCTGCATTAGAGCTATTAATTGGCATTCGTGTTTGCTGAGATACGTTCTGTTGTTGTGTTGGGCTTAATAATGTTGCCATATTTTTTATTACTAATCATTAGGAGGTGGTCTACGAAAATCGTAACCCCACCACCTCTAATAACTACTAAGTTAGTTAGCAGTAAAGATTACCTTTACCGTTTTTTAATGCCTTTGATGAATCAAACTTCAGAGATGCCTTGCCAATCCTGTTAGCAATAGGTGTCTTTGAAGATTTTCTAATTCCCATAGCCATAGCTTTTCTCGGACTCATGTCTTTTTCACTATACATATATTTTTGTTAGTGAGTTAAGCCTCAGGAGTAACTTCAGGAGTAACTTCAGGAGTTTCAACTGGAGTTTCAACTGGAGTAGCTTCCTCAGTAGAGACTGTCTCTTCTGTGGGTGTTAATGTTTCTTCACTCATAGTTGTTATTTAGTGAATTAAGCTGCTGTGTAAACTGGAGCTGTAGCACCGTCAACAATGTTGTAAAGTGCTGTTGGAATCCAATCCACACCGTTAAATGTTAACTCAGCAACGTCACCAACATCAGCAAATACGACAGTCGCAGTGCTATTAAAGGTAAGTGTTGCGTCACCACCGTCTACAATCATCTGAACACGTTTCTTCTGACCAAACATAGTTGCATCAGCTAAAGTAATAGCTAAAGCACCAGAGGTTGTGTTAACAGTTGTGTTGTATTCAGTTAAAGTAACCGCAGCTGCAGTAGATAATACTTGCTGAGTGTTTACTGTGACAAACTCTACTGTTCCAGTGTTAAAGTTAGAAACAATCCGACCTCCCTGGATAATAGTAGTAATACCACTTACAGAAACATCACCTGTGATGATAGCTTTATCTGCAGACTCGTCCCATAGAAAGGACTTACCAGTAGTTGCTCCAAATAGTTTCACGTCATAACCTGTATCATTCACGCCTACTGTGAATGGTGCGTTTACTTGTGAAGTTCCATCAATGGTAACAACATCAGCTGAAGAATCTCCCAATGTTACATTGCCTGCATAGACAACGCCTCCTGTGATGGTTTCTGAACCAGCAACGATAAGGTCGCCACCTAATGTCAAGCTATCTAAATTTGTTATACCCATATTTTTTGCATTAAGGGAGGAATGATATACAAGGCTTTCACCGTTCCTTTATCTTGCAAGGATAAGTCCAACTTCCCCCCAATTAATTATATTTTTGTAAGTCCTACAATCCTGTGCTTCCAACAGCTCCTTCATATGTAATCGTATCGTACTGTTCACGATATTCACCTGCATAAACATAAGTCCAGTTTGGTGTGTACTGAAAAGGAGTCAAAACTGTCTCCAATTCCTTACGAACGAAGCGGTAGATGTTGTGAGAATCAGCAAGTAAGAACCAAGCTGTATCAGAACCTGTTCCTGCTGAACCCATGAACTGACCAACCTTAACGATAATGCCGTATTTAGCAGAGTACCAATTAGGGTCGTTGTTAGCTGTTCCAGGGCGTAATACAGCTTCTGTAAGAACAAAGGCTGCTTTAGCTAGAGCTGGTGGCACAACTAATACTGAAGGCTGATAACCAGCGATAGTACCGTCTTGTGTCTTCTGCTCCATTAAAGCCTGGATTGCTGCTGTCAAAGAAGCATCTGAAAGAGGACCTGTAATCAAATTGCTTACAGTTTCCCCAGAGATAGTTGTGTGAGTAGCTGAGATGAAAGACTCTCCGTCATTAGTCAACTGAGTTGTAAATGCGTTGCGGAAAATTCCCTGTGAAGTCTTATCCTTAGTAACACGAGCCAAACGACCGAAATCCTGCATCATCTTTCCGATTGCGTCAAACTTAGCATCGTCAAAGAAGTGCTTTGGAATATTAACTGACTTTGCAAAAGCTGCAATGAGAGTTGTCTTTGTGTTTGTGATACTAGGAGAAGCCTTAGTTAAATCCTGCTCTTCAGCACGAGAAGTGAAGTAACCAGAACCACCGTAGCTGTCTGTAATCACCGCTGAATTGTCAGTGGATGACTGTCTGAATACTGATTCGTCTGAGAATGCCAACTTATCTGGAGAAAACGGCTTGTTAATCTCTTGATAAACTACGGCATCCAACTTTGTCTTAGTGACATCGTTCGATGATGAACTATTAAATGACATATATTTTTATTTTAGTGGTTATGCGATTGCACCTTCAATAGCCGCTGGGCGGAATTGGAAGTAAATTTCGTTGTTGTCTGGATTACCACCGACAATGATAAGTCCGTTTACGTTACTATCANNGACAGCTGTGTCGATAGAGTAAACTCCAGAAGTAAGGTCAAACAATACTCGCTTGCCCATTAAAACGTTAATTTTAGCTTGAGTATCAGCAGCAGTTGCTGACTTAGCATGGCATGAGTACACAGTTGCTGAATTAGCACCGTCATATACATCAAGACCTCCATCGGCTGTAGTTGTCTGGGTTGAATCTGATTTAACAATTCCAATAACACGAGTAGTTGTTCCTCAATTTTGTTATCGTAGAAGTTTTTTATCTCCTACTTCTATATATTCCTATATAGTTCAGCATATATCTTCCCTTTCGGGGTCGGCACTCTTGGATGGATTATTGTTGGGACTCACCATCTATGCGTTACGCCTTCTAAGAACATCTTAACCCATTCTTAGCTTGGCTCGGTATTACCCGTTCTGGGCTTCCACCGAATTCACCGACTTTGTACTAATCCCTGAAATAGTTTTTCAAAATTCTTTTCTTTTCCTCGCACAGCTGAATGACAACTTATGCAAAGAGTTATGAGGTTATTTAATTTATATCTTAGGTTTGGATACTGCTTCCAAGGCTTAATGTGATGTGCGTGGAGCTTGCTCTTAGCTTCTTTGCAAACCATACACATTCCATCTCTCTCCCTAGCTTCTTTTTGTATATTAACTGCTTCAATTCTAGCTCTTAAAGCTTTTTCAGTTACTATACCCTTAAACTTAGGGTGATTTTTACCTCTTATTTCTAAATAAGGCTTTCCTTTCCTTGGAGATTTATGCCCTTTTTTGAATTGACCCTTACCCTTACTAAGGTCTAGCCCTTTCATTCCTTTATTCCAAGGTGTAAGCCCCTTCTTAAAAGAGCCAGTATTTTTCCTTCCTAAATAACCACATTTTAATGAACAGAATTTATTTCTGCGTCCTGGAGTTTGGAACTCCTTGCTACATATTGGGCATTGTTTTTTAATCATATGCTTATATTGTAGCCGATACGCAACCTATTATCAAGAAAGAGAGTGACTAGAAGTTAATCACTGGCTCTGCGTCAGCTAAAGGAATAACATACTTAGAGCCTGCAATCTTAGCTTTTACTGGCTCACCTGCAAGCATTGCTGTTGCATTGGCTTCGCCAAGGTAGGGATTAGTCGGTGTGACGTTTCCACTACCACTGTTGATAATGTTTACGTTAGCATTAGACATATTTTTTTATATTAATTTGTTTTCTGATATTTACGAGTAATGAAGTTATCTATTGCATTACTGAATTTTTCAACATCACTTGAAAGATTGTTCTTAGGTTTAAGCTGTGGTCGTTGTCCATTAAAGTTAGGAGTTGCTTGCGTGGTTGAATTAACCTTTGCAGCATGAAGCAATGATTTGTTTTGCTTCAATATCTTATCCTTATTGGCAATAACCTTAGCGAGTTCTAGGTCACGAATAATCGCTCCCCTTGTTGACCCACTGCGTTGGATAGTATTCTCGAAGTGGTGAAGAATCAGGGCTTTTTCGTCATCGTTTGATGCCATGGCTAAAGCCTCATCATTGATTACGTTCTCAACCATTGAAGATTGAAAATCCCCCATTTCTTCCCTTACTCTCTTAGTTACCGTCTCTACAATAGATTCAACATCGTCCTCACCTGCTTGTTCCTTTAACTCTCTATTCTCACGCTCTTTCTTGAGCATGCCTTGCTTATAACTGTCAGCAAGTTGTTTCTGTTTATCTAACTCGGCTTTGTAATCGATAACATCTGCTTCAACTTCCTCGGTGTTTTTTTGTTCGTCACCATCGAACGGTGTTTCAGGAGTTTCTTCAGATTCGTTTCTTTCCTCCACAGGAACATTTGGAGTGGTAGTTTCATCTACCTCGGGCTTCAGTTCCATGTCTTTGTTTGACATCGTAATAACTTAATAATTAATCCACTTATAAGTGGGAGTATAAAACCTAGTCTAAGTTTCAAACTCCCACCTACGAGTGTTTATATCTTTGATATTTTACCAATAAACGTTTCCATTAATTCAGTGCAATACAACATACTCTTACCAAATATTATCTCATCAATATTAGTAGCCTTGTGATACATTCGTGTATTCGCTGATAGTTGTAACGAACGTTTAACTTGCCTCCATAGCTGACCTTCTAAAAACTTTTGAGCTTCTTGTGATACACCATGTAAAGTTTCTTTACTGACTATTACGCCATCAATCTTTATACCATGAGGTGTGACTTGCCATACGTCATCTATCGTTACTGCATTGAATAAATGCGAAGTAATAAACGATGCTAATGGAAGTTTACCTTTACGGAATAATTTAATCAGTTCCTTCTCTTCTGTTGTGTATTCACTTTTCATTTTAAGCTGGTATTGGTTTAGGTGTGTTTACATTTGGTGCTCCTCCTAATTGCTGTACTAATCTATTCGCTCCAGCACCTTGAGGTACCTCTGCATCAGGACTTACTGGTGCAACTTGAGGCTCTTGAATAAACTTATCTTCTTGACCTGGTCTAAACTGCTCCACTAGAAGTTCAAACATAGATTTCTGATTAGCTAATGGACTCATTACACCTCTGTCATAAAACTCTAGGGCAAATGCTCTCTCTGCGTCTTCTGACTTCTTAAAAATAGTATCTGCGTTGATATGACAGGTGTACTTGAGGTCACGAATAGCTTGAGGGTTTACTTGAATGATTGTTTTACCAGTAGTCTTCTCTCTTTTTAATAAATCAAGACTCTTCTCTAATACTTTATCTTGCTCCTTTTCACCGTATGGAATATCTTCACTAATTTCAATTTGACTTTCCTGTGAGCCTCCCTTCTTACGAATGAGAATAGAAGCGTACTTCAACGATGTGTCTGTATCTGAAACCTCTCCAAGCTGAGGCATTGTCATGTGTTCTACAATAGTTGGAAGTCTTAGGTTACCAAATTGTACTACTAGATATGCTAAGAACTTACCAAAATGTCCTAACTTAACTTTAATCTCCTCTTCAATACGAGATGTCTGATAGGCTGTCATGTCCTGTTGAGTAACGTTCTGCTTTGAAGACTGTGAAGCATTATTTTCAATCCCCTGTAATACATTCATTCCCAGTCCAATATTACCCTGAGGACCGATATTCTTTAACTCTGAACCCAGGGCTAATGACGTAGTGAGTCCTGGCACCATTATAGTTCTATCTATAACGTCATCACCGTACAGTGCCATTGGAGGCATCATCTGTAAGTAAGTTCCGTCTAAGATGTAATTGATTAACATATCAGCAGCATCTTGGTCGGGACTTAAATCGTCAACCATAGACATCCAATAAATAAACTGACCTGAATCGTATAGCCCGTATCCCGACATAGCGAACGGATATAGCTTATCTTCACGTTGTAGTGGTCTGTCGGGTTTATCCATTAACACTCCATTTACTATTCTTAACTCTAAGTCTGAGATACGAGAGTAAACTGTAAGCTCTTCAACTGAGTTATCATTAAACGACATCTCTTGCTGTTGATAGTAAGTGTTTGAGGTATCACTAAAGATACGAACACCTGCACGAACATAATCCTTGAAATCCTTATTATCCCCGTACTTAATAACGGCGGACTCGTAACTAATGATTCTCTTGTGAATAATGAAAGGTTGTTTTTGTACGTTTTTACCAGCGTAAGCATCACCAAAGTAAATCTCGTCTAGTGGAATTGTATCGCATTGATAACCTGAGAATACTTCGTCGGTTAACTTCTTAACATCAAATGTTCCGTCTTCTTTAATGACTTTGAAATCTCTCTTATAGTCAACATATCCTTCATATAAAATAGTTCCTGGAAAAACCAACATACCAAGGACTGAGTAAAGTAATGACATATCATATCCTGACTGTTCATTGGACCACTGCATAGCGTCTTCCATAATACTTGAATGGGTCTTATCAACGTCATTCTTACGGTTCTGAGCTACTACACGAGGGTACATGATATTAGCTGTAACGTAAGAAGCCACTTCAAGAACTTTGTTTCTAGTAAGTGGTCTTATGGTATTAGCTCTCCATGCTGTTGATACGTCTGATGTATCAATAGGCTCGACTAAATTGATAAACCTAGATTGCTGATTGTTCATCTTAGTCTCTAAATCAATATATCCAAACTCACGATAGGGATAATGTCTTACTCTATCAGCTTGAACCAATATATCTCTAATCTCTGATAAGCGGTCTTTAACCTCCTTTGACGGTTGATAAGTAGAGAGTGTATCTAGTACATTCCCTTTTTGGTCAATCACTGGAGTTAAGGATAGTTTGTATTTTTGAAATTCCATTATTTTTAATTATCTTCTAAATGCTGGTCTTCCTGGAATAATCTGATTCCTATTAGCCTGACTTAATTCTTTTCTTTCAGCGTGATTCAATGTTACTGCCATATATCTAAATGCGTCTGCATAATGACTTGACCAATCATGTACTGGGTGTGGCTTGTATTCATTACGCTTCTCATCAAACTCTTTATGATAGTTGGATAGAGCTTTAAGTCCCTCTTTACACTTCTCAGTATCAAACCAACACTTTGAAAAGAATGCACGACCGTTGTTGATTCCTTCGATAATCTCCTGTCCTACAGCTGAAGCAATACGAGGGACCATTTCAAACTTTATTCCCAAGTTCTCTGCGGTCTTCATTCGAGATAGTCCTGAGCCTACTTCTCTTTGAGCTATATCGTGTGGAGCCCAATGCCTACCGTATATATAACCTCGCTTATCTAGTATCTGTTTATAAAAAGGAAACCCTTCACCACTGTTATCATAGCAATCTATGATTCGTGTCTGTAATCCCATTCTTTGAACAAACCATATTGTCATTGAGTCTGCTATGCCAATATCCCAGAATGTATCTACAGGGTATGTTGGGTCATAAGGTATAATACCAATCCTACCCTCTTCTTTAGCTCTCTTAATAACTTCACCGTAATAAGTTCCTTCAATCTTAGGTTCGCTCCAGTCTCCATATCTCCATTGGTTCTTTAGAGTTTCATCTTGGATTGATTCCAGATAATTAACATAGTCTTTATTCTGTAATAGGTATCTGTTATCTTCAATCTTTGAAAAGATAAATACTTTACTTCTACCCTTACCTGTAGTGATGGTTGGCTTACTATTTGGGTGGTCTGGAATATTGAATCGTTCTTTAACCCAATAGAATCCTTCACCGTCAGGATTTGTTGTAGCAAATACCTGTGGTTGAATGTCGGGGTATGTTGAACGTAATGAGCCTAGTAATGCCTCATAATCACTCTCTCTTGCAATATGAGTTAACTCTTCAATCAATATCTTATGATACTCGTGTCCCTGATACTTCGTATAAGCATTAGAGTCCTTTAAATGTCCTGTACGGATAATTGCTCCTGAAGGAAATCTTATCTCCGTAGGGTTGCCAACAAATTGAGCTTGAGTTGGTAGATACATCTTTTGTGCTCTATCAATCCAGTCTCTCAAGTCATCTGCATTCCTACGAATAACTAATCCACGATAGTATGATTTATCAATGTCATACAATAACCATGCCTGACCTGCATCAGTATTATGAGTGACTACATAGTCATTAGTTACATATAAAGTATCTTCTACTGAAATACATACACACTCTTTTCTGCCTACATATTCTATGTCTACAATTCTTCTTCCGAAAAAACTATCATTTCCATTATACTTCTTTCCAATAACTCTATCTAGCTTTCTTTTTAACTTAAAGCACTTTTCATTATTGTTAAAGTTAATATATACATTATAACTAAGTCCACTTACTCTTTCCTTTTTCTTTAGAGATGCTTTACCTCCTAAACTCCAGACTAATTCCTTAACATCATTAGCTAGTCTAAAACTAACGCTACAATAGCTTACATGACCACGAACATCAGCAGTCCCATCAGTATCAAGAAGCCCCTTTAATAACTCTAACTTTTGCTCATAAGATGCTGTCTTGTAAATATCTGGAATAAACTTATGGTGTGATGTTTTACCACTCAGCCCCAGAACTCTCAACTTATTTATTAAACTATTCTTATTTGATACAAATCTGCCTAATAAACTTGTTGTATTCTTATTGCTAACATCAAGAACCGAATAGTCATATTTACCAATTTTATTTAATTCATATCCTAATGATAAGATATAACTTAAAATTTCCGTATCTGCTGATGATATTCTCACCGCAGCCTTAGCAAGATGCCCATCTCCAATCAATAGCCCAAGCAAGTAAGGGTTAATTGGTAATTCAATATTATCCCTATCAAGATTGGGTTTATATAAAGGAATGGTTGCTCGGAAAGCCTTATTCCTATCCAATATATCTTTAATATCTTTCAAAGAATAAACATCACCCTTCTTTTTGGTACATGAGAAATGAACTTTCCATAAATGGTCTAAAGAACATTCCGTAGAGGAGCCATCAATAAATGAAACTCTATATACCTCTTTTTCTCCCTGAGGGAATATTCCTTGTACCTCCTGCTTATGTCCTGTTACTGGGGAATGAATCAAGTCACCAATCTTAATATCGCCAATCCTTATAAAGTCCTCACCATCAAAAACTAGAGCGTCTAATGGTTGAGCCTTTCCTCCGCCACGACTCCCACCGAAAAGAATCTCGTCTTCTAATCTAACTAGAGATTCCTTCTGTCTCTGTTGTGGTTCCCAATGTATTATCTGTTCCATTTTTACTTGGTAATGATATAGCTTCTGTTGCTGTAGTTATTTCAGTTGTTTCAATTGTTTCAATTCCTTTAGTAGGAATCATTACAACACCAACTGGTTTACCTTCTGCTCCAGTGAGTTCAGTTCTCTTTGAATACCAAGTCTTTCCTAATGTTTCTGCTACAAATATAGTCATGTCTTTCTTAACCTTTTCATCTTCTGAATCTAGTAATACATCAATGTTTTCTTCAGTCTTCTCAAACCTCTTCTCCATTCTCCATAGTCTTAATTTATCAGCAAATCCTCTATAATTAGCCCATCTCCATTGTTCGATAGTAGAATATCCTATTCCGCAAGCATTAGCCATTTCTTGAAGTGTATCACCCATTAGTATCCTTTCACGCATTTTTAAACACTGCTCATCGGTTAAGAGTGAGGGTCTACCTGCTCCGTTAGGATTAATTTGTGATACTTCTGCCATAGTGTTATTTACTTTTCTTAGATTTCTTTGGGGATTTCTTTGGTGTTTTCTTAGTCTTTAACTTAGTTTTCTTTTTACCTAGAGTAGCGTTCCCTGAGGTTGATGAGTTGTAGCTCATGGTTTTATTATTATTGATTCTTTATCTCGTTTGAGTTGAATTCTTTTAAAGTGGTCTTCTTGTAGCCATTCCCTATAAGCCATTAGAACCTCGTCTGGGCAAGTTATACCTGCGTCAATTAGTTCGTATATCGCTTTAAGTGGAAAGCCCCAAATTGAAGCCCCTGTCCTGCCACCTTTATTCCATCTATTAGCTATAACCTTATCTACGTTTGATAGGCTGTATTTAACCTCTGCGATTGCGTTATTTATATCTCTCATTTTTAGTTTTAGTTTTAGTTTTATTATATTGACTAATATGAGCTTCGACTTTTCTTGCAAGGCTTATCGTGGCACAATAAACAACAGTCCCACTTACCTTGTCTTTCACTATATATGATTTTTCCTTCATGTTTTGTAATATAAAAATAGCTCATCGAAAGTTCCCCAAAAGTGTTTGCCTACTATAATTTCGGCAATGATGAGCCTCCTTTTACCCCATTAACTAACTCAGTTACTCGCAAAAATAACTGATTTGATAGCTAACGCTGACCTCCCAGTGACACCTTAACATATTTATTATAATGCCTGTAGAATAATATACAACTAATGTAAAGTCCTGATGTGTGTATAAACTGTGCGTTCGTGGTGTTTACAGAATGGATTGTTTAGTGTATAGTGTATATGCCTAATAACCTGAAGATAACCAAAGAACCCATAGTTTTGTCCGAAGTGGTAATACACTTCATCTCTCTTCAGGGAGATTAGGCGGACAAAGCTGTGGGCTTTTTGTTTGAATAATTAATTAAGAGAAAGATATGACAAGAGAAGAAGAGTTGAAGGACGTCTGCGATATTATTAAGTATTATTCTGATGATATTGATTTTCTCAGGAAAATTAATCGCTTAAGCTATGGATTGATGAATATTCATGAGGATTTTAATAAATAAAAAATCTTTATGGCAAAAAAACGCTATATCAATACGAAGTTTTGGAGCGATAGTTTTATAGTTAAGTTGAATCCAGAGGAAAGGTATTTATTTTTATACCTTCTCACTAACGAACATACTGAAATATGTGGCATGTACGAACTACCAATGTCAGTCATGGCAAGAGAAACTGGATATAATATTGAAACCCTTTCGAACCTCTTGAAACGGTTAGCACCAAAGATGCTTTATGTTGAAGAATGGGTTTACATCACAAACTTCGCAAAAAATCAAGCCGCCAATGAGAACATGAAAAAAGGAGCAGAAAGGAGTCTGGCTGAAGTACCTCCTAAAATCTTGGCTAAGATTAAGGAATTTAACGAACGCTTTGAAACCCTTTCGAACCATTCCGAACCGTTCGGGAAACCTAAACCTAAACCTAAACCTAAACCTGTACTTAAACCTAATACATTGCAACCAGAGGTTGCGGACAATTCCAGTAAAGATATAATTCGAGTCCTTGAAGTATTTAGTAAGTTAAACCCAATGATTAATTATGGTAATAAGACGTATAGGAAGTCTATTACCAATCTTCTAGAAAAAATAGGAGTTGATAAGAGTATATCTGCCTCTGAATATGCTCTAAGTATTCAAGGGGATAAATATGCTCCAAGAATTTCAAATCCCTACCAGCTAGAAACAAAGTTCGGAGATTTAGTTGCTTATAAGCAAAAACAAACCACTAATACAATTAATTTAGACAATATATGAACCAACTTCAGATTTACGACTCAATGTCAGTAATAATGTTCCACGATAAAACAGTTAAGTTTCTACCTACAGTAAAAGCTGAGATGTTATTTGAACTTTCATCTAAACAAGAACAGTTTATTTTAGATGGTGGAATGTATAAGTTCTCTGCTGTTGCTAAGATAATCCCAGAACACGAATACTATCAGCAATACCCTGAGAAAAGACCAACGGTATATTCAGCTGATTATCAAACCGCTGAAGAATATGTGGAAGTAATGACCCCAATAAAAAGAATTAACGCCTTAATGGGTATTATAAAAGGCTTAGACCAATTTATAACAAAACAACAAGCGATTAAGGGTCCAATATCTAATGCTATTAAGTCAAGGGCTTTATGGATAGAGAAAATTGAATTAGCTAAATTAGAACAGTAAAAATATGAAAAAAATGAACTTGATAGAATGGGACCAATTTGCTCAACTTTTAAATGCTGTTAAAAAAATGCAACTAGAGTTATTCCACCTCACAGTTGCCTATAAATTTCCTAAAGACGTTATAGGTAAAAGATTTGAGAAAATGATTGTATCAATGTCAGCTTTAAAAATTGATATGGATGACATTTTTAACGAACAACACCCAGATTATGCTGGTGAGAATATAAAGGGGATATTTTATGATGAAGATTAGAATCTTATTTGCTATTATATACCAATATGATATGCTGTATATATTACTAAATAATCTTAAATATGTGGGACAATAAGGGGAAATTAAACGAATGTAAAGAATGTCATCGCTCAAGTGTACGGCACGTTGGTAAAGGTTTCTGCGAAGCTTGCTACTCAAGGGACTTATACCACCGTTCGGCTAAACGTAGACTTCAACTAAAGAACGCAACTTATACATGGATGAAGAATAACCCCGAAAAAACAAGGGAGATTATGCGTAGAGCTAACAAGAAGCGTAAAGATGGCTTGACGAATAGTAAGTAGTTATGCACAAAGTAGCGTAATCATTGGGGTTGTGGTGCTATTGCTATTATATACCAATATGATATAATATCTATAAGAAGGCAGAGATGCTTAACAACCCGAACAGCATCTATCTGGTAACCACTGGATAGATTGCTGGGAAGGATTAACTAAGATTTAATATAACTTATATGGAAAAAGAAACAATCGCATCAATCATATTAGACATCAACAAGGGTATGGATAAGTTAAACGAGTTGTTAGGAGAAAAGAAAGAAGTAGCCGAAGAAGAAGAAGAAGAAGAAGAAGGAAATATAAGTAATTGCAATCACTGCGGAGAGGAATGCCACCCAGCACTTAATGTATGCGGAGATTGTTCAGGTAATAAATAATAATTTTATGGAAGACTTTATAGACGATGACTTAGACGCTACTCACGAGGAGTATAAAGCTGCCGCTATGTGTATGGGACTAAAAGAAGATGAAGCAGAGAATATGTTAGAGGATATGGGTTTATAAATAATAAATAATATGTCTGAAATATTACATAAGACAATCACAATTACTAAAGTAGAAGAGGAGGTTAAAAAGGTTAAAATCCAAGACGAGAATAATGTAAAATATTCTATTTGGAAGATGACATCTAAAGGTACTATGTCCTCAGCTTACGACTTCTGGTTAAAGATGAATGACAAGTTTCAAACATTAGAGATTAGTTACACCGAACAGCCTGATTCTTTCGTAAACAAGGAGGGTAAAAAGATTGACTTTGTTTATCGCAATATTATCGGTTTCAAGGGAGATGCTCAAATATTTAAAAGAGAAGCTTCAATCACTCAACCACAAGTTATGGAACAAAAAATAGCTACTGATAAAGTGTTAAGAGAACAGGTCAAGGAAGTTAATTGGGATGCGATAGCTTTTGGTAAGTGTAAGCACGCCTTTCTAGTTGAGCTTATTAAAACAGGTAAGACACTTCACGAAGTGGAAAGTATCGCAGAGGATTGGGCTAATGCCTCCATGCGTAAGATTGAGAAGACTCCTGTAGTTGTTAAAGCAGATAAACCTATTTCTGACGCTAACGCTTTCATTGATGAGATGTATATTAACGATAAGCCAAAAGAGGATATTATAAATTTAGACGAAATTCCATTCTAATATGAAAGCTAAAGCTAAAGATAAAATAATATCTTTGAAAAGTAAGTATGGGAATCAGGTTATCAATTCCAATCAAGCACTTATTTGTTCATATCTACACGAACAGCTAGACCTTACAAAAGAACAGACTGAGAAATTAAAAAACTTAATCTTTTCTTTTGAAGGACTAACTAGAGCTAGACGTGACATGACAGAACATGACGAGATAGCTCACCCCTTAGAGATAGTTCAAAAGAGAGCCGAGTTAGAGCAGCAATATAAATACGGACAAGTTAATAATTAATTCATTATTGCTTATCACAATATGAAACAAAAACATAACTGGGAGTACTGGGAAAAACCAGCTAATCTTCAAGACCTAAAAACTATCTGGCAATTCATCGTAATCTTGACAATTATCGTCTTTTTAATCGTGGTAGTGGTGTTAGTGTCAATTGTGAGTCCAGCCAAGGCGGTAGAATCGCCTCAGGTTCAAGAAAAGGCGGTTTATAGCGTGCCTGACCCCTGTGGGTTAATAGATGTCGTTTGTGACGATGAAGTTGCCACAAGCGAAGTAAATGACTCTAAGCTAATTCATAATGCCACCGTCTATGCCTACAATTCTGAAATCGGTCAGACAGATTCAACTCCGTTTATTACTGCGAGCGGTCACAACCTTAGTAAGGGTGACAGAGTGGTTGCTAATAACTGTCTTGCGTTTGGAACTGTGGTTGTCATACAGGGTGTGGAATATCAAGTCCAAGATAGAATGAACGTTAGATATACGAAGTGTGGAGAGAATGATACTTGGGTTTTTGACATCTGGTTTTTGTCATACACCGAGGCTGCAAACTTTGGAAAGAAAACTTTAGATGTAAAAATACTTCTATGAAAAAACCTAACATCAGAGATAGTGCAGTCATATCCAGAGCTTTATATCAAAAGGATATACGATTAGAGGAGAAGGAGTATGAACTTAATTTAACTGAAGCCTCTTTAATAAGATGGAGTGAGAAGTTAAAATCTAAACAACGTGAATATGAAGATAGACGAGATAGGCTTATTAACCACGAACAAAAGTTTAGGGAAAAAGGGCTGTACTTGCCAATTCAAACAAGCGATGGAATATCTAACTAACCCAATCCATGCCAAAAACTGTGAAACCCGTAAAGAAGAAGTTAAAAAGCATATCCCGAATGAAGAAAGAATTGGATAATGTATTTTCACATTACATAAGACGTAGAGATAAGTTTACTTGCTTTACTTGTGGTAAAAAGGGAGACATAAGCTCAATGCAAAATGGACATTACGTTAGTCGTATGCACATGAGTTTGAGATATAGTCTTATTAACTGTAATTGTCAATGCGTGGGTTGCAACGTATTTAAGCATGGTAATATGGATGTATACGCCTTAAACCTTCAGAGAGTATATGGTGCAGATGTTTTAAAAGAACTTCAGAGAGTTAAAAATACTCTTACGAAATTCACAAGAATGGATTATGAGGACTTGATAACGAAATATAAACACCTATGATAACAATTAAATCAATCTTAACTGAGATGCGAGAGTCTGTTGAAAAGGGAGATATTAAAGCTCCTGATTGGTGGTTATCCCATGCGGTACACCTAACGGCTCTATGGCAGTCTTTGAAAGACGAAAAGGTTAAGGCTGAGATTGAGTTTATCAGAGTAGTCAATGAGTTTGGTGCTAATGGCGAGTCGGATACGAGGGCGACTAAGTTGGCTAAGGCTAAACTACCAGCCGAAGGTAAAGACATGAACGAGTATCAGTGGTTTCAATACTTAGAAGGTAGAGATAAGATACTCAAAGAATTTCTTATGCTTGCCAAGAAGTATTCTAATATTGATTCCTACGGCTTACATTAACTAACATAAACATATGAATATTCCACTAACAATAATATACGCCTTAATAGCAATCTCATTACTTATAACAGCCCATGTGCATGGACGAGATAAAGGTGGGAAGTATAATTTTTGGATAACCTTAGTAAATAGTTCACTCACACTATTATTAATTTGGTGGGCATTAGATTGGAAGTTTTTTTAGTAACTAACATAAACATATGACACATAAATTCAAAGCAGGCGACCTAGTCAGGATTAAGGATAATGCAAGGGAGTTGAATGAATATCCTTGGAGTAAATATAT
>JGI1221J13441_10000413_pt1 | contig 19576 bp, 14 predicted proteins | sample LakVidmifraction_4_FD_13441 | JGI IMG/M metagenome (IMG submission 13441) | reverse complement strand
GAAAATCCGACTTTTACAGGAATTTCCGAATGGTGGCTGATTTGTAAATAAATTAACTGTAAAGGAAATGATTTTACACGTTTTCCTTCAGCAAAAAGCTGTTCAATTAATTTGCGGCTTTTTAATTTTTCTTCTTTTCCTAAAGTAAATTTCATCAACACAAATGTAAGGAATAAAAGATTTTGAAAAATCAAATTTCTAAAGACTTTAATTGGTTAAATTTGTAGATAACAAAAAATAAAAATCAATGTCACAAGATTTATTTCAGGCTCCGGATTATTATCAATTGGATGAATTGTTAACTGAAGAACATCTTTTAGTTCGAAATGCCGCAAGAGAATGGGTAAAAAGAGAAGTTTCTCCAATTATTGAAGAGTTTGCGCAACAGGCAAAATTTCCAAAATCCATTATTTCAGGGTTGGCTGAAATCGGCGCTTTCGGACCTTATATTCCTGAAGAATATGGTGGTGCAGGCTTGGATCAAATTTCCTACGGATTGATTATGCAAGAAATTGAACGCGGTGATTCCGGCATTCGCTCAACGGCTTCGGTGCAATCTTCTTTGGTGATGTATCCTATTTGGAAATATGGCAACGAAGCACAACGACAAAAATATTTGCCAAAACTGGCGAGCGGAGAATTTTTGGGCTGTTTTGGACTGACAGAACCTGATCACGGTTCCAATCCTGCCGGAATGACCACCAATATTAAAGATATGGGTGATTATTATTTGTTAAACGGAGCAAAAATGTGGATTTCAAACGCCCCTTTTGCCGATATTGCTGTGGTTTGGGCTAAAAATGAAGAAGGAAGAATTAAAGGAGTGCTTGTGGAACGAGGTATGGAAGGATTTTCAACTCCTGAAACACATAACAAATGGTCGTTACGCGCTTCTGCAACCGGTGAATTGATTTTTGACAATGTGAAAATTCCGAAGGAAAATATATTGCCTAACAAAGACGGATTGGGTGCGCCGCTTGGCTGCCTGGATTCTGCACGTTACGGAATTGCCTGGGGAGCTATTGGTGCGGCTATGGATTGTTATGATACCGCTTTGCGTTACGCAAAACAACGTATTCAGTTTGGAAAACCTATTGCCGGAATGCAGCTTCAGCAAAAAAAATTGGCCGAAATGATTACTGAAATTACCAAAGCACAATTGCTTACCTGGCGTTTGGGCGTTTTAAAAAATGAAAACAGAGCAACTACCGCACAAATTTCTATGGCAAAAAGAAACAATGTTGATATGGCAATTCATATTGCACGTGAAGCCCGACAAATACTTGGTGCTATGGGAATTACCGGCGAATATTCCATTATGCGCCACATGATGAATTTAGAAAGTGTGATTACGTATGAAGGAACTCACGATATTCATTTGTTAATTACAGGAATGGATATTACCGGAATTTCCGCTTTTAAATAAAAACTATCATTTATGAGATTCTGATATTGTTCCAAAATAACGTAAATAAAAAAGAGGCTTCAATTTGAAGCCTCTTTTTTATTTATTCAATACTAATTTTCTTGACTTTCTTTCCGTTTTTCGTGTTTATTTGCACAAAATAGATGCCTGTAGCCGTGTTTATTGGCAAAGAAATATCTTGTCTATTAAGGTTGGTGTTCCAACTTTTAACACATTGCCCAACATTGTTGTAGAGGTTTATGCCTATTATTTCGGTATTCATAACATTTTTAATTTGAAGCTCAGAAATGTTGCTGTTCATAAATACTTTTATACCAATATTTAGGAGTTCCTGGTTTTGCACTCTGGAATCATCTTCTGCTATTAAATAATTTTTTATAGTGACTGAAACATCTTGATCTATTAATAAAGCATTTTCGTCGGCAATCATATTCATTTTAAATGTCAATGCAAATCTATTGGCATATTCTCCTGCTTCCAATAATATTTCAAAAGGCTTTTCAGTAATGTCGAATGTTTCACCTGTTAATTTATCTTTTATACCTAATAAGAATTTTTTATGCAAATTTTCAAGTTTATCTATTTTTATTCGAGCCAAACCGGTTTTACTAATTTTAAGACCTAAAGGCAATTCTTGGTCTTTATTGAAATTATTAACGCCTTGAATCACAAATTTACTTCCGCTAAATATCCAATACATATCTTCTTTATTAATATCAGCAATAAGTGCATCATAGCCTAAATCGAAACCATTGGAAGCATTTTCATCGACCCCAACTAATAACTGACGATGATATCCTGTTGGAGAATCAAATTGGAGCCATATTTTTGGTCGTACATCACTATTTATTATGTTTCCAACAGTTTTATTTTTTGACTTTACTCCTTTCATGAATACTGAATTTCCTTCTGTTTCAGTTATAAAAACACGCTGACTGTTTTTAAATACAATGTCTCCTCCATAATTAATAATAATTGGGTCTATTGTTGAATTAGACAACGTGTCACTTACTGCTATCACAAAAAAACCTTGATTTACAGGTATAAATTTACGAGGTATCTTACTTCCATGGGTTCCATTATTATTTATAAGCTCACCATTCGCATATGCTTTCACTCCACCCATTAAGGTATAGGTTGCATAACCCCCTACATATTCTCTTAAAATATGGGTATTTATTTGTCCGAAATGATCCCAAAAATACAAGGCTCCGTTAAAAATATTTTTAGTATTTCTTCCTGCCTTACTGTTAATGGTCTCTGCAATATTATCTTTAATAAACTCATCCGCATCCAAAGCTGACGGATAAGGGTTTCCTATTAGCCTATCGTTACCAGCTGCGATTTGCAATGTAATATCTCCATTGTAAGGTTTTCCTTTAAATACATAGTTTTGCTGAGTTGCTAGTGGCACATCCCCGGAAGTTCCTTTCATAGTGTAGCCTTCTCCAGCTAATAACTGCGTATTTTGGTTGATTGATTTCCAAGCCCCATAACTATTGTCTGTTCCATTAAAAGTGTATAACCAATAAGAACTGATTATTATTGGCGAAGTAATTCCTAAATCGGCTGAGGCATAGGGAGCTAAAAACTGAATTGTTCCATTTTTATATGGATTATCCGCATCCGTACCATCTTTTAAAACATCGACCAATTTAAAATTCGCATTGGAGCTTGGGGTGCCCGTTCCTTTTGTACTCGAATTACCACTAATTGGTCCAACAGATGATGACCAATAATTGTAATTAAAACTGTTTGCGGTACCTTGTTGATCTCGTTCTATATAACCACCGCTGTCTTGATCCAAAATACCTCCTTCATCTTGTATTAATTGTGATTCGCCCGCCAAATCAATAACGCCATCTAATTCCAAATAACGAGTTATTCTGAGGCTTTGGCCTGTTCCAGTTCCCGATGAAATGTTGGTAGTTCCATCCATCATTAATTTTCCAGATTCTGATATCATTCCCAATAAAGTAATGTTTCTGCTTCCTGAAGTAATGTCATGTTTGGTTTCAACAATATTCCAATCTATTAACGTTGAACCATCAATTCCAACAGTATTTGGTAAATTCTGTACAGTTCCATTTAACCAGGTTGCATTGGCATCCCAAGTACCGTTAGTATAAGAAACATAAGGCAATGGAGCGGTTTGTAATTGGCTTGTTGTCATGTTCTTTGGAGAGCCGATTATTTTTATTGCATTGCCAGATTTGTCATTTGCCGTATCATCATTCATTGGATAATAACCCACTAAATTTTCCCACAACAATCCGCCCGAAATATTTAATGGAATTACTTTTCCTCTTACCGCCGTTCCATTAATTTCTATTTCCTGGTTCATCATTTCACGGATTTGTTGTGTGGATAAAGAAGTATTCCAAATACGAACTTCATCAATATAACCTTTAAAACAATTTTTAGGAACCGTTGGCGTGCCACTGTCATACATAGCGCCAATAAGAAATTTTTCTGTTCCAGTTGTTGGTGAACCCGAAGGTGTCCCGGTTGCAACTTCAAGTCCATCAATAAATAATTTTGCGGTTGTTCCGTCATACGTTGCAGCAATATGGTGCCATTTGTCAGTAGCTATTACGTAAGGTGATGTAATATTTAAAATTGGTAAACCCGAAATATTATACCACGTTAAATTTGCTCTGCCACTATTTAACGCCAAATGATAACCTCTTTTATTTGATGTTTTTATATCTCCTTTTGAAATAATTGTTGCTGAACCAATAGTTGATTTTTGCAATACCCAAGCTTCCAATGAAAAAGAACTTGTATAGCCATATAAATCTCCAAAATCGACATAATCATCAATGCCATCAAAATCAATAGTGCTTTTTGAAATAGTGCCATTAAATGTAAAATCATTTACGCTGAATGTTCCTAGGCCATTTGATGCTCCCCAAGCATAAATTCTAAACTCTATTGGTGTTGAAATATTCTGATAGGTTGGATTTGTTAGGACTATCGTCATGTTTGTCCCTGGATTCTGGGTTGCGGTTAGGGTACCAATGTCAGTACTAAAATTATCGAGACTCGAACGGAAAGCAAAATTTATTGGGCCGGTTGAACTTATCTGCCCGGTGTAATTAAAATTCGTTAAATTAATTTGGTATCCCGGTTTTGGCATTAGGATGAGTGTGAAATAATAAGTTGAATCCAATGTTACTGAACTCCATCCTCTGGCATTGTATCGATTATTCGTATCCTTTGCAAAGATTCCGGCACCGCGACCAATTCCGGAAACTGTGATATCAGCATCAAATGTTTCTCCGGTTTTATATGGGTTAGAAGCAGAAGGATCTTCACCATTGATTGGGTTTGTCCAAATACTTTGTCCAATACCCTCATTCATGAATCCGAAAAAAAACATTGTCATCATTATAAATAAAAACCGTTTTTTATTTATAGGTATATATTTTTTCATAGATTTTGGGAATAAAAGCCAGTACTAGTAACTGTTTTTATAGCTGTAACGCCTTCGGNCTTTGAATTAAAATCAAAAGGACATAAATGCAAAATGGGTATGGTTTTTTTCATAGTCAAGCATTTTAATTTGTGAAACATAAAAAATCAGATAAAAAATTATCTGACAGCATTTTTATTTTGGGGCTAAAATTTTTGGCGTAAAAAGCCATAGGGAAATGACAACATTAAAAAAATGATGCTTAATTATTCGAATACAAAAAAATAAAAAGGCACCTTATTCTTAAGGTTTGCGAAGCAAAACAGTTCATTTTTTTCATAGCGTAGCATTTATTAGGGAATAAATATATTAAATATCTATTTAACTTATACATTTATTTTTTAATTAAATTAAAAGCTTACTAAACATAGGGCAATAAATCTCGTTTGAAAACTTATTGCTGAAGTAAATTTTTTGAAATGAATATTAAAAATGCTGTCAACAGTTGATTTTTTTACAACTTCAGCATCACACTACCCACATAATTTCTTCCGGGAGAACTAATGGAAGAGGCAAACTCTTTGTAGTGAACATCAAATATATTGTCAATTCTGAATGAGATTGAGACCTTATCTGAAAACTGATAATTCATGTTTAAATTTAATGTGCTCCATTTTGGAGTTCCGTAATACTTACCAGTTTCAGCAACAAAAGGGGTTTGTTCAATATTGTCAATACCTTCTTCCAAATTATAGTCATTTAATTTTTTCGCAGCATTAAATCGGTAATTTAAACCTGTTTGGAATTTGGTGAAATTGTAGCTAACTTCCAAATTGCCAAATAACGGCGGAATGGAAGATAGCGGTAATTTTTTGTCGTAACTTCTTCCTTTTGTGTACGTTATTGATCCGTTCGTTTTAAAATGATTGGCTATTGTTCCCTGAAAACTGAAAGTCCCGCCTGTGATATACGCATTCTTATTGTTGATATTTGCCATCGTTGTTGCTGTTTCGCCATCGTATACCAGGGTATTTTGGCCGTTCATTTCAAAATCGCCCCGAGCAATATAATTATGCAGTAACATATAGTAAACATTGGCGCTAACCAAAAACTTTTTTTCGTTAAAATAACGCAATATCCCAAGTTCTGAATTATACACATATTCTGGTTTTAAGTAGATATTTGGAACAGTAACTTGGCCGTTTTTATAGCGAATTTTTCCAATGTCATCAATATTTGGCGAGCGAAATCCAGATGAAACCAGGGTGTTAATTTGCCAATTGGCAGAAGGTTTATAAACATAGCCAGCGGTAGCCGATACCGCTTTATTATCCGTGTAAACATCCATATCCGGCAGGGTGATAAAGGTATCATCTACCCAAATTGCCTTTAAAAAAGTGGATGTTAATCTTATTCCTGTATTTAACGTTGATTTGCTGCTAAGATCTTGACGATAGTTAGTATATAATGCAGCACTTGAATATTGGCTTCCGCCATCGGGATAACGTGACTGGATTACAAAATCATTTGTAAAGCCGGTAATTTCATTGCCGTTAACCGCTATTTTTCTGCCAATTGCATTGGAACTTACATCATTATGAGTAAATTCAAATCCGTAAGAAAGATTCCTGTTTTTTGCTTTGTTTAAGGGAACCGTAAAATCGCCGTTTAAACTGAAAACATCAACATTTTCGTAACGATAATATCGGTCTAAACTATTCATTCTTCGTTCAATACGCGATTCTTCAATTTGCTGAAACGCGAAAATCAAACTGCCTTTTTCCAACCAGGAATAATCCGGATTAATGTGTAAATTGGTGGATGCTAAAAATCGATTTTGCGGACCATAATAGGCTTCTGCATATCGCAATTTTCCATTAGAAACCTCCGCCAAATTATCGAAATTAGGAATGTCAGAAGATGTTGAATATTGAAAGTTAAAGGAAATATCAGTGTTTTTATTGAGCGGTACATAAAATTTTTGCAGCAAGTCCAATTGGTTGTATCCCGTGTTTTTTTGTAAATTCGGATTGGAATTTGGCAAGCCAACAGCGTTGTAAAATGTATTGGTATTGTTAGAATACTGAAATACTTTTCCCCAATCATCAAATCCGTGATTTCTATTTTTTCCCATTTTTAAATCTCCAAAATCTGAATAGGAAACTGCCGTAAAGGATGCCCATTTACTAAAACCCAACTCCAAATCTACATGCATCATTTTTTCGTCATTTACAGAACTATACCGCGATAAAATTGAAGTATTTACCGCTTTTTCTTTATTTTTTTCAGGTGTTTTGGTGAAATAATTGATTACACCGCCCAAAGCATCCGAGCCATAAATTACAGAAGAGGGTCCATAAATAATTTCAGTGCGTTCTAAAACAGTTGGGGATACAGTAATCGAATTTTGAAGATGTCCGGTTCTATAAATCGCATTATTCATACGTACACCATCAACTACCAAAAGAATCCTATTCGCTTCCATTCCTCTAATAACCGGGCTTCCGCCTCCCATTTGGGTTTTTTGCACTTTTATTCCCGGCAGGTTTGCCAACAGATCCGCTGAAGTTTGGGGTGCCATTTCTTTGATTTCTTCCCTTGATGTAATTGAAATTGATTCGGCAATTCTGCTTCGCGTTTCCTTTCCTCTTGATGCTGATAACACAACTTCATCCAATAACTCGGAACTATTGGTCAATTTGACTATAAAGTTAATTATGCCCAGCTCCTTTTTTAAAATTTCAAATTCAATACAAGACAAATGGTTGAATGAAATGACATCAGTGTCTTTAAAGGCTGATAAATCGGCAATTCCGTGTTTATTGGAATAAACAACCAAATCCTTGTCGTCATTGTAAATTGTAACATTTTGTATTGGAAAACCTGTTTCCCTATCAAGAACCTTAACCTCTTGTGATTTTGCTGATAATGTAATTAGAAAAAGTAATAATAATGCGAAAAATCTCATAATTAACTAAAAACAGCTTTTAATACAGTTAATGATTTTGGCTTTTTAAAACCACTCAGGTGCAATTCGAAATATTGAATTAAAATTGATAATATCGCTTGCCTGTTCGAAGCGCTAAAATCAACCTCATGCAACACATCAAAATTTATGCCTAATAGCTTCTTAAACTGCACTAAGTTTTCACCTGAAACCGCATTAAATTTGTTCTGGTTTGTAAAACTTCCTTCAATCAAATCAAAATAAGACGTATTAACCGCTTTCATTTCAGGATAAAACCCTAAATATTTGGTTAAATTTAATAGAAAAAGTAAATGAAAATTTGAACAGTTGTCATGAGTCTCCAGCCACAAAAAAGACGTTTCCAGATATTGATAAAGTTGGCTGTTTTGTTCTTCTTCTCGTATGGAAAAATAGACTATTTCCGCCAAAAATAAAGCGATTGTCTGTTTTTTTATTGTTGAATAAATGGAATGGTTAAAGTTAAGCACTTCAACATCTTTAATAAAATTTAAGGCTCCTTTGTTATTATGATTTGCCGTTAGATTAAGGACCATTAAAGGCTGAAAATAGGCCAGTTTTACATTCGACTTTTTCGCTGTTAAAATGCCTTTAAGCATATACGTTTTTATGCCGTAATTTTCTGTGTAACAAGTTGCAATTAAACTTGTATCCCCATATTTTATGGTATTAATGACTATTGCCTTTGTGTTTTGAATCATAATTAATTAATAATGGCAATTTCTATTATGGTAGTTTCTTATTTGTTATTTTTTTTGCGTCAATTTCTTATTGACTTTTCTTTTAGTATTTCAGACACTAATTTTTTGAGTTACTGCTAAGATTCTCATATAGTAATATGCGTAAATGTATTCCATTTCCGGGCATCAATATGAATAAATTTATTATTTTTTGTTGAAGAAAATATTGAAGTACTGAATCCTTCTAAAAATTTGAGGAGCAATCAAAAATTAAAATTGTATGCAAAAAAAAACCTTAAACATTTTAAATATATAAATATATTTAAAATGTTTAAGGAATAAATAAATCAACCCCAAAGACTTATTTAATATTTTAGTGTAAAGTGCCAAAACCCCTCTTGACATTAATACAAATCAAAGATAGCATTGATATCTGTTACTTTTTGCAAAACTTTGCGAATGTGCCTAAAAAATATACAAATGGTGAGTTTTTAACAACAAATGGATTTTTAACAATGTTTAAATTGTATGTTTTAATGAAAAATAAGTAGCCAATTGATATTCAAATACCAAATTACTTTGAAGCGCTATCTGTTCCATTCTTTTCAAAAACGACCCTTTTAACGCCAATCATAACTAAATTAAATCATATTAACTCAATAGGGAGGAACATTTACAAAGTTTATCTTAAGTTAAAGGAAAGCTTATAGTAACTTGAGTTCCTGTTTTTTTACCAACAGAAATATCCTTGGTTTCAATATGAACACCTTTATTTTGGTGCAAAATTCTAATTCTGTTTTCCGTCGCATCTGTCCCAAAAAATCTTCGTTTCTGTGTTATTTGGTTCATTTCCTTGGCTTTATTGATTCCAATGCCATTGTCAAGAATTACACATACCACATTGCCTTGATCCTTTTTTATGCTTAATTGAATCTTTTTATTTTTCTCATTCTCGTTTTTCATGATTCCATGCCAAATCGCGTTTTCAATAAAAGGCTGTAAAAATAGCGTAGGTACTTTTATTTTTTCTAAATCTAGGTTTTTGTCCACATTTACAATATATTCAAAACCTCCATTTACACGCATCTGCTCTAATTTAACGTATAATAATAAAACGTCTAATTCTTCTGAAAGCGTTGATGTTGGGCTTGATGAGCTGTTTAAAATAACTCGCACAAGCTTAGAAAACTTTGTGATATAATCCGATGCTTTTTCTATGTCATTTTTTAACACGAAATTATTAATTGAATTTAAGGAATTAAACAAAAAGTGAGGATTCATCTGACTTTGTAAAGCCGTCATTTTAAGTTCCTCCATTTCTTTTAATTTTACAGCCAATTTAACTTCTGCATTTTTACTTTTTTGCTCAATTCTCTTAATAATCAATCCAAGAAGAATTGAAAAGATGATACTTTGCAGTAAAGCGCCCAAATAAACAAAGAACATTGGCTGAACGCCTTTATTTATAAAAAAATCGGATCCAACAAATACTTCCAGAAAACTCACATTGGCCAATACAACGTAAATTAAAGAACCAACAACAAAATATAAGGAGAAATTATCGTTAATTCGGGTAAGTATTATATAATAAGAGATGAGAGTAAATATCGTTAAAGCGGGCACAATTGCAGTAAAGGCTTTTACTTGAAAGTCATAACCTAAAAAGAATTGAATAAGTATGAATATGGGTGCCAATAAAACCAAAACTTTAATCTCAATCTCAAAATACTTATCCCATTTAATTAAATGAGATCTTGTATCCAACAAATCCCTCGCAAAAGCCACATAAGCGGCATATGCTAAAAATTGAATTGAAAAATTGGCATAGTTGAAAAAAGGTTTGAATTCTACAGAAATAACGTGTTGCAGTAAATAAATAGTTAATGCCAATAAATATAGACTGTAGTACAAATACAGTTTGTTTTTATTTTGAAAAAAAATTAAAAAATGGTAAAGAAATAAGACGAAAAGTCCACCTCTTATCCAGGAATATATTTCAGCATTAAAATCTAAAAGCATTAGCTATCGAGGTATAATCTTTTAAATAATTCAATTTTTCTGTTTCTGCTAATACTCGCTGTTAAACCGTTGGTCATTATAAGTTCCCCTCCCAACCCTTTCAGGTATTCCTTAACGTGATTTAAATTTACTAAATATGAATTATGAACTCTAAAAAATTCGGGGAACATAAATTTCTTCTCCATTTCTTTAAGTGTTTTCGATACTACAATTTGCTGCTCAGACTTTAAATAAATTGTGGTGTAGCTTTTATCAGATTTCAACATTATAACATCATCTTTGTCCAATAAGTAAACTTTGCCATCTGCTGAAATATTAATTTTATCAGAATTTTCATTAATATTGTTCAACAATAATTGTAGTTTATTTTCCAACAAATCCCCTTTTTTGGATTTTTTAATTTTATCCATTGCTGCCAATAATTCATCCTTATCAACAGGTTTTAATAAATAGTCAATTGCCGAAACTTTAATTGCCTTTAATGCAAATTCATCATGGGCAGTTGTGAAAATAAGATTAAAGTCTTTGTTTTCTAACTTTTCAATCATGGTAAAACCATCCATCTCTGGCATTTGTATGTCTAAAAAAACCACCTCTGGCTTTTCATTATTGATGATGTCAATGGCCTTAATTGGGGAATTACAAGTTTTAACTTCCACATTTTCAATGTAGTTGTTTAATTTCCACTCTAATGCTTCTAAGGCATCATTTTCGTCATCAACTAGTAAAATTTGTAGCATGGTAATGGGTTGACTTTGGTTAAATTTATATGCAAGATACAACATTTGAATGTATGTTCAAAAAGTTGTGTTTTTATTTTAATTTTATACGTTTAATGCCAATAATTTTCCTATTTTTTTATGGGTAAAACATAAAAAAATACGGCTATAAAATGAGAAAAACTTCCCAATAATACAAAAATATGAAAAATAGCATGGTTGTATTTTATCTTTTTTATACTGTATAAAATTGCGCCAATGGTATAGAAAACACCACCACTTAACAACCACATTAAACCCTCAAATGGAAAGTTCATTATTAAAGGTTTTACTGCAAATATGATCAACCAACCCATTAAAACATATGCAAACGTTGATATTTTATCGTATTTTCCTGTAAAAAATAGTTTTAATACAATACCTGCAATTGCCAGACCCCAAGAAACACCAAAAATGGTCCACCCAACCCAGCCATTTAAAACAACCAGTGTAAAGGGTGTGTAGGTTCCTGCTATTAAAATATAAATTGCCGAGCGATCAAAAATATTTAATCGGTAACGCAGTTTGGGATTTTCAGCATAATGGTAAAGCGTTGATGCTGAGTATAGTATTATTAAACTTGCGCCAAAAATACTAAAACTAACGATGTGCCAGCCGCTTCCATTTAAACTTGAATAGGTTACCAATAAAACGAAGGCCACAACGCTTAAAACCAAGCCTATTGCATGTGAAATTACATTGAATTTTTCCTCTTTTGGTTCGTAAAAGGTTATTTTATTTAGCTCCATTTCAAATTAAGTAAATGGTAAATTTAAGTACTTATTTTCAATTATTTCATATCACTTACCAACTCATTATAAATAATATTAAAAGTTTGTTTTTTTAATGAATTACTTTCTTTTAAGGTTAATCCATCGGTTTTAATCATTGAATGAATTTTAACACGCAATTTTCCTGGACCACCGCTAAAAAAAGTATAGGAAAATCGTTTTTTACAATCGTACATGGTAATAGGTACAATAGGTATTTGATATTCAATTGCCAGTCGAAATGCTCCATTTTTAAAATCGGTCAGCACTACACTTTCATCACTCGGCACCAATCCTTCTGGAAAAATACAAATATCAAGTCCACCGTCTAATCTTATTCTGGCTTCATCAAAAACAGATGTTCTGCTTTTTGAATTGTTTCTGTCGACGATAATGCACGTTCTCTTATAAAAAAAACCAAAAATTGGTATTTTGGTTAATTCTATTTTCCCCACAAATACAAACGGGTTCTTTGTAATTGCTAAAATTACAAGAACATCAATCATAGAGGTATGATTTGGACAAAACATGAAACTTTTTTCTTTTTCTAAAAATTGTTCTTCTTCTAAATCTATTCTAAAGCCCATGACAAAAAGAATGGTTTTGGCCCAGGCTCTTGCAATTTTAAAAAATACAGGATATAATTTTTCCGAAGACGTCACAATTATCAAAATCGGAAATATTGGAATTATACTTAATAAAAACCAAGCGTAAAACCATATGCGCCAAATAAAAATAAAAAAGTAGCTGAAAATTTTCATCAACACCAAAAATAGTAATTTAAATTGTATTCTTATTTTCTTTTTGAAATATGTATTTTTGCATCTAAAATTTGAAATAAATGGCAAGAATTTTAACAGGTTTGCAAAGTACAGGAACGCCGCATTTAGGCAATTTATTAGGTGCCATAATTCCGGCTATTCACATGGCAAACAATCCAAATAACGATTCGTTTTTATTTATAGCCGATTTGCACTCATTAACCCAGATTAAAAATGGAGATGAATTGCGGCGAAATACCTACAGCACCGCTGCAACCTGGCTTGCTTTTGGTTTGGATGTGAATAAAACCGTATTCTATCGCCAAAGTGATATTCCTGAAGTAACGGAACTTTCCTGGTATTTAAGTTGTTTTTTTCCATTCCAACGCTTAACCTTAGCGCATGGTTTTAAAGATAAAGCTGATAGGCTGGAAGATGTGAATGCCGGTTTATTTTCATACCCTATGTTGATGGCTGCCGATATTTTATTGTATGATGCAGAAATTGTCCCTGTTGGAAAAGACCAATTGCAACATTTAGAAATGACCCGTGATGTTGCCAACAGATTCAATCATCAAATGGGAGAAACCCTGGTTCCGCCGGAAGCAAAAATACAAGAAGGCACGATGTACGTTCCGGGAACAGATGGCGGAAAAATGAGCAAATCAAGCGGAAATATCATCAATTTATTTTTGTCTGATAAGGAATTGCGCAAACAAATCATGAAAATTCAAACCGATTCCACACCACTTGAAGATCCTAAAAATCCAGATACCTGTAATTTATTTGCTTTGTATAAATTAATCGCCTCACAGTCTCAAATCACTGAAATGAGAGCGAATTATGAAGGTGGAAATTACGGCTACGGAACCGCCAAACAAGCTTTTTATGAATTATTGGTTACTAAGTATGCTGTTGAAAGAGAACGCTACAACTATTATATCACTCATTTGGATGAAATTGATAAGGCCCTAGCTGTTGGCGCCGAAAAAGCGCGAAAAGTCGCTTTTGAAGTATTAAAAAGAGTGCGAAAAAAACTGGGGTATTAATAATTTGTATAGGTATGAACGCTTGTAGTTGCAACTGGCAAATAATTTACGCCAAACCAACAAACCAATAATACCACAAAAGCCAATGCTAAAATTGTAAGTGCCTGTTTTGTTTTGTGCATATGAAAATTTCGATAATGGATATATATTAAATAACCCATCCAGGTTAAAAATGCCCAAACTTCTTTAGGATCCCAGGTCCAATAATGCCCCCAAGCTTCTTTTGCCCAAAGTGCTCCAAAAAGTAATCCTAAAGTTAAGAAAGCGAAACCTATATAAACTAAGTTATCTGCCAGTTTTAAGGTTTCAATATTAAAATTTCCCTTATAACTATCCCACCAACCTTTTATAGCAACAATGCTTGATGCTGCTAACACAGCGTACGAAAATAAATACACTAATACATGAGGAATAAACCACGGACTTTGCAATGCTGGCATTAGGGTTTTTGAATACGTTTCTGGGTTTAAATAGTTAATTGCAAGAAACATTCCTGCCATTGCAATACTATATGCTAAAAACCATTTATATTTCCATCGAATGTATGTTACAAAACCAATTAATGGCAAAAAAGCAGCATACCATAAACGTGTTTCACCTAAGGTTCGCATTGGTGGTCTGTCCAATTCCATCCACAATTTAACTACAAAAACAATTAAAGCTAACCAACCAAGTACAAACAATATGTTTGCAAATTTAAAAAGAGGTTGTTTTTTATATGAAATCAATAAAAAGAGCAATCCTAATATCCAAAGAATAGCAGTAATTGAGCTGTATAATGGAAAATCTATCCAAGTCATTTTCTATTGATTTTTAGTTATTTTATTTCCCATCCAAAACATATAGATAGCGCCTGCAATCATCATAAATATTCCAATATATATCACAGGTAACCACGGATCTTTTACAAGTTCTAAAACGCTTAAATTACTCCATTTCCCCATTTTATCATCGTAGCTTAGCTGGTAAATTTCCCAACCTTTGTAGTTGAATGGTTTATTTACTTCTAAAACAGTACTGATACGTTCTCCTTCTTTAGTTAAAATATCTATATCTGAGCTGAATTTCTTTACTTCAGGAATGGTCATAACCATAGAATAATCCTCACTAATTTTTAGTGATTCATAAGGGTGACTAAAACTTCCGCTACTAATCCAGGCATTTTGTATGGAATCTGTTTCAATATTTTTTACTGAAATTTTTGCAGATGGTGGAGAACCCAATTCATTTACTGGTTGGTACCTGTTTCCAATTCTACCTGAAGAAGCATAAAATTCATCAACGGTTACTTCAAAATTTTGAAAATAGTAGGTTTCTCCTTTTTCAACCAAGTATAAATTTTTACCATTGTTATGTGCTATACTTCCAGTTTTATTGTCAACCAATGCTAATTTTGGGTGGTATTCTTCAATAATAAAATCTTTCAAATAAAAAGCAAATGGTAATTCTATCTGGGTTTTTTGAGCATCGGTTGCAATCCAACTTGGTTTTCCTTCATAAGTATTAATAGATAAGCGTTGTAAATCTCCAGTCCCTAATATTCCAGCAGTTAAGGCTAAAAACAAACCAACGTGATTTAATATAAAACCAACATTAGACCATTTAAATTGTAGTATTCTTTTGATAGAAATTAATCCTAAACACGTTAAAAATTGAAATAGAATTAATAAAAAAGCCCAATTACTTGTAATATGATTTAAGCCTAAATTATTAATAAAATTGCTTTCTGAAGTTACTTGTGGAATAATTCCCATAATCATTACCAACAATGTAACCAAGCTAATGCTTGAAATGGAAGCAGGAACTTTGGTTAGCCATCTTATTACTGGTGTATTAAAAAACCACTTATACAACACAACTAAAAGTACTACATAACCTACCAAGAATATAATATTATAAGGATATGTTATTGTAAATGGCGTATTACCAGCAACAAACACCTCTAAAAAAAGGCCTGTTATAATTAAACCAAACCCTATAAAAAAAGATTCAACGTAACCCCAGGGGTTTTCCCAAAGATTACGTTGAATTTTAAGATTGTCATCACTCATATTAATTAGTAGTTGGTAGTTTGTATCTTGTCTCAGGTAAAAGTTATTTCACTTAATACTTGATATTTAATAATTGTAATTTACAATTTAATTAAACTTTTGTATTTAAAACTATTCGATCAAAGTATCGTAAAAAATTTAAATACTTGATACTTGTTCCCTGATACTTTTATTAATATTTAGCTTCTCTATCTTTAGCAACTGCTTTCCACTTTGGCAATAACTCTTTTTTGAATGTGGCTTTTTCTGCATTTAATTTTTCCATATCCAGGCCAATAAACTTTTGAGCTGCTGCTTTTGTTCCAATTGCTGGGTAAGGTACATCCCCTTTAAAGCCTAATTCCATTAACAACTTAGCTAATTTAATTCTGGTTTCTTGTGTAATATCAATCCCTGTTCCAACAACTCTTCCTAATTCAACTGGTGCGTGAAAAGAACCACCGTGAGATGCTGCGGCATAATCCCAACGCCATTGTCCTAATCTAATACCGTGTAAAATGTCTTTCATTTGAGCTTCAGTAGCACCTAATTCCCAAGCTTTACCAGCTTCTACATGCGCACGAACCAATAATTTTTCTAATTGATCACGATTTCCAATAATACGATCTTGATTATCAAATACGTTTTTAATTAACTCTTCTTTTTCTTCTCTATGACAAACCTGACAAGAGTTAGCGACATTGTTTAATGGCGATTGGATGTGATGATCTGTAAATTTTTGTCCCCCTTCAGTTTTATAAGGCATATGACAATCCGAACAAGAAACACCTCTTTGTCCGTGAATACCCATTTTATAAACTTCGTAACCTGGGTGTTGTGCTTTTAACATAGGTGCTTTACTTATGGAATGTACCCAATCTACATGACCTATTTTGTCGTAATATTTTTCCATATCCTCAACAGTTTGACCTTCATCCCATGGGAAAACTAAATAAGGAATTCCTTTACTATCTGGAAGGTTTTTATTGAAGTAATATTCTGAGTGACATTGTGCACATACCAATGAACGCATTTCGTTATGAGAAGCTTTAGAAATATCTTTTCCCTGACGCGTAAATGCTTCAATTAAAGCAGGTTGTGTTATGGTTAAATTCATAGATTTTTCGTCATGACAGTTAGCACAACCAATTGGGTTTACTACTTCAGCACCTTTACTTGACCATTTTCCGCTATAATATTCATTTACACCAATTTCATTAATTAAACGTGGAACATCTGGAGATTTACACGTCCAACAAGTTGAAGGCATTGGTCCATCATCTGGTCCAGTTGGGCCTCCAGTTCGTAAACTATTTCTTAAATCGTCAATTGCATGAACGTGTCCACGACCTTGATTGTAATCTTTAGCAAAACCATATCCTGCCCAAAGTACCACTAAACGTGGATCAACTTCTAACATATCAATCATTCCACTACCATTGTATTTAGATAAAAAAGAGGTATCTGCAGTTTTATAATACGATTGAAATTCGCGAGGGAAATTTTCACCCCAAACTTCGTTTCTTGGTTCTAATTTTTTAATTTTTGTCANTGGAGTGTAAGCAAATTTAGCCTCCATTTTACGTTCTGTTATTGAAGAAACTAATAGTCCTAACAAAAACACTACTACTAAGGATGCTAAAAATAACACCCAGTTTTTCCAAGGTTTTCTTTTATTACTCATCTTTTTTATCGTTTTGATTATCTGATTTATTTAAATATTTGCTGAGCCATTCTGGCACTGTTTCTTGATGTTCTTCAGAAATTTTTCCATAATATTTTACTGATGACAAACTATGCACACTTCCGTGTGGCACTTCTTGATGACAAGTCCAACATTTTCTGCTAGTTCTGTTCTCAAAATGATCTTCAACTGAAGCACTTAATCTAGCGTCTGTTACTTGATCTTCATGACATCTAATACAGTTCTTTTGCACAACTTCAACACCAGCCTCTTTCATTCTAATAACTTCGGGTTCGCCTCGTGTTGTAAAAACTGATGCATGATACAAACCGTCTTTAGCTTTGAATAGGTATTTTTTAAACACATTGTCTTGTGGTACATGACAATCGTTACACNATGCCCATTCTCTATGAGAACTATTTTGCCAAGTTGCATATTGAGGCGTCATTACATGGCAATTTGCACAAGTTTTAGGATCGTCTGATAAATACGATACAGCTTTAGATTCGATAAGCGCATACAATGTAAGTCCAGTCATAGCACCCATTAAAATTAGCACTGGTAAGCGCCATTCAGGTGGTGGAATTAATTTTTTAAAAATGCTCATAATCTTGAATTAAGAATTCTATTATTTCGATGTAAACAATGTTGGTTTGATTGTAATCATTAACCAAGCCCAGTTATTTCCGTTCCCACTAAAATTATTTTTAATTGTTTCTAACCCTTCCGAAGCAAACATTTGAGAATAACCAGCGCCTATTGAAACATCATTATTTAATTTATGTGCGTAAACTAAATCAATCTCTGTACCTAATTGTTTGTCTACATCTTGAGCAATTTCTGCTTGTGCTGAAAAATTATGTACAAAAGCTGTTAAGCTTGATTTTTCAACTAATTTAGTTCCAATTTTAGCATAAATATCAACCAACCCAACATTGTTTCCATGGTTTCCAACGTAGAAATAATCCATAAAACCATTGAATTTATGATTTGTTCCGTAGAAAGGTGTAAAAGCATTGTTTTCATTTCCTATTGAAGCATTATCATTTCCAGATTGAATTTCAAAGCCTAAACCTAAGTTTAATTTTGCTGAAGCTTTATATCCTAAATCTAAGCCTATTAAATAAGCACTTAAATCATTATCAGCAATATCATTACCAGATTGCAAATAGGCGTTTGCACTTAAATCTAAAGCATCAGTTGCTTTATATTTTAAATGAGTTCCGTAAGTTTGACTGTAACGAATTTTATCTGCATCAATATTTTGTAAACCGTTATTTAGTAGTAAAAAACTTGCGTTAAATTTACTCCAGTCTTTATGGAACCAAGCATACTGCATTGCTTTGTAATTTCCTGCAATTGTATACAAGTTGCCAAATAAAGCTTCTGTTTCTTGGTTATAAGCAATCCCTAAATCTAATTTGTAATTTTCATTTCCGAATTTAAAAATTGCTGCATCATGGCTGCGCCCTTGTTGAGCCCATCCAACGTTTCCAAACATACGGCTATCATCATAAATGATTTCTTGACGACCTAATTTTGCAGAAAAGTTAGGGCTGAATTTTATTTTTCCCCAAGCTTCGTGAATTGCAAATCCATTTTTATCAGAAGTATTTAGTTGTGCAACATCTCCCCAAACTCTAATATCTTGTAAGCTTACAAAGAAGGTGTAATCTTCAGAAACAAATTTGGTGTTTAAACGTGTACGTTGTGATACAAATAATGCAGCATCAGTAGCGTCTGGTGTTAATGTTTTGTATCCATTTCTGAATTCTGCTCTTGGTCTTAGTTCTCCACTAATCGTTAATTGAGCAAAACTTTGTGCTGCAACTAAAGTTAAAATTGTAATTAATAAATTCTTAATTTTCATATTCTTTAGATTGAATTAATGTTTTATATAACCCGTTGGGTGTAATTAAATTATTTGAATTTTGACATTATTAATCGGTCTTTCAAATATAAACTTATTGATATATTGAACCAAAGTTAATGCTGTTA
>JGI1221J13441_10000412_pt1 | contig 19577 bp, 33 predicted proteins | sample LakVidmifraction_4_FD_13441 | JGI IMG/M metagenome (IMG submission 13441) | reverse complement strand
TCTAAGTTGATAACATAAGTGAACACGTAACCATCTTTTAAGTCCTCTCTATCCATTTCCCACTCTTCCTCATAGCCAGATACTATCAGTACCGATAGAAGCTCTCCAAACTCTGTATTCGAGCGTATAACATGGTATGGCGTGATGTGTTCATGTTTAGCTACAAACTCATCAATTGCTTTTTGTTGTTTCTCATCTAAGTAATATAAATACCCACCATTCTCTGATATATATAAAACATCTTTTTCAAAATCTCTAATCACATTTTTATTTAATTTAAGTTTTTTCATTCTCTCAATTGCTTCTTTTTTACGTTCTATTACATTTGTCATAATTTATTGCCTCCTTTGTTTAGCAAGTTTTATTAGTTTCTATTTTTATTATTTTCTGATTTTTCCACAATACTTCTTACTTTTTTCTTTATAATAATAAACTAACTAAAATAACACATATTGCAAATGAAGTAATAGCTACACAAAGCGATTTTAAAATATCCTTTATATTAGATATACTGTTCGCAAAATAAAAAGTAAGACCTAAAAATAACACTCCGCATATAGCGGATAAATATACTCCTGAATATAGTAAAATTTTAATTAAAATCAACATACTTTATTCCTCCTTTTTTTTATTTTTCCCTATTGAGTCTTTGATATTCTTCGTTTAATATTTTACACTTATCCCAATTCTTTTCGTATATAGCCTCTTCCAATCTATCCCTAATTTCTTTTACATACTCTATAAACTCGTCATCTGTTTTATTTTTTTTAATTACTGCTGTATCCATGGGGGATTCAACTTCATTTTGGTGCTGTAAATTATTTGCTGTTATAGGGTTGACATTGTCCATGGTATAGGATACTATCTTAGTTGTTTCTAGAAACACATATAATTCAATGTCATCCACTTTAATATCTACATCTATTTTTTCATATTCTCCTTCTGAAAAATAGCCCAAAACAACTTTAGCAAATTCACCTGTGTTATCAATATCTAATACGATTCCTACGCACCCCGCAAGATTACCCTTAGTTATTCTTACCAAGTCAAATGATTCATATTCATTTTCATCTTCTATAGGTTCTAAATACGACCCATGTATTTTAATAGTTCTATTGTCCATATCTATGAGTACCATATAAATATAATCTTCCACTTCTGTTACAATAGTTCCACTATGCCCATTGTACTTTTTAAGCGCACCTTTGTCTATATGTAGTATTACACTGTCTCCAGAATTAAATCGGTTCATAATAATCTCTCCTTTAACTTATTGGATAGGATTTAAGCATGTCGTTGACAAAGTTGTCTTTTATCATTCGACATCTACGCAATTCTTTTAATTTTACACCATCTAATGTAGAAATTAGTCTGTTATACTCTTCTCCTAAAATTTTGCATTTTTTATAATCTTCTCCCTCTAGGCTTTCCTCTATGGAGTCTCTAATTCGTAGAATTTTAGTCAAAACCGTATAATCTTCATTTTTTGGAGTTCGCTCCAATTTTTTTATTCTAGAATCATTTTCATCCTTGTTTACTCTATCGTAGAAATTTTCTAGTAATTTTTCTACTTTAATAATACTGTCTTTTTTGTATTCAATATTCTCTCCATTGTAATCTCTATTTGTTTTTAATACTTCTTTATAATCTTCTATACCGTTTAAAATTTTGAGACTTCTGTTAAAAAAATCTCTTTCTAAACTTCTGCCCAAATTAACTGTTACAGTATTCTCGTTAATATGCGTTATTATACCTATTTTACCCGAATATTTACTTCCAATCGATGTGACGATTACTAATTTCCCTACTGTAAAACTATTATCATAGCCCATGTTGTCCACCTCTCTTTAATATACTTTTGACATATTTTCTTTGTCGACTATTACTATGTTTAACCCATTGAGATAATAATTGCCTTGTTCTTTTTCTAAAATATTGGTATCAATTAAATCTATGACGCTAACATAATAACAACTGCTAATTTCTATTATCTCTTCACATGTTAATTTTTGTATTACAAACTCTACATAATCGAATTCGCCCAGTATGCCTCCGTTAGTGTCTATTTTTTCTATCATTCTTAATTCTGCTTCACTTAAAAATTCTTCTCGCATGAGTAACCCTCCTATTCGTAAAAATTATGATTTTTATATGTAAAAATTAATTTTCTGTTTCTGTTCATCCACCCGTCATGATTTTTCATTTGAAAAAATAATACAGATTTAAAATCCTCACTTGTTATGTTTTTCCCCATAGAATCAATCACTCGGTTTACTGTCGGCTCTGTTATACTGCCATTATTAAGAACGTTGTTAACCGCCTCTATTGTTTCTTCTGTTATCTTCACCGATTTATAACGTCCATCGTGAATAGGACTGAATTCATAATAACCGCTTGATAGCCTAGAAAATACAACTCCCTCTATACTATCTTGAAAAAATTCACTTTCAACTCTGTTAATTATAATTTGCACTATCAGTTCTTTTCCATATAAACCCTCACCTGTTCCCTCGGCTTCTGTTATTCTTGTTAGTATCTCCAGTTCTTTTTCTGTTAAATCTATTTTATTATCAATTATCACTACTTCTTTTTCTATTTCTTCTTCTACTTCCTCAATGACAATTGGTACTTTACGATAACCTATTACGTTTTCTCTAAGATTCTTAAAACCATTGTTAATTTTCCTGCGTATTTTATTTTCAGTAGTTGTTACTGTAGTTGTGTGTAAATAACTGGTTGGCATTTCCATCATAGCAAATATATTCTTATGCAATAACAAAAATACCAATAAAGTAATTATCAGTATTTTGTATATTTTCTTCATATTACTCCCCTCTTAGTGATACCGTTTTTTGTTGTTTACTCTTAGTTTCTTATTCGATATTTTTTCTGTTTTAATGAGACTCATTAGTGACTTATCATTTTCTTCTGTCATTTCTCTAAAATGATATTTTTGAGTTGAAAGCTCAACCTCAACATTTTTAATTTGTTTTTCTGTTGTTTTTAATGCCTTTTCAAGACTTCCTATGTTTCTCATCAAGATACTTAAATTGTTTTTAGCTTCTCTTTTAGCTATCAATATATCTCTAATTTCTGCTGAAATAAGATAGCCTTGGCAAGCGTTAAAACTCCCTAATTCTAATATATGATGTAAATCATTAATCCTTCTATCGATTTTAGAAACAATTTCTTTATTTTCTTTTATTTTGACGCTACTTTCTTCAATTATTGTTTTCAATCCTTTTAGTTGTCCTTCCATTATTTGTGTTTGCATGTTTACCTCCTTCTGGATATATTCGTTACTCAATAAGTATACCATCTTTTTAAATATAAGTCAATAGTCTTTGAAAATTGTTTTTGGACTAGTTATACAGTCCATTTTGAATATTTTCTTCTTCTGCATTATTCACAACGTGTGCATAGATATCTGTTGTATTACTTGAAGCATGACCCAAAATCATTTGCAGTCTTCTTAAATCTTTTGTTTTTTCATAATAATGAGTGGCAAATGTATGTCTTAACTTATGTGGCGTTATGTTTTTATTGATACTAGCCATTTTTGTATAATTGATAACTATTTTACGGATATTGTCCTCTGTGATTTTTTTAGGCTCTCCACGTCCAGTTACAAAAGCATAAGGACTAGAATCTTTTCTGTTATCCCAATAAGCCTTTAAAAAAATCAGTGTGGTATTAGATATGAAAGTGAATCTTTCTTTATCTCCTTTTCCATGCTCTACGTGTATTCTATTCTTGGTGAAATCTGTTTTCTTCAATTCTGTTAATTCAGAAAGTCTGATTCCACTTTCTAAAAAAACTAATAAAATACAATTATTCCTTTTACTATTCTCACCTTGAAAATTTCTAGCTTGAAACAATATCTCGTCAACTTCTTCTTTTGTTAAGAAAATTGGTTCTTTTTTTTGAATTTTAAGTTTATTTATTTTATTCATAGGATTAATTGAACACATTTCTCTTTTAATGAGATAATCGTAAAAAACTTTTAATGTAGAGTGTCTTTTGTTATACGTTGCGTTTGAAATATTACCGCAAGGCAAATATCCATCTTCAATATCTTCCCATCTCACTTCTTCCAACACTTTACTATCTATAGAAGGAGTGTAAAGATTAACCCATTGAAAATACCTCTCTAGTTCTTCACAGTAAGAATGTATTGAATTCTCACTGTATTTTTTGTTTATTAAATATTCTTTATATTTTTCTAGTATCAGATTCATTTGTTCTCCCTTCGCTTGCGTTTTTGTTCTTAATAACATAGTAACACGTTACACTGTATAAGTCAAGTTGTTTCACTGTTTTTTTAAAATTAGAGAAAGAGTAATTTACTCTATAATGAAGGAACACGTTTTTAATTACTAAAATTGAATCACTCTATAATGAAGGAGTACGTTTTTTACTACTAGAGTTGATGAAACTAGTGCTAAAGTCCTATTGCTGTTAACGTAGGACGTGTTATACTGTATTTAAGAGTAACCAGCCAACCTATCACAAAAAGGAGGAAATTATGTTTTGGTTTGTAATATTTATAATATTATTATTTACTGTTCCACCATTGGCATTATTGTTATTAGTATTAGCGTTAGCAGTTAAAGTTTTTATTAAAGACTAAAGATTTTTAACATCAAAAAATAAGCATTAAAAGGAGGTCAGCAATGTTATTAATTTCTTATATCAATTCGCATAATAAATTTAAAACAATGGAATTTACTGATGAAAGTGATTTTCTACATTTTATGGAATCAGCCTCAGTAGAGAGACCCAGAAACAATGAATTCCTAGTAGCAATTAACGGTAAAATATGTGCCGGTGCGACAATTGGTGATTTATATTTTATTTACAAAAGTATTGAACAATAAACTTAATTTAGCAACAACTAAAAAACTAATAAAAAAAATTGCTTAGATGACTAGGTAGTTTTTTTTATTGCCTCTTCGTATTCTTTATATTTAAATATCGACTTTTTTTGTACTTGACTTATATATTAATCAATGATATACTTGTGATAATAAATTAATCTGCTGACGAAAATAGGGGGATAAAATGACAGAGATATTAAACGAACAAGCATATAACAATGGAATGAAGAAATCTTTATTAGACAAAATATTTTTTATTGATAAAATTGACGCAACGACTTTTGTAGATTATGGTTGTGCTGATGGAACTCTTTTAAATTATATAGGGGAGATGTTCCCTGCTTACAAGTATTATGGCTATGACATCAGCGAAAACATGATTAAACTAGCTAATAAAAACAAGACTAATAATAATATCACGTTCACAACCAGCTTTGACAATATTTTAGGAAAAATTAGTCGTTCCACAGACAAAAAAGTCTTAATTTTATCTTCTGTTATACATGAGGTTTATGCTTATGCTCCTAAAAAAGATATAGAGTTATTTTGGGAAAGAGTTTTTAACAGTAATTTTGACTATATTGTTATTAGGGACATGGTTTTAGACAATCATGTGGTAGATAGAGCTACAAGTTCACAAGATTTGGTTAATTTGTTTTATAACGCAAATGACGACAAATTACAAGAGTTCCAAGATATATATGGAAGTGTTAAATGGAAAGACAATTTTATACATTATTTACTGAAATATCGCTATGTCGAAAATTGGAATAGGGAAGTAAGAGAAAACTACCTACCTTTAACAAAACAAGAACTATTAAGACTTGTACCTAGAAAATATAAAGTTATACTAGAAGAGCACTATATATTACCGTTCTTAAAAGAAAGAATAAAAAAAGATTTTAGTATTGTTTTAACTGATAACACTCATATAAAAATCATATTAAAAAGAGAAATCTAGAGATAGGTTTCTCTTTTTGTTATACACGTATTTTTATATTTAAATATCAACTTTTCTTCTTGTTGACAATTACTTATTATTATGGTAAACTTGTATTAACAGTCAACCAAGCAAAGAAGGGAGATACATTATGGTTAAAGACAAAAACAAGTTTACTTTGGTACTTTATGAATTTGGATATCAAATCAAAGATTTGCAAGGCAGAGTAGTATATAAAAAAACAAATATAGACTCTAAAACAGTTTATAAAAGAGGCGCAGAAATTATTAAGTGGATAGCAAAACTAGAGGGCAGAGATTTTATAATAGAAAAGGGGATAGAATTAGATTCTATATAAATTATAAAAAAAAGAGAAACCTAGAGATAGGTTTCTCTTTTTGTTATACACATGTTTTATCTTTATATTTAAATATGAGATAATTTCGTGCTTGCATTATATATTAAAAGATGATATTATGTATTTGTAGCAATAAACGAGATGACTTATTGAAAAGAGGAGAAAATTATGTTAGAAAGAGAACCTTGGAAACCACTTGATTTAACTGGTGATAAAAAAATTGAAGCCGATATTAAAGCTTATAAAATATCGGTGGAAAGAAAAGAGCGTATGAATAATTCACTTAAAGAATCTGTAGTTATTCAACAACCCTTTGACTATTCAAAACAATGGAAAAAACACATTAAAAAATGTATCAGCGAGAACAAAAAAAACGAGATGATTAAGATGATGGAGGAATTATAAGATGGAAATTTTAGAGATGGTTTTAGAAGAGCAATTAAAACAGTTTTTTATTGAAGAAGGATTATCTAAATCATTCGTTTCATTAGTAAAAGAGGTGAAAAATAAAGACAATGACTATCTTGGAGACATGCCAAATTACATTGGTCGTGGCTGTGCCAGATATGTTTTCAGTCTGAATGAGGACTATGTATTAAAATATCAAAAAAATATAACTGTATTTTGTGGTGGCAATAGAGAGGAATACAATTTATATCAGTCGTTGAAAAAGGAAAAAAATTCTTTTATAAAGTATTTTGCAGAACCCGTATTTATTTCAAAGGATGGAAAATTTTTAATTATGGAAAAAATGGAAATGACTATGGAAGATGTAAATCGTGGAGATTCAGAAGACAGAACGGAAATTTTAGAAGAAAACCAAAAAATAGTCAGCATTCTAGAAGAAAAATTTGGGATTAAAGATTTACATTCTGAAAACACGATGATAAATAAATACAAAAAGATAAAAGTAGTTGATTACGCTTATTTGATTAATGAAGATTCTGATTCATGGTACTCATAGAATGGAGTACAAATTAAAAGCTATTTAATTTATAACATATAACAGAAAGAATAATGCAGAGGTATATTATTCTTTCTGTTATATACGTGTATAAATATTCATATTTAAATATAAAAATTATGCAGTAAGTGTATAAAAATTGTATATTTAAATATAAAAAAACTTTCTGCTTGCAATCTGTATTTATTGGTGATATAATATATTTAGTAACCGAAAACAAGCAAAAAAAAAGGATGGTGCTTTATGAAGCTAATTAGACTCGAAAACAGTAAGTCGCATTTAGGATTTTTTAATTGTGGGTTTCATCAGAGATATAGAACGAGGTGTAATGATACTGAGCTTTCTGAGCTGTATTGGGAAATGTGTAAAGAATTGCACGCTCCACGTCACGACGAATATTCGTTTATAAAAAAGCCAAGTGATTTACCAGAAAAAGCTTTATTTTATTTTAAGGAGTCTTTTATAGAAAAGTATCAACGTTTGTTTGACGATATCATTATAACACTCTCTATAAGCGATGAATATTTCTCAGTCATCACAATCAACCTTGATAATGTACAAGAATACACAATGTACTACCAAGATAAAGACCAATGCCTAATATATTTAGAAGAAAGAAGAGGTGCTAGCCATGCTACTAAAAGAGTTGAATGAAGAAGAAGCTAAAATATACAAACATATAAGGAAGAAGATAACTGAGTGCATTAAACAAAACTCTGATGATTATTTTGATTTAGAAGAATTTATTGGACGTGGCGTATCAAGAGTTGTTTATTCTTTAGGAGATAGATACGTTTTAAAATATAATAGACGTTACTCTGCTTTTGGTAGTAATAAGACAGAATTTGATTTTTTTAATTCACTGTATGAAAAAGGGGAAAAAATCTCTAGTTATTTTGCAAAACCAGTTTATATTTCTCATAATGAAAAATTTATGATTATGGAAAAAATGGAAACTACATTATCACAATTTTGTCATATGAACAAACTCAACTATGCTTTAGTAGAAGAAGTAGAAATGAAAGTAAAAAATATAAAAAGAGAAATTAGAGATTCAGGCTTATCAGTAAATGATTTACATGAAAAAAATATAATGCTAGACAAAAATGGAGAAATAAAAATTGTAGATTACGCTTCAAACTCTTTAGCAACAAGTAGTGAAAATAGCGACTTTAGCGATTATTCAACTTTTTATTCAGATTCAAGTTGCCGAACAAGTACTGAACAAGTTATATTTAGTTTTAATATTTTTTCAAGATATTAATTACAATAAAAAGCAAGTCCTAGAAATAGGACTTTTCTTTTTGATATATGATTTTTTTATATTTAAATATCAAATAAATTTATACTTGCATTAATTAATTAAACGTGTTATACTATAGATAGTTAAAGAATGGTTAATAATATAACTAGCTGACGAAAATAGGAGAAAATTATGGAATTAAATTTTAATGAACTGGACAGTATAATGAGAAAGTCAATAGATATGCTAGAGGCTATAGGGTATAAAATGACAGAGTCTTATCACTGGAAATTATCTAAATCTAAAACTAATTTTGGCTACTGCAATTACAATAAAAAAGAAATAGGCATTAGTGTGGTAGTATCGCAATATCACAGCGAAGCCGAAGTATTAAACACTTGTTTACATGAATTATGTCATGCACTAGCTCCAGACGCTGGGCATACAGGAAAATGGAAAATTATAACGAACCGTGTTAATAATAAGTACAACATGAATATAGAACGTTGTTATACTCCCACAGAAGAACAAAAAAGTATTGAATCTTTACAAAATAAATATCGTGTAACTTGTCAGTGTGGGCAAGTGTTTATGTATAAGAAAAAAACTAAAAGAATAATAACAATAATGAACAACACTAATAGTTGTCATTGTCCGAAATGTAAAAGTAAGAAATTTAAAATAGAAGTATTATAATATTGGTTGTTAAAAAAACTCTTAAATTTAATAGTTTAAGAGTTTTTTTACGTGCTAATATTTTAGCTCTGTTATATATGTATATGAAAAAAACCCTATATTTAAATATGAACCCCCCTTCCACAGTAGTAAAAATCTTTATATTTAAATATGAAATAATTTTGTGTTTGACTTATTCGTCAACTAATGGTATACTAGTATCAACAGTAACAACAACAGATTAATTTTTATAGGAGGTAATATTATGGAAAACAACGATTTAAGCTTTACAGAGAGATTCATAAACCATATCTACGACGATGAGTGTGCTTGCTATACGGACGATGAGGGCTTTCATCCTTGCAAAGAGCAAGAGGAACTTCATCGCATTGCACGTGAAGAAAGAGAACTTAAAGAAAATATTTGACAAAATGTTGCCGAGCGTGCTATACTTAAGAAGCTATTTGAATAAAAAAAGGAGGAAACTATGAACACATACAAAGTGATTGAGACATGTAATAATGATAAAACTGATTTAAACGGCAAAGTTCTTACTGCTCAACTAATAAGTGATTTAGGGTGGGCTGTTTCGTGTATTGAGTGCCCAGATTCATGCGAAGATACTCTAGAAAATTTAAACGCAGATTTTCGTGGCATCTATGTTTTTGGGATAGTACTGTAATATAATATAAAAGAAAGTGAGGATAAATTATGGAAAAGATAGAAGATTACTGGGTAGATAGTAATAATAATAGTTGGTATGCGAGATATTACACAGAGGAGCAAGCAATATCACACTCTGAATCGCTAACAGAGTGTAAATATTGTATAAATTGCACAGATTGCATAGGTTGTACAGACTGCGTATATTGCAAAGATTGTAATAATTGCGAAGATTGCATAGGTTGCACAAATTGCAAAGACTGCGTAAATTGTACGGGTTGCATATATTGTACAGATTGCCTAACGGTTAATTATACAAAGTGCAGACATCAAAGAGATTAAGAATTTATGCTATAACAATATCGCTTGAATATTGATAAAGCCTTGAAAATAAGGCTTTTTTTTGTATCTGTAAAAATCTTTATATTTAAGTATGAAAATAGCGTGCTAATTTTTTAGCTCTGTTATATATGTATGTGAGAAAGCTCTATATTTAAATATGAAACATCCACAGCAATAAAATCTTTATATTTAAATATACAATAAATTTGTACTTGACTTATTCATCGATTAATGGTATACTGGTGTCAACAAGTCAACTAATTAATGAAGGGTAGGTATCAATGAATGGGAAAAGAACACTTATTTATCATCAAAATAAAAGGAAAACCGTTATTTCTACACAAGTCATCAAATATGTTTACCACTGATGTTAAGCAAGCTCGAAAATATATCAATTATAGCTCAGCAGAAAAATGGATAGAGAGTAGAAGTACTGACAGTGAAGAATACAATGAATACAATTATAGATTTAGTGGAATAGAATTTATAATAACCTATTGACATTTAAGGGAATATGTGATATTGTAGGCATAGTAGTGGCAACAGTAACAACAACAGATTAATTTTTATAGGAGGAAACAGCATGGGAAAAAGTATAGGCAATATAATAGAAATGTTATCAGTAATTAAAAATGAAATTGGTGAAGGTGGCTGTTTGTTTTTTGAAGAAAAATATAATGTAGAGGCATTAAGCGAATGGCTGAATGTTTTTAGGCTCGCATTTTATAAAAATTGGACAGACAAAGAGATTGATTTGGTTGCTGACATAATGGGAGAGATGTAGTATGAAATACTTAGGAAGTAAGAACAGACTTTCAAAAGAGTTAGCACCTATTATTCAATCATATATCACAGAATCAACAAGGGGCTATCTAGAACCATTTATAGGCGGAGCTAACATGATAGATAAGATAAACTGCAAAAAACGCATAGGGAGTGATATCCATAAAGAGCTTATTGCATTACTTCAATATGCGCAAGACATAAACAACGTGTTACCTCAGCATATATCCGAAGAAGAATACATATCAGTTAGAAACAATAAAGAAAAATACCCTAGTTGGTATGTTGGATTGGTTGGATTCTGTGCAACTTTTGGTGCTAGATATTTTGAAGGGTATGCAAGAAGTATGAAAGCAGACAAAGTGACACCTAGAGACATGTCTAATGAGGCAATTAGAAACATTGAAAAACAAAGAGAAAATCTAATCAATATCAACTTTGCAAATAAATCATTTTTAGAATTAAAAAAAGACGAAATTAAAGGATATGTTATATATTGTGATATTCCATATAGAAACACTAAAAAATACGCTACAAAAAACTTTCCATATGATGAATTTTACAAATGGGCAAAAGATTTATCAAAAAATAATATTGTTTTAGTAAGTGAATATAATATGCCAAATGGATTTGAAGAAATATGGTCTAAGGAACATAAGACATTGTTAAATAGTAATAAAGATGAAAATGATAAATCAAATATCAGAATTGAAAAGCTATTCATTTGCAAAAGTGAATAAAAACCTTAGAAACAAGGTTTTTTTTACGTGCTAATTTTTGGGTTTTGTTATATACATATGAAAAGATTGATATTTAAATATAAAAAACGTCATTTTATTGTATAGGACTAAAGACCTATTCCAATTTAATCAAGTAAACGATATAATAGTATTAACAGTAACAACAACGCAATTATGAGGAGGTATATATATGTTTATTGTTTTAGCTTCAAAAAATGGGTTGTCACTAAATGAGGTTTTTAGAAGTGAGTCCGAAGAAGTGGCAGAGGCGCATTTTGGTATATTGCCAACAGGTGAGGGGAATTATTGTATTAAAGAATTAGTTGACACAAAAGAAAAAAACATTGTAATCATCTCGATGTTAAATAAATTTGATACAAAGAGTACTATTGACTTAATTAAGTCAAAAAACATTAAAGAAGGATACTTTAATTAACAGTATGACAACGCTTTATAAATTTATAGGGCGTTGATGATACTATTAATGACACAGACAAAATGGAGGTAATATATCATGAATAGAACAACAACAATTGAACTAGCACCAGATAAAAAAATAGAGTTAAAAACGAATTATCCAGTAGATATGGAAGAAGTCTTAGAACACTTTAGCTATATTGTGGATGACGATGACAACGTTTACACAAATACTTTTAAAGTTTTTGTAGGCAATCTTAAAGACTTTAAAATGACTATCATCAGAAAATAGAATACATTATTACATCAATGTATTAAAAGAGTTGACTTAAGTATTTATATGTGATACAATAGTATTAGAAGTTGAGTAAGACATCACCTGAATAGGGATGCTTCAATCGGAGGTCATTATGAATTTTATCAATCTTACACCGCACATTATAAAAGTTGTCGGAGATGATATCGATACTCATGTATTTCCAACTAGCGGAAGCGTTGCTAGGGTTGCAACTACTGTTGTGGCAGATGGTATCATAGGCGGTATAAAGATGTTTAAGACCGTTTATGGTGAGGTCGTAGACCTTCCAGAACCAGTTAAAAACACTATATACATTGTCTCTAGCATGGTGGGAGCTATCGCACTTAGAAGTGATGTTGTAGCGCCTAGTGCACTAGTTAGAGATGAAGGTGGCAAGCCTATTGGGTGTTTAGGGTTTAACAGTTTCGTTTAATCTACAGTAATAAAAAGAGGGCTGACGCTCTTTTTTTATTGCTTATTTTACGTGCTAATTTTTTAACTCTGTTATATATGTATGTGAGAAAATTCTATATTTAAATATGAAGTAAGATGTGGAAATTGTTTAAACGAAAAATAAAGTTGACAACTGAGAAGAAGTATGATATTATGTAATAGTAGCAATCAATCAAGTTGACAAACGGAGGTATACATTATGGGAAATAAAGCGGTTATAACAACAAAAGATAAAAAAATAGGACTTTACTTACATTGGAACGGTGGTAGAGATAGCGTAGAAGCGTTCCTAGAGTATTGCAAAATCAAAGATTATAGAGCACCTAGCGAAGATTGCTATGGTTGGGCTAGACTTACACAGGTCATTGGTAATTTTTTTGGTGGTAGTGCATCGGTTGGTATTGATAGCTATGATACGCTAGATACAGATAACTGTGATAATGGAGTTTATATCATAGAGGGATGGGAAATTGTAGGTCGTGAATTCAATAGAAGGAGCGAGCAATGTGAGTTCGAGTTAACAGACATGTTAATTGAAATTAATGAAAGACAACCTGAGACAGAGCAGATTGACTCTAGATACTTTATATCGAAACAAAAAGATACTAAAGATATTGTTGTTGGGGACATGGTATTTGAACAAGATTTTACAGGGAAATATGAACTACTTGAAATAATTGGACTTGGTAGAAACACGGTACTAAATGGACATAGAGTAAAAGACCTTCCCTATACTAGCAGATATTCGGTTGATAATTGTAACGCCTACTTACTTAAAAAGAATTATAGAGTGATTGAACAATTGAACCCAATTTCAGATTTATCTGTACTCTATCCTTTTTAAACATAAAAACAAGTAGTAAAAAGAGAGCTGACGCTCTTTTTTTATTGCTTTTTTTGCGTGCTAGTTTTTTGACTCTGTTATATATGTATGTGAGAAAACTCTATATTTAAATATGAAGTCCATAATTCTCTAATCGCAGAAATCTTTATATTTAAATATGCAATAATTTTGTGTTTGACTTATGAATCAATTAATGTTATACTAGCATTAACAAATCAATTAGCCGACAAACAGGAGGTTTTATATGTTAAATTATGTCACGAATAATCATTTTAGAGAAATTGAATCATTACCAGAAATCGATGGGGAAATATTGGACTTTGATAATCCATTGGTAACCGATGATACAGAGTTTGCACCTTGTTTTAAATATAAGGGAGAATATTACTCTTTAAACGAATTTATGAGGTGCGATGAGGACAGTCCTTTTGATGGGTTCATGGGGTTTTCTTATTTTTCAGGATTGTATATCAAATTAAATGAATCTTGTGACTCATTAATTGTAACTTATTTTTATCAGTAAAATATCGATAAAACGAATAAGAGATAGAAATATCTCTTATTTTTTTATTACATGTAAAATCTTTATATTTAAATATGCAATAATTTTGTGTTTGACTTATGAGTTGACTGATGTTATACTAGTATTAACAAATCAATTAGCTGACAAACAGGAGGTTTTATTATGAGAATTATAATTAATCACCAAATCAAATATTGTGGAGATAGTATCTATAGCGTAAAGTTTGACGCTAAAGGGTGCTATATTGACAACGAGGGAATGGAAAATTTAAAAGGAACATCTTGCGCTTTTTTTGCTTCAAATTTAGACGACCTTCAAAAAATAATCGAGGGCGAGAAAATAAAATTGGAAAAAGAATTTAAAAATGAACTATTACTAGCTAATTTTAAAAAGAATATCTTAAATTATGGATACTCTAGAAGATTGGCAATAAAAGAGGTCATGGAATCTGGTAGTTTGGTTGGTTTTCACTATGATTTGATGGGATGTGCTATTATAGAGAGAATTAACGCTAAATCGCTGACTATAGAAGACATATGCAACAGAAAGCATTATATCACTGTAGATTATTTAAATTTGTTACACTTGGAGCAGTTTTTCGTTTGTGATAAAGAATAAAATCTTAAAAAGCCTTAGAAATAAGGCTTTTTTTTGCGTGCTAGTTTTTTGACTCTGTTATATATGTATATGGGAAAAACCCCATATTTAAATATAAAGTTTATAAAATAATCCCACTAGAAAAAATCTTTATATTTAAATATGCAATAATTTTGTGTTTGACTTATGAGTTGACTGATGTTATACTAGTATTAACAAATCAATTAGCTGACAAACAGGAGGTTTTATTATGAAAACAACACTAATCAAATTGCAAGATGTTTTTATCGGAGCAGTGACGATTGAGAACTCAGTCATCGAAAATAATTTAATTAAAAGACTGTATGATAACGAATCTCTGTATATTAATTACAAAAAAAAATTAATATATAACGATAAAAAGCAAGTACTTTTTTATAAAGTACTTGTTGATAGCCATAAACATAAACATGGCTATTATAACGCAAAATATACAAAAACCACTCCTACTTTTTTATATACAGTTTGAGACAGTGACTAAAAATTTTTAAAAGCCTTAGAAATAAGGCTTTTTTTTTGAGTGCTAATTTTTTGACTCTGTTATACATATACGAAGAAATCCTATATTTAAATATAAAGCCCATAAATAACCACATCAGAAAAAAAATCTTTATATTTAAATATGCAATAATTTTTGTGAAAAACTTTTGTCAAAAGCTTGCATTACGAATAAAGTTGTGGTATACTTACATTAACTATAAAACCAGCCGACAAAAAAAATAAAAGAAAGAGGTAAATTATGACATACGTAGTCAGCGATATCCACGGCGAGTTCAAACTATTTAAAAAATTATTAGAAAAAATACAGTTTACCGATAAGGATACACTGTATATCTTGGGAGATGTTGTAGACAGGGGTCCAGAACCAGTGAGACTTCTACAATATATCTTAAGCAAAAAAAACATAATCTTGCTGAGAGGCAATCATGAACAAATGTTGCTAGATTATTTCGAGGACGACAGGAGCGTTAATAATTGGCTCGAAGTGGGCGGTCGTATCACCTTGAATCAATTACAAGAACTAAAAGTACAAGATTTGAACGAGATATTAAATTATCTCGTCGCAACTCCATTTACAAAATGCTTAAATGTAGATGGTATTGTAATTAGATTGGTTCATGCGGGTTTAGAGTATGAAAATGGTAAAATATTAGAATACCAAAATGCGGAATTTTTACTGTGGGCAAGAGAAAAATTTATCGAAGATACGGTAATCGAAGATGATATCGTTATTTTTGGTCATACGCCTACATTTTTTATCAACACAAATGGCACTTCTAACATTCATTTGGGTTGCAATAAAATCGCAATCGATTGCGGAGCAACGTTTTACAATGGAAAACTTGCTTGCTTGAGACTAGAAGATTTTGAGCAGTTTGATGTTAGAAACGAACCAAAAAAACCATATAGTCCCACTTATTACGATGATTTTGATTTTAAATATTGAATAGATGAGCCTTAGAAATAAGGCTTTTTTATTTGAGTGTTATAAAAATAGCATATTTAAATATAAAGTCATAGTACCTATAAAAATCTTTATATTTAAATATGCAATAATTTTATGCTTGCGATATGAGTCCATTGATGTTATACTGATATTAACAAGTTAACTAGCTGACAAACTGGAGGTTTTATTATGGAAATTAAAATTAAACAAAGCGATGAATTGATAAAAATTATTAAAGAAACAAAAAAAATCATAGAGGAGAGTGGTCTTGAAATCACACTGGAGCTAATTGGCTCTTGGGTGTGGGTGTATGATGGCAACGAAGAAACAAAAAAAATCAGAGAGGCGTTAAAATTGCTTGGTTTTAAATTTGCGAACCAGAAAAAGAAATGGTTTTTTGCAGAAAATCTTGAAAAAAGCAAAAAAAGATACAAACAACCAGGTTTTCAAGAAATAAAAGACAAATACGGTTGCGTTTCCTATGACAAACAAAAACAAACTAGAAGAAAGAGAATCTAAAAGGGCAGAAATGCTCTTTTTTTTTGTATTTTTTTTGCGTGGTGTGGGTTGCTATCTGTTATGACGTATAGACAGTTCGGTTCGTAGAATATAAAAATCTCATATTTAAATATAAAGAATTTGAGTGCTGCAGAATTGGATAAAAATCTCATATTTAAATATAAAGAATTTGAGTGCTGCCGAATTCTAATATTGTAGAGAATCCATTGACATTTTGGAGATTATATGCAATAAAAATCTCATATTTAAATATAAAGAATTTTAGTGCTGCTGAATTCTTTAAATCCGTGGACATTTTGGGATTATTACTGTCAATAATTGGATAAAAACCTCATATTTAAATATAAAGAGCATAAATACAGGTTGCAGGGAAGCTATCTGTGCATTATCTCTGGTTATAATTGGATAAAAATCTCATATTTAAATATAAAGAGCATAATGCAGGTTATAATTAAGCCAACTGTGTATTATCTCTGTTCATAATTGGATAAAAAATCTCATATTTAAATATAAAGACTATCTTTAGACTATCTGTGCATTATTTCTGTCCATAATTAGATAAAAAATCTCATATTTAAATACAAAGAGCATAAATACAGGTTATAAAAGCTTTATATTTAAATACAAAGTCACACTGCCTATAAAAATCTTTATATTTAAATATGAAATAATTTTGTGCTTGCACTATAAATCAATTGATGTTATACTAGTATTAACAAGTTAATCGGCTGACAAATTGGAGGTTTTACTATGAAAATGAAAAAATATTCTTTAGTCAATCAAAGCGGATGCGTAATGGAAACCTGCGAAGCTAGGTCTTTCAGAGGAGCTAGGCGTAAATTCGTTCGCAATTATGGCGGTAAGTACTCGATTGTTTGTAATAATGAGGGCAATCACGAACAAATCAACGTAATATTGTAAGAAAAACCGTAAAAAACTTGGTATATTAACAATATATCAAGTTTTTTTTGCGTGCTAGTTTTTTGACTCTGTTATACACGTGTGAGAGAGTAGTCAAAAACTGTATTTGTATATCCATATATTCAGATATTACAATATAGTGTCATTCCTTGTATCGTAATATCTAAATATATGGATATAAGGTTTACATAATAATATCATATTTAAATATAAAGAAAAATTTTGACGTCAAAAAAAGTCATATTTAAATATAAAAAAAACGTGCTAGTTTTTTGACTCTGTTATACATACGCGTGCTAATTTTTTGACTCTGTTATACACGCGCGTGGAAATGGCTGATAGCTATATTGTAATATTTGAATATTCGGATATCCATATATTCGGATATTACAATATAGCGTCGTTGCCTACATTGTGATATCTGATGAGGTTTACATAATAATATCATATTTAAATATGAAAGAAAATTTTGACGTCAAAAAAAAGTCATATTTAAATATAAAGAAACGTCAAAAATATGCTGCGAAATATGTGAGAATACATTGACAAAAAAATAACTATATAATGACAAAAAAAAGTAGCTCCTGCAATTCGCAGGAGCTACTTTTTTTTTATCTCGTATAATCAAGTAAAATCTTAAGAAGTTTATCGCTGGTCACTTGATATTTCCTCTTGTACAAAGTGCCCGTAAATCCTGATGAACCTCTATCCGTATCTGCAATCGTGAATACAGTCTCAAATTCATCAGCATATTGAATAAAGTTATTAAAAAGAGTCGTTGTGATGGCTCTCATAAACTTTATCAATTGCATAAATTGGGTTTTATTTTGGTATAGACATTTAAGTTCTATGCCGTCTTTTTTTACATTAATAATATTAGAGAAATCATAAAATATGGTATTTACATCAGTGCCAAAAAAATCAGTATTGTTTTTTATATCTAGCATAGCTAAAATTAAGCTGTTGAATATCTCTCTATTTTTATGCAAAGTCTTGTAATCCTTTTGGTAAAAGCTGATATTATTAATTTTTATTACACTATAACAATTTTTGTTGTAGTCAATGCCTTTAATCAGCTCGGTTTCAAATGATTTTAACATTTTTGGAATAGCTGAAAGTCCCTCATACCTAGGTGATATCCAAGTCGTATCACCTAGCTCCGAAAACTTGCAATCATAGCCATGTTCATACAAAAATGCATTGTCTTTTGTGCTGGCACTAGTTCCAAAAGTCAACGTAAAATCAAACCCATTTGATTTGACTTTACCGTTAACTAGTTCGTTTTTTAAAAAGTTAGGGTTGAGGTCAGTTTTACAAGTACCACATACATACTTGTAATTTGATTTTTTTGTTTCGATTTTGGTACAATCGACAACGTTATATATCTCGTTACAATTTACACATTTACATGTCATTTTCATTTTTTTTTACCATCCTTTTTTTTGCTTATTGATTGTAACATCAATGCTTATAAGCTGTTTTGATAGCTTATAAGCATTATCTTACAGTCAGTTAGTGTATGTTTATGGTAGTGATAAAATCACTACTAAAGCCGTTGTATCTAATGTCTTGATTAATTCTTAACCCGTTAATCGCATAGTCAACGATAACGGGTTCTCCGTCCCCATTAACCATAATATTGGCACCATGCAAGTCATCGATGCGAATACCTTGATTCTTAAGTTCCTGGTTCATATCGTCGACTTTTGATTCGATGATACGTCTTTNATTGACAGTACATTTTTTTTTGTANCTGNCTAAAGTAATGGTCATGCGTTGCATGACAAGATACTTTTGGTCGTGAGATATATATAGCGGGATGGCAAAATATCTCATGATATTTTTACCGTATTTTTGTGACAAATGGCGGTATATTGTGTATTCGTCGATATTACCGCCAAAAGTATTGCGAGTGCTGTAGTTGTATTTTACTA
>JGI1221J13441_10000411_pt1 | contig 19618 bp, 17 predicted proteins | sample LakVidmifraction_4_FD_13441 | JGI IMG/M metagenome (IMG submission 13441) | reverse complement strand
CCGGGCCCAGTTCTGTTGCCAGGTCGTGGTTCGGCCGTGGTGAGAGAAGGCGGCAAGGGAGAACTCCCGTGTTCCGGGTGGGTGATAACATCGGATTAACAGGAGTTCCTCTCAACGTAACAGCCGCCGCGCCAAAAAACGTGAAGTCAGCCCACTCAGCACGCGATTTTGAAAAGGCTCTGGTTTTTACTACGCGATTGAGAGGTCGTCGTTTTGGGACGAGTTAGTCAGAAGCGCCAAGCGCTTACGAAATGAGCTGAGTCTTTTCAGGTCTGAAAGCGGAATGTTTTGCCAATGATTTACCCCTCGAATTCCCTGCAGTGCCGAGAGGCTCCAGACTTCGCATCCTGCTAGGTCCTGAGGCGTTGAGTTCACTGCTGCTGTTTCAAAGCCTGCCTGGTTGGCCATCTCGAAGACGAGTTCTCTAGTGATTGATGGTAGCCAATCGGTTGAGTCATCGGGCGCGCACAGCACATCGTTACGCCACCAAACAATGGCCGACAGAGCACCGTCTGCTACGTTTCCGTGAGCATCCAAAATAACCGCTTCGTCTGCTCCGTGAAGGTTGGCCTTTCTTCTGAGCTTCTGACAAACCGAAAGGTCTGGGCCTTTCACTTGGGTGTCAACTCGAGGGTCCGGCTCATCCAGAGACCAAAGGCTGCAGCTAAGGGTTCGCGGCGGAGCCGGTCGAAGTCTAAAAAATAGTTGTTCGCCAAGATCCTGTTCCTTGCGAAATTCGATCCTTGGGAACCAATCGCCTTCCGTGGGAATCGCGGACACGACGGCGTCAAAAAAGCTAGTCAGGTCTTGCTGCTGTATTTTGGTAACCGAACCGGCAAACCTTGCCAAATGCCGCTCTATCACTCGGGTTGAACCGTTGGAAATCAGCCAGCTGTCAGCCACGCTAAGGGTGGTAGCTATGGCGTGGTCGACCGGATTCAGCTCACCACCGGTGAATTGAAAGAAATCTCCAGTTACGCTCATCTTGTCTAGAGTACGGGGCTGGAAAGGGATTAAATGCCACTTTATTATGAACGTATAGCCGGCTGGAGCCCTGTGGCTGATACTTTTGTGGCTTTTTTTGGCAGCAAGCCGAACTCTTTTTGGCTTGACCGGGAGCACCACCACGATTCTCGATTTTCGATAATTGGCTCTGGACAAGAGACCAGCAAGCTTCCGAAGTATGCGCAAGAGCAGCACAATCACAACTTGCCGTTTGGTTTTCGTCCGGGTTTCGTGGGTGTTATTGAATACGCGCTTCCAGAAACTGGGCCATTAGTGGTCTCGGGCATTGAAGTTGACAGAGCCTTTGTCTACGATCACGACAATCGGGCAATGTTTTTTATCGGCGAGTTTGATGACCAGGAATCTTTCACGGAATGGTTTCATGCCGCTCTTTTGCGCTTGGCGCTTTCCGGTGGAGATGCGGCCAACTACGTGCTAAGTCACGATGCCGCGACGGCAGCCAGTTTTCAAGTTAGGGACAGTAAGAATGACTACCTAGCCAACATCGAAAAAGCCAAAGAGCAAATTGCCAAGGGCGAAATCTACCAGCTCTGTCTAACCACCGAGTTGGTAGCTGATTATGCGGGCGATCCACTCGCGCTGTTCCTTAGGCTCAGAAAAGATCACGGCGCACCTTATTGCACTTATCTAAAAGTTGGTTCTGTCAGCTACCTGAGCATCTCGCCGGAGAGGTTCTTGACGGTGTCTGGCGTTAGGGTGACCAGCTCGCCGATAAAAGGCACGCGTGCCAGGTCCAGTGATCCGGAAATCGATTCTGTCTTGCAGGCTTCGCTTGGGGCCGATGAAAAAGAGCGGGCCGAGAACCTGATGATCGTTGATTTGATCAGAAATGATTTGTCCGCGGTATGCAATGCGGCTTCGATCACTGTGGAGTCACTGTTAGCGCTGCGCTCGTATTCGACTGTCCATCAACTTGAGTCTGATGTGGCTGGGGAGCTTGCCGACTCCAAAACCGGCTTTGATGCTTTGAGCGCACTGTTTCCGGGAGGCTCAATGACCGGAGCTCCAAAGATAAGAGCCTGCAGCTTGATTGCGGAACTGGAGAATCGACCCCGAGGTGCTTATTCGGGTGCGATTGGTTGGGTTAGTGCATCTGGAGACATGGACCTTGGAATGGTTATCAGAACCGCAATTTTTGAGAATCAAGCCGCCAGAATCTCGGTTGGTGGAGGTATTACGTCGGGTTCGGATCCCGAAACGGAGCACGCAGAAATGCAATTAAAGGCACTAGCTCTAGTTCAGGCCATGGGTGCCTCGGTGAATTGGTAACCTATAAGCCCGCTAAGCAAAAGGTCACTAATTGCAAGAAGATTACAACGTCACAGCCATTCAAGATAAGTGGTTGCCAGTTTGGGACGACCTAAAGCCTTTCGACTCTTCTAGAAAAGACGATACGAGACCCACTAAGTACGTATTGGACATGTTCCCGTACCCATCAGGTGACCTCCACATGGGTCATGCCGAGGCCTACGCTCTCGGTGACGTTATCGCGCGCTATTGGGGACAAAAGGGCTACAACGTTATGCACCCAATTGGCTGGGACGCTTTTGGGTTGCCAGCTGAGAACGCTGCTATCAAGCGCGGACTTGACCCTAGAGCTTGGACCTACGAAAACATTGCTCAGCAAAAGGCTTCGATGCGCAGGTATGCCTGCAGCTTTGACTGGGACAGAGTGTTGCAAACTTGCGACCCGAGTTATTACCAGTGGAACCAATGGCTATTTCTAGAGCTTTACAGCCGAGGTCTTGCATATCGGAAGAACTCCAATGTGAACTGGTGCCCAAGTTGCCAAACGGTGCTTGCCAATGAGCAGGTAGTTCAGGGGCTTTGCGAGCGCTGTGATTCGGTTGTCACCAAGAAGTCTTTAACCCAGTGGTATTTTAAGGTCACTGACTATGCAGATCGGCTATTGGATGACCTAGACCAGCTAGAGGGTAAATGGCCTTCCAAGGTGCTATCGATGCAGCGGAACTGGATCGGAAGATCTCAGGGCGCAAACATCGATTTTGCAATCGAAGGTCTGGACCAAAAGATTTCGGTATTCACCACCCGTCCGGACACTTTGTATGGGGCAACTTTTATGGTGTTGGCCGCTGACAGTGAGCTTGCTCAAGAGCTTGCTAAAGCTGCGTCGCCCGAGATCCTGGACCAATTCAATAACTACCTGGAGGATGTCAAGAAGGCCAACGACATTGAGCGCTTAGCAACTGATCGAAAGAAGACCGGTGTTTTCTTGGGTCACTACGCGCATAATCCGATCAACGACGAGCGAATCCCGGTTTGGGTTTCCGATTATGTTTTGGCCGATTATGGAACCGGAGCAATCATGGCTGTTCCTGCCCATGATGACCGCGATATTGAGTTTGCTAAGACCTTTGATCTTCCAATTTCAATGGTTGTCGATACCGGCGAAGAAGACCCTGCTTTGTCAGGGGTTGCAACCAGCGGCGATGGTGTCATCGTAAATTCTGGGGAACTAAATGGCTTAGGTAAGAAAGAGGCCATTTCCAAAGCCATCGAACTAGTTGAAGCCAAGGGCACAGGCAAGGGTGCAAAGAACTTCCGACTTCGAGACTGGTTGATTTCTAGGCAACGCTACTGGGGAACGCCAATTCCAATTATTCACTGCGACAACTGTGGAGAAGTGCCAGTACCTGCCGATCAACTTCCAGTCGAACTGCCAGATAGCAAAGGCCTAGACCTTTCACCAAAAGGAACTTCGCCGCTTGGAGCAGCAACGGACTGGCTGAACGTCGATTGTCCAAAATGTGGCGGCAAAGCCAAGCGAGACTCTGACACCATGGACACTTTTGTTGACAGCTCTTGGTATTTCCTAAGGTTTTTGAACCCAAATTCCGACGAAGTCCCATTTGAGAAAGAGCAAGCGGAAAAATGGGCCCCGGTTGACCAGTACGTCGGTGGAGTGACCCATGCAATTTTGCACCTGCTCTATGCGAGGTTTTTTACCAAGGTCCTTCATGACATTGGAATGGTTGATTTCGAGGAGCCTTTCACCAGGCTGCTAAATCAAGGCATGGTGCTGATGAACGGCTCTGCTATGAGTAAGTCTCGCGGCAATCTGGTGCGTCTTAGCGAGCAGCTGGACATCCATGGCGTGGACGCTATCCGACTCACAATGGCATTTGCTGGACCCCCAGAAGATGACCTTGACTGGTCCGATGTCTCTCCTGCCGCATCGGCCAAGTTCTTGGCCCGCGCTTGGCGCATCGCGCAAGATGTCACGAGCGAGCCGAAGGGGAATTTTGCCGCAGGAGATAAGGGGGTCCGAAAGGCGACCCATCAATTCCTTGCTGGATTCAAAGAGGCAATAGAAAGTCATAAATTCAACGTTGGTGTGGCCAAGGCCATGGAGCTCACCAATCACCTTCGCAAGGCCATCGACCAGGGTGTTGGTCCAGCTGACCCGGCGGTCAGAGAGGGTGCCGAAGAGCTTGCTAAGGCCCTAAGCCTGTTTGCTCCCTATACAGCTGAAGACATGTGGCAGCTTTTGGGTCACGAACCGTCCGTTGCACTCGCTCAATTCGCAGATGTTGAAAACGACTTGCTTGTTGAGCAAAAGGGAATTGCGATCGTGCAGATTGACGGCAAGCTCCGGGACAAGTTTGAGGTCGATGTAGCTATCTCTGAAGACGAGTTGCGGGAACTTGCATTGAATTCAGAACCGGTGAAAAAGACACTTCAAGGCAAGGAGATTGCCAACGTGATTGTCCGGGCTCCGAAGCTTGTAAACATAGCCACCAAGTAGGCGATTCTCTACAGAGTTTTACGGCGCTGACTTAGTAGCTCGACGGTTAGTGCATCTTGTTCAGATGCAAAAACTATTTCAATGGCTAAAGGCTCTAGATCCTAAAAAGCGTAAGCAGCTTTATCTTGCCGGCGGCCTAGTTGCGATCTTGTTTGGTGTTTTATTTTCAAATTCCAGCACTCCTAAGGTGGAAAAAGCCTTGGTTCAGCAAAGTGAAAACTTTACCGTTTCCGGCGAAATCTATATCCACGTGGTTGGCGAAGTATTAGAGCCCGGCCTCTACGAGCTTTCCTATGGGGCAAGGGTCCGAGACGTTATCGATGCAGCAGGCGGCTTCACGACATTGGCTGTTCAGTCCAGCGTCAACCTAGCTCGACTGGTTTCCGACGGTGAGCAGGTCGTGATTCTTGCAGAGTCACAAATGGCCACTGACTCAACGGACGGGTTCATTTCTCTCAACAGGTCTAATAGTTCGCAATTGGAGTCTTTGCCAGGTATTGGTCCAGCACTGGCGGGTCGGATTCTGGCATATCGCGACGAGATCGGATCCTTTGCAAGTATTGAACAGCTTCTAGAAGTTACCGGCATCGGCAGCAAGTTGTTTGAAGACCTAAAGAGGTCAATAACTTTGTGATTATCTTTGTTGCGGCTGCGTATTGGCTCATTCTTTGGGTTACCGCTTTACCTGGCTCGAGCTCTCAAATAAAGCTTTCTTACCCAAGAATCGAATTCATTGAGGGCCTAAGGGCTGTGTTCTTGTTTCGAGCACAGGGAGTTAGCCCAGACGCTAAAGCGCTAGTCGGTGGGTTGGCAATCGGAGAACGAGATCTTCTGTCGCCCGAGATGGCGGAGAACATGAAGACTCTCTCACTGACTCACTTGGTTGCGGTGTCCGGTGCCAATCTGGCAATAATCATGGGTGTCGTCTATTTGCTGACCGCAGCAGGCGGGCTCTCCAGGAATACCCGCTTCGTAACTGCCTTGCTGGTGATGGTCGCCTACGTTCTGGTGGTGGGTCCTGAGTCAAGTGTGCTCAGGGCGGCAACCATGGCTACTTTTGTCGTGGTTGGTCTTTGGCTGGGACGAGGGACAAAGCCAATAATCTCGTTGGCCTGGGCGGTAATCTTCTTGCTGGCAATAGATCCTGGTCTAGCAACTGATTTTGGCTTTGCTCTTTCAGCTCTTGCCACAGTTGGGCTTCTGACTATGGCCTTGCCAATCTACAATTGGCTCGCACGCTACATGCCGCGTCTAATCGCGATTGGAATTGCAGCGAGTTTCTCCGCACAACTAGCCACAACTCCAGTGCTCTTAATGCTCCAACCATCAATTCCAATTTATTCGGTACTTGCCAATCTGATTGTCGAGCCGGTGGTTGCTCCGGTAACTATTCTCGGAATACTGGCTTTGATTCTTGCTTATCCGCTTCCGGTTTTGAGTTCAGCCGTGAGCTACGTGGCTTCGCTGGGGACCTGGTGGATAACACTTGTTGCCACCGAAGTATCAGGATGGCCGGCGGCGAGGGTTCACTTTGTTGCAGGCCCGGTTGGCGTTGCGCTGGCCGCGCTGATAGTGCTTTTGAGCCTTGGACTTTATCAGCACAAACTCTCGAGTTACCGAACCGGTCTTGCTGCTTCACTTGTAGGGGTACTGCTGTTTTCGGCTTCCTGGTCGTCAGTGGATCAGATTCGATTTCAGATTTTTGATGGCGAGTGGGATGTTGTGAACTGCGATGTGGGTCAGGGCGACGCTCTTGTGGTTCGAAGCCAGGGTGTTGTTGCCTTGATTGATGTAGGAAGGGAACCCGAGCCGATCGATAAGTGCTTGGATAATTTGCAAGTAACCAAAATCGATTTGTTGGTCATAACCCACTTCGATGCCGATCACGCAGGCGGCATTTATGGAGCGTTGGACGACAGATACGTAAAAACCGCAATCATTTCCGGGTTTGCCGATGATCGTCCATTGGTTTCGCTGGTTGAAACAGCACTGGCCCAATCGAAGGTGGAAGTGCTCACTGGATTTGCCGGGATGGGCGGAAAACTTGGGGAGCTCAAATGGAGAGTGCTTGCGCCAACAGCAAAGGCCACAGAGGCCAAAGACAGCAATGATGCCTCGGTTATCGTGTCTCTGACTGGCGCAGGTTATGGGGTGCTAGCTCTCGGTGACCTAGGAGATGTTGGTCAGACCAGGTTGATGAGAAATGCCGGGGGAGTGTTGAACGAATTATCCGGGATGCCGCTACTGCTAAAGGTTGCCCACCATGGTTCAGCCGATCAGTCAATCGAGCTATTTCGGTTGCTTTCTGCCGATGTCGCAATCTTTTCAGTTGGCCAGAACCCCTACGGTCATCCAACCAAGAAGGCATTGGATCAGGCAGCACTTAGTGGCTCGAGAATAGTTAGAACCGATGAGCTTGGTTCTATTGCATTTAGATTCGAAGAGCAAGCCTGGAGAATTTCGGGCGCGGGTAAACTGACAGCGTGACTAATGGACGAACAGTTAGCTGGCATCAGGCTGAGCCTGCCAACCTCGTGCTGGTATCTGGCCCAGAGTCATACTTTGCATCGAGAGCAATCAGACTCATCAAAGATAAGTTGCGAGCCAGCCACGAAAATCTGGAAATAAACGAGGTGGCTGATGGCGAATACTCACCGGGTCTGATTTTTAGCCTGGCTTCACCTTCCTTATTCGACGAGCCAAGACTCGTAATTATTAGCGCTGCCTCTGAAGGTTTAGCCGAAGATCTTGAGCAGTTGCTTTCAGAACCTGCAGACAACTGCACGATCGTGGTCCGCATTCCTAACCTCGTTGGACACAACGGCAAATTAAAAAAGCAGCTTTCGGCTTCGGCCTTGAATATTTCCTGCGAAGAAGTCAAAAAAGATGTCGACCGCATTGATTTTATAAAGCGCGAATTTCAGAGGCTTGGGACCCCAATAGACCAGCCCGCTATTCGCGCGCTGGTAGCTGCATTCGGCTCAGATATGGGTGAACTGGGCGCTGCCTGCGATCAGTTGGCAAAATCCGGAGCTCCAACGATTTCACTCAGTGAAGTAGAGCGGACTTTTCAAGGCAGAGTCGAGACGAACGCCTTCAAGATCGCTGACGCAGCCTTAGCTGGTAATGCCAGTGAGGCGATCAGGCTATTCCGCCATGGCTTTGCTACCGGCATCGACAGCGTTGCGCTAACGGCAGCGTTATCGATGAAGATTCGACAGTTGGCCAGGTTGTTCAACGATAGAAACGCTTCGGCTGCTGCAATTGGAATGCAACCCTGGCAGCTAGATCGGGCAAGGAAAGAGTTGGCTGGTTGGAGTGAGCCTGAACTTATTGGACTCGTGCAGCTTGCCGCTCAAACTGATTTTGATGTCAAGGGTGCGAGTCGAGACCCGGAGTATTCGATTGAGAAGCTATTGCTAGCTATGGCAAAATCCGGGCAATAAAAAACCGGGCCATCAGCCCGGTTTCCTAAGAAGCTATTTAGAGGCTATTTACCTTCTTGGCAATAGATGACTTTCGGTTGGCTCCCTGGTTCTTGTGAATGACGCCCTTGCTTACAGCCTTATCAATCTTCTTGTTGGCTCCAACAAGCGCAGCATCAGCTGCAGCCTTGTCTCCAGCCGAGCTGGCGTCGCGCACTGCACGGATTGCTGACTTGACTTCAGTCTTGACTGCCTTGTTGCGGTCCTCGGACTTCTGGTTGGTTCCGATGCGCTTGATCTTGGACTTGATGTTTGCCATGTTCTACTTTCTCTGGCCAAAAAATTTTGCGGAGTAAATCTCCGCGAACAAGGCAAAACTCTACCAGTTTGGCACCTGTCGAGCAAGCAGCATGGGAGAATGGTCAAGTTCTGTTCGCCCATAAATGAGGTTTCTTTGTCGCCACGCGCACGGTCTGCTCTCGAGCCGTCCCTTACCAATCAAGAGCAATTACGCAATTTTTGCATAATTGCTCACATTGATCACGGCAAATCAACGCTTGCCGATCGGATGCTTCAGCTAACTGGAATCGTCGACGACCGACAAATGCGAGCTCAGTATTTGGACCGCATGGACATTGAGCGAGAGCGTGGAATCACGATTAAGTCTCAAGCCGTTCGGCTGCCGTGGGAACTAAACGATGAGACTTTCGCCCTAAACATGATCGATACACCGGGCCACGTCGATTTCACCTACGAGGTTTCAAGGTCACTGGCTGCCTGCGAGGGTGCCGTTTTGTTGGTAGACGCGGCTCAGGGTATTGAAGCGCAGACTCTGGCCAACTTGTATCTGGCTATGGAGAACGACTTGGAGATCATCCCGGTTCTAAATAAAATTGACCTTCCAGCTGCTCAACCAGAAAAGTATGCCGAGGAATTGGCAAACCTAATCGGAGGATCTCCCGAGGATTGCTTGAGGGTTTCTGGAAAAACTGGTGCAGGGGTAACGGAGCTGCTGGACCGCATCGTTCAGCGGGTGCCGGCGCCAAAGGGCGATATCGATGCTCCTGCCCGAGCAATGATTTTTGACTCGGTTTATGACAGCTACCGCGGTGTTGTCACCTACATCAGAATGATCGACGGCCGGCTGTCTTCCCGAGAGCAAATCCAGATGATGTCCACCAAAGCCGTGCATGAGCTTCTAGAAATTGGCGTTATCAGCCCGGAACCAGTTGTGACAAAAGGCCTAGCCGCAGGCGAGGTGGGGTATTTGATTACCGGCGTGAAGGACGTCAGGCTTTCAAAGGTTGGTGACACCGTCACCACCAAAAATAAGCCGGCGACGGTTTCCTTGAAGGGTTATGCCGAGCCCAAGCCGATGGTCTTCTCTGGAATTTATCCGATAGACGGCAGCGATTACCCAAACCTCCGTGAGGCACTGGACAAACTCAGACTTTCTGATGCGTCGTTGGTCTACGAACCAGAAACTTCGGCGGCACTNGGCTTTGGTTTCCGCTGTGGTTTTTTGGGGCTGCTACACCTCGAGATCATCACCGAGCGACTTGAGCGCGAGTTCAACCTGTCCCTCATCGCAACGGCGCCTTCGGTTGTTTATCAGGTGACTCGTGAAGATAACACCGAGTTAACGGTGACTAACCCCTCTGAGTTTCCCGAGGGCAAAATCAAAGTTGTAAAAGAGCCGATTGTTACGGCGACAATTCTGAGCCCGAAGGATTACGTGGGCACAATCATGGAGCTGTGCCAAACCCGTCGCGGGACCATGATTGACATGCAGTACCTGGGCGAAGATCGAGTCCAATTGCGCTATCAGCTGCCCCTAGCTGAGATCGTTTTTGACTTTTTTGATCAGCTCAAGAGCAAAACGCAAGGTTACGGCTCTTTGGACTATGAAGAAGACGGCTATCTTCCTGGCGACCTAGTGAAAGTGGACCTATTACTTCAAGGCGAGAAGGTTGATGCCTTTAGCTCGATTGTTCACAAGGACAAGGCCTATGGTCATGGTACCAAAATCACCGCCAAGCTTCTTGAGCTAATACCGAGACAGCAGTTTGAGGTTCCAATACAGGCAGCGATTGGCTCAAGAATTATCGCTCGTGAGAGTGTTCGAGCTGTCAGAAAAGACGTTTTGGCCAAGTGCTACGGTGGCGATATCAGCAGGAAGCGAAAGCTTTTGGAAAAGCAAAAAGAGGGAAAGAAGCGCATGAAGATGGTGGGACGAGTAGAAGTTCCACAGGACGCATTTATCAAGGCGCTATCTTCGGATGAGACTTCGAGTACGGAAAGGAAAAAGTAGTGTCAGCTGCCCTGCCGTTGGGCCTTCCTTGGCCAGAGTCGAACCTAATACCCCCAAGGTTTGATGAGGTGAAAGCTTTTCACGCCTACGTTCACATACCTTTTTGTGAATTTCGATGTGGCTATTGTGATTTCAACACCTACACGGCCAAAGAAATCGGCGGCTTATCACAGTCCAGTTTTCACGAGTCTTTGATAACCGAGATAAACGCAAGTGCGGATATTCTGAAAAACTCCGGTTATCCAGAGAGGTCTCTTTCAACCTTGTTTTTTGGCGGTGGAACGCCATCGCTTTTTACTGATGAGCAAATTGGTCAAATTATGACCAGCCTGAAATCAAACTATGGCTTCCAGCCAGACATCGAAGTAACCCTTGAGGCCAATCCTGAATCGGCAACTCCGAAGTATTTAGAACAGCTGGCGGCCAAAGGAGTCACAAGAATCAGTCTCGGAGTTCAGAGTTTCGACCCGAAAGTGCTGGCCACTCTTGAACGAGTTCATGACCCCGAAAGGGTGGCTCCAATACTGAAAGCCGCTAGCGAACTTGGGTTAGAGAGCAGCCTTGATCTGATCTATGGAGCTCCAAATGAGTCCATGGACTCCTGGAAAAGAACTGTGGAGACTGCGGTTTCAATGGGCACCGGTCATATTTCGGCTTACTCCTTGATTGTTGAGCCGGGGACAAAGCTTGCAAGGCAGATCAAGATTGGCGAACTGCCTGACACCGACGATGATCTAGATGCTGAGAAATTTGAGCTTGCGGATCAGCTGTTTCAAGCAAATGGTCTGCCCTGGTATGAGATTGCCAACTGGGGTAAGCCTTCAAAGCATAATCACGCCTATTGGACCAGCGCGGATTGGTGGGGATTCGGTCCGGGGGCGCATTCACACTTGAGCGGAAATCGCTTCTGGAACACTAAGCATCCGCTGAGCTACCAAAAGCAGCTTGGGGCCAAGCTGCCAGTTGCCGGTATTGAGTACATCGATACAAGAACCAACCTCGAAGAGCGTTTGATGTTGGAGCTTAGAACTAGCACTGGGATTCCGATGAACGTTTTAGTTCAACTGGGGATTGCAGTCGGCACGATTCAACCGTTCATTTTGGACGGCAGCTTGAAGATCGAGAGCGAAAATCTTGTGGTGACAGCGTCGGGCAGGCTGTTTGTTGATCGCATAGTGCTTCAGCTGCTGACTAATTAGTGCATATTGTCTAGACTTGGCACTCATGATAGGTCAGTGCTAATGATTCCGAACAGATCCCTAGAGGTCTTGCGGGCAATTGTTGAGGACTACATCGCCTCGAATCAGCCTGTCGGCTCTAAATCCTTGCTTGACAGCCACCCGCTGGGCGTTTCGGCCGCCACTATTCGAAACGACATGGCGCTGCTTGAAGAAGAAGACCTGATTACGGCTCCCCACACCTCAAGCGGCAGAATCCCCACCGAAAAGGGTTATCGACTTTTTGTCGACAAGTTGGGTGAAATTAAGCCACTTTCTCACTCTGAGCGAAGCGCCATTGAAACTTTTTTGGACGGGGCAACTGACTTAGACGAAATAGTTGAGAAAACTGCCAGATCGCTATCCCAGCTCACGAACACTTTGGCTTTGGTTCAGTATCCAACTCTTGGAAAAGCAAAGGTAAGACACGTTGAGCTGATTCCTATTGCTGAGCTCAGATTATTGGTGATGCTTATTTCCGATAAGGGCAGAGTTCAACAGATACAGGTTGAGCTAACCACGCCAACGGACCTGGATTTAGTCACCGAGGTTCGAGGGCGTTTGAACGGAATGTTAGTGGGGTCAAACCTTACTGACGTCAAAGTGATTTTGGATCGGCTCCCTGCCGAGTTTGCCCCAGCTCGAAGAGATTTTGTCAGCAAAGTTGTTTCACAGCTGCAGGCGCTTGTTGATGCCAACAGAGAAGAGCGGTTGGTGTTAGCGGGCACTGCGAATCTTGCTAAGCACGATGAGGATTTTGGGGGAGAGCTCTCTAGGGTCCTTGAGGCAATTGAGGAGCAAGTTGTAATGCTGCGATTGATGCAAGAAATGCAGACTGATCAGTACGGAGTTGGGCTCAAGATCGGCTCGGAGCTTGGGGTGGTTGGCGTTCAGCACGCGACCCTGATGGCCGCCGGTTATGAAAACTCCGGGACTGAGTTAGCAAAGATTGGTGTCCTGGGACCAACAAGAATGAACTACTCGGGGAACATATCTTCGGTAAGAGCCGTTGCACGATATCTAAGCAAAGTACTGGAGGCAAATTCTTGAGCGATCATTACGAAGTTCTCGGAGTCGCAAGAGATGCGACCGAGGATCAAATCAAGAAGGCATATCGCAAGCTGGCAAGAGAACTCCACCCGGATATAAATCCCGCCAAAGAGGCCCAAGAGCGCTTCAAGTTGGTTACGCACGCTTATGAGGTTCTGATTGATTCTGGCAGCAGGGCAAGCTATGACGGCGGCGGAGCCGAAGGGTTTGGCATCGGAGACATCTTCGATAGTTTCTTCGGCGGCGGAGGGCAGCGCGGTCCACAGTCCAGGTCTCAAAGAGGGCAGGATGCGCTCTTGAGAGTCGACCTGGACTTGAAAGAAGCAGTTTTTGGCGCCAATAAGGTGCTAACCATTGACACCGCGATAGTCTGCGATGAATGCCAGGGCAGCTGTTGCCGTCCGGGAACAAGCCCCCAAACCTGCGATATTTGCGGAGGCTCTGGGCAGATTCAACGTCAGGTGCAGTCATTTATGGGCGCCATGGTCACCACGGCGCCGTGCGGAACCTGTCGCGGAACTGGTCAGGTAATCCCTGATCCGTGCGTGAAGTGTCGAGCNCAGGGCCGAGTCAGGGCATCAAGGGATTTNGATCTGGACATCCCAGCCGGCGTGTCGGACGGGTTGCGTTTGCACCTGCCTGGCCAAGGCGAAGTTGGCTTCGGCGGAGGCCCAAGTGGAGATATCTACCTTGAGGTTTCGGTTCGAGCTGACCCAACCTTCGGAAGAGATGGGGACAACTTGGTTGCCGTTCTGGAGGTTCCTGTCGCGGATGCTGCTCTTGGGTTTGAAACTGAGATTGAGACTCTGGATGGGCCTGCGCAGGTGGTCGTAAAGGCTGGGGTTCAGCACGGTGAGGTAATAACCATCAAGGGCCTTGGGTCAACTAAACTTCGCGGTCGCGGGCGTGGTGATCTTTTGTTGCAAATAAAGGTGCTGACTCCAAACCGGATAGACGGAAAGCAAAAGGATCTGTTCCAAAAGATTAAAGCGCTTCACAAGGATGATTCGCCCAGACTCGGTAGTCGCCGAGCCAGGGGCAGGTTCTAGTGCACTGGTTCTATGACCCAAACATTTCTGAGAACTCCTCAGCAATCTCAGTAACTGAGCTTGAACACTTCAAGAGCCTTCGAATCAGGGACGGCGAAGAGGTCTCAATCACAAATGGGGTGGGTGGAGTTCTGAGGGCTTCGGTTGCATATGCCGCTACCGGTCAGTTGGTTCCAAAATCATTTCATGTGATGGCCAAGTCGACCCCAGCCATCCATCTGGTGCAGTCCCTTGCTAAAGGTGGCAAGGACGAGGCTGCCCTTCAGACCACGGTTGAGTTGGGGGTAGCGAGCATCACTCCGCTTCAGGCCGCCAGATCCGTGGTCGAGTGGGGAGCGAAAGCTTCCAGGAATCAGGAGCGCTGGAATCAAATCGCTATTTCTGCAATGAAGCAATCTAAGCAAACCTTTAAAGTCAACGTAAATGAACTTCTGACCCCGAAGCAGCTGGTTCCAATCGGAACCGGTTTGGTGCTCGACCCTCGATCATCAGTAGGCCTTGTTGGGGTTGAAGTACTTGACGAAGTGACCGTTGTTGTAGGACCAGAGGGTGGTTTTTCTCAAGGAGAGCTTGACAATCTTGAAGCGCAGGGCTTTTTGGGGGTTCGACTTGGAAGTTCGATACTTCGGACTTCAAGTGCGGGGCCCGCTGCTATTTCAGCGTTGATGGCGCTTTCTGGACAGTGGAGCTAGTGGCTAAAATGATTACGGAGGCAAACTTGGATTGTATTTTTTGCAAGATCATCAATGGGGACATTCCAACCGAACGAATCGGTGAAAACGAACATGCCATCGCTTTTTGGGATCTGCACCCGAAGGCTCCGATCCACATTCTGGTGGTTCCTAAAATGCACAGCAAAAACATCGGCGAGCTAAACGATGCTGCCAGCCTTGAGGGGCTCTTCGAGCTGATTCGTGAGATGGCGGCAGCTTCAACCGACGGGCAGTTCAAGCTACAGTTCAACACCGGCAGCCGTGAGGGGCAATCGGTTTTCCACACTCACGCACACATTCTCAGTCAGCAATCCAACAGTGAGCCGACGAAATAGTGTCGAAGACTAACTTTGAAATAACAGGGGTAGCGCTCCTGGACTTGTTGGGCCAAGAGGACAGAAACCTAAAAAGAATCGAAGCCGAGCTTCCGGGTTTAGTGATCCAGAATCGGGGAAACGTATTCAATCTGACCGGTGATGATGACCAGCTGGAACTTGCTATCGAGGTTTTTGATCAGCTTGCCGAGATGATTAAGCAGGGGCTAAGTCCAGATCCGCAGGCGGTGGCCGAGACCATCCGCATTATTCAAGATCAGAAGGCTCAGTCGGCTTCCAAGATCCTTGCCACTAGCACGATTAGCACTCCAGCTAAGACGGTTCGAGCCAAAACCGCCGGTCAAAAGGACTACCTAGATGCCATTGACGAAAACACAATTACCTTTGGCATAGGACCAGCGGGCACGGGGAAGACTTATTTGGCCGTGGCAAAAGCAGTCGAAGCTCTCTATAAAAAAGAAGTTAGCCGAATTATTCTTACTCGTCCGGCCGTTGAAGCCGGTGAGAGACTGGGGTTTTTGCCTGGGACGCTAAGCGAAAAAATTGACCCGTATCTGCGGCCACTTTTTGACTCACTTCAGGAGATGCTCGAGCCTGATGTGACGGCCAAGCTTATGGATGCTGGAGTCATTGAGGTTGCGCCACTTGCCTACATGCGAGGAAGAACTCTCAATGACAGCTTTATCATTCTTGACGAGGCTCAAAACACAACTGGTGAGCAGATGAAGATGTTCCTGACAAGATTAGGCTTCAACTCCAAAATGGTTATCACGGGTGACATAACTCAAATCGATCTTCCTGGCGGCAAGTCTGGACTCGGCATTGCTCAAACAGTGCTTGCCGACGTTGAAGGACTGCACGTGCAAAAACTATCCAGTAGAGATGTGGTCAGGCACGAACTTGTCACACGAATCGTGGAAGCTTATGAAAGAGCGGACATCAAATGAGCGTCGAAATAGCCAATGAATCCGAAATTGACATCGACACCGAAAGAGTTCTGGAGCTTGCCTATTTCGTTCGGGGGGCCTTGAAGCTGCACGAATTAGTAGACATAGGAATAACTTTTGTTGACGAAGGACCAATGACTGATCTTCACATCAAGTGGATGGATGAGCCAGGACCAACCGATGTGCTTAGTTTTCCGATGGACGAATTGCGGCCTGGAACTGATCGCGATGTTTCACCCGAAGGAGTACTGGGCGACATAGTTGTTTGCCCACAGGTTGCCACCAGCCAGGCTAAACAGGCGGGTCATGAACCCATCAACGAAGTCCTGCTGCTCGTTACCCACGGCATGCTGCATCTAGTCGGGTTTGATCACGCCGAGCCAGATGAAGAAAAAGAGATGTTTGATCTCCAGAAAAGCCTGCTTGCTGAGTTTTATGAAATGGAAAAATCTTGATTTTCATTCTCACCGGCTTAGTGTTGGCGCCGGTTCTAATTATCTTGGCTGCGATTCAGGCCAGACTTGAAGCTTCCGAGGACGATCGGGCAGGTGCGCTTTCAATAGCCAGGGTTCTACTAATCAGCGTGCTGGGCGGTGTTTGGCTAATTTTTGCGGTCCAAGCTGGCAACCTTGGATATGTCTTGGCACTTTGTCTGCTGTTGCTTTGGTTTTTGCAGCAGCTTTTTGGCCGATTGCTCGGTAGGGCGAAAATAGCGGAGCGTTTGTCCGATAATGCCGATGGCTTTGTCACATGGTGGAGCAAGTTGGTCGCACCGATCCGGCTTGTCACCCCAGAGGTCGCCGAGAAATATGAGCAAGAGCTCCTTGACTCGGTGGAGGAATTCGCCGAGACCGTGGTTCGCGAGGTAATGGTGCCTCGGGTAGATGTCGAGGTGGTTGATAACGATGCGCTGCTCGAAGATGCCCTGAGCACTTTTATGGCAACTGGGTTCTCAAGACTGCCGGTGGTCGGCGAAAGTGTAGATGACGTTGTTGGAGTGCTTTATTTGAAGGATGTCGCCAGGGTCGTTCATCAAGATCCGGGCTTGCTTTCCGTTAGAAAAGCGATCGAGGCATCCCGCCCGGCGCTATTCATCCCAGAATCTAAGTCGGTTGCAGAGCTACTGCAGGAAATGCAGCGCGTGAAAACTCAGATTGCAATTGTTGTTGACGAATACGGCGGAGTTGCCGGGATCGTGACCGTCGAAGATTTGATTGAGGAGTTGGTCGGCGAAATTGGTGATGAGTATGACCGNGAGGTGGTCGGGATCGAAAGATTGAACGACACAACCTTCAGGTGTCAGCCCAGAACCCCGCTCGACGAGATAGCCGAGCTTTGTGAAATTGAACTCGAAGACGATGATGTCGACACCATCGGAGGATTGCTTGTGAAGACCATCGGAGCACTTCCGGTGGGTGGTGAAACAGTTGAGGTTCAGGGGCTTATGTTGACTGCTGAGCGCGTAGTTGCCAAGAAGGGCCAACTACTTAGCGTTTTAGTTCGTAAGCTCGTGATCGATGAGTGAATTTAGATCCGGATTCGTAAGCTTTGTGGGGCGACCGAACGTGGGTAAGTCGACGCTGACAAACGCCATAGCCGGAGAGAAAGTCGCTATTACCAGCTCTAAACCTCAGACCACCAGGCGAGCCATTCGGGCCATCAAGACCACTGAGGCGGGTCAGCTAATCATGGTTGACACTCCCGGCCTTCATAGACCAAGGACGCTGCTTGGTCAGCGACTAAACGACCTTGTTAGTTCAACGCTTCACGAGGTCGACGTAATTGTTTTCTGCACTCCAGCCAATGAGCTGATCGGGCCAGGGGACAGGAAAATCGTTGCCGACATAGCCCAATACGGCCGTGCAAAAAAAATAGCTATTGTCACCAAGTCAGAAACCGTCTCGAAACAAAAGCTTGCTCAACACCTGATGGCTGTTTCAGATCTGCACGACTGGAAGGAAATTGTTCCAGTATCGGCTGCGACGATGGAACAGGTTGATCTTTTAGAGAAGCTGCTCATTGGTTATTTGCCAGTCGGGCCATTGTTCTATGAAAAGGACGTCGTTAGCGAAGAGCCGCTTGAGGACCGAATATGTGAGCTCATTCGTGAAGCGGCGTTGGAGCTTGTCAACGATGAACTTCCCCACTCGCTCGCTGTGACCTTGGATGAGATCCTCTACGACTCAGTAAAGCCAACTATTCACGTGTCGGTTTGGGTCGAGCGAGACTCTCAAAAAGGCATCATTATCGGCAAGGGCGGCTCGATGTTGAAAACCATTGGCCAGAAGGCCAGGCGTGAGATTGAAGCCTTGATGGACGAGCCTATTCACCTGGCTATTCAGGTCAGAATTGCCCCAAACTGGCAGCGCAATGCCAAGCAGCTGGGAAAGCTCGGGTTCTAGCGGAACCAGCTTCCAAGTGCTAGCCTAAGAATATGAGTTTTAACCTCCTCCTTATTGGCCGCGACGAGGCCTAGCCACGGCCCATTCTCGTCGCGGTGCAAACCTGCGGTCAATTCAGATTTAGGCGGAGAGAAATGAAAAACCAACAAAAACCATCAAATATGCCATTTGGGCGTTATGAACCGTTTCACGATCAGATTTCAGTAGAGCTTCCAGATCGAATCTGGCCTACCAAGAGAATTACCAAGGCTCCCCAGTGGTGTGCAGTGGACTTGAGGGATGGCAACCAGGCGCTAATTGACCCAATGAATGCCGAGCGAAAGCTTGAGATGTTCAAGCTCTTGGTCTCGATGGGCTACAAGGAAATCGAAGTTGGATTCCCTTCGGCTTCTAAGACCGATTTCGACTTTGTTCGCCTTCTTATTGAGCAAGGCTTAATACCTGACGATGTGACCATTCAGGTTCTGACTCAGTCCAGAGATCATTTGATTGAGCGAACCTACGAATCGATAGCGGGAGCCAAGCAGGCCATCGTCCACTTCTATAACTCCACTTCGGTGCTTCAGCGAAGAGTTGTTTTCGGGCAGGACAAAGCTGGAATCAAAAAAATTGCCACCGATGCTGCCCTGAAGTGCTTAGAGCTAGAGGCAAGTATTTCTGGCACTAAAGTTTTTTATGAGTACTCTCCGGAGTCTTATACCGGTACTGAACTTGAGTTTGCGGTTGAGGTTTGTAACGCGGTCGCCGAGATCATTAGGCCGACCGTCGATCGCAAGCTAATTATTAACTTGCCGGCAACTGTCGAAATGGCAACCCCAAATGTGTACGCGGATTCAATTGAGTGGATGTCAAGAAATCTTGCTCCTCGCGAAGCTATTTTGCTTTCACTGCACCCCCACAATGACCGAGGCACCGCTGTTGCGGCTGCTGAACTGGGATACATGGCCGGCGCAGATCGGATTGAAGGCTGCTTGTTCGGCAATGGCGAGCGCACCGGAAACGTTGATTTAATTACCCTGGGACTCAATCTATTTAGCCAGGGAATCGATCCGATGATCAATTTCAGCGACATTGACCAGATCAAGCGAACCGTTGAATACTGTAATCAACTGCCAGTTCCAGAGCGCAGTCCCTATGGCGGCGACCTTGTCTACACGGCATTTTCTGGCTCCCACCAGGATGCAATCAAAAAAGGCTTCGATCACCTAGCAATAGATGCGCTTGCTGCCGGCAATCAAATTGATCAGCACACTTGGGCTGTTCCGTATCTTCCGATTGACCCAAAAGATGTCGGTCGGAACTACGAAGCGGTCATTCGAGTGAATTCCCAGTCCGGTAAGGGTGGGCTGCCGGTTCCAGAGCGCAGTCCCTATGGCG
>JGI1221J13441_10000403_pt1 | contig 19695 bp, 16 predicted proteins | sample LakVidmifraction_4_FD_13441 | JGI IMG/M metagenome (IMG submission 13441) | reverse complement strand
GATTGATAATAAGGACTATAAGCCAGCCACCTAATTGATTAAGGGCTTGAAACTTCGATAAAGTCGTTTGGCGAAAATATCCCTAAAATTATCTCCAAAATGCTAATCGATAATAAGGACTATAAACCAGCGACTTAGTTGGTATTTAATTATAAATTTGTAACCATGTTCTCCTAGGGACATGGTTTTTTATGATGTATATTGATTCCTTTTTAGATTATCTCCTGCTGGAAAAGAAGTATGCTAAGCTTACTATTACTTCCTATGCCTCAGATCTAGAGCAATTTCAAGTGTTCATACTAGAAACATATGATACTAGGGAAATGTCTAAAGTCAATTATCCTATGATTCGACAGTGGATTGTTGGTTTTATAGAGTTAGGGTTAACACATAAAACCATAAACAGAAAGCTATCTACCCTCAAGACTTTTTTTAAATTTCTTTTGAAGATAAAAGCGATAGAAGTGAATCCCATGGCGCAGCATAAGTCTTTAAAATTGCCAAAACGCCAGCAAGAGGTATTTTCCGTCCTTGAATTGGAGAAAGTTTCCGACTATTTTGAAGATGCTACTTTTAAAGGTCTTAGGGATCATCTTATCATTGAATTGTTGTATGCTACAGGGATGCGAAGGCAGGAGTTAATTGACCTTCAGTTGAGCAGTCTCGATTTAAAACAACAACAGCTTAAAGTGCACGGTAAACGCAACAAAGAGCGACTCATACCCTTGCTCGACTCTATCTCTCTTTTAATAGAGCGCTACTTGCAGGAAAGAAGTATTTTGCAGCCTCAAGGGAGCCAACTTTTTGTCACTTTAAAAGGGAAAGCGATTTATCCGAATTTAGTATATAGGGTCGTGCATTCTTATTTTGAAAAGGTATCTACAAAGAAAAAATTAAGTCCCCATTTATTAAGGCATGCCTTCGCTACGCATTTGTTAGATAAAGGAGCCGACATTTCAGCCATAAAGGATTTACTAGGACATAGTAGTTTAGCTTCTACAGAAGTCTATACCCATTCGAATTTTAAAGAGTTGAGCAAAGCTCATCAAGCCGCACATCCTCGCTCACAAGGTAAAGAGTAAGCATCAATCTTTCAAGCTGGATTTATTTTCAATTTAATTAGAAAAAAAGTAAAAAATAATTTTCAGATACCAATAATCGTTTTATATTTGCAATCCGTTACGAAAAGTAGCGTTTGACATACTGATAAGCCGATGTAGCTCAGCTGGCTAGAGCAGCTGATTTGTAATCAGCAGGTCGTGGGTTCGAGTCCCTCTATCGGCTCAAAGTATTGAATGATGTTCATTTTATACTTTAATATTGAATGAGTTGAAACGTTTGGGACGAGAAGTTTATCCCGAACGAAGTTGAGGGGAGTCCCTCTATCGGCTCAAAGTATTGAATGATGTTCATTTTATACTTTAATATTGAATGGGTTGAATTGTTTGGGACGATAAGTTTATCCCGAACAAAGCTGAGGTAAGTCCCTCTTTCGGCTCTATTATCAGATTATTTGGGGAGATACTCAAGCGGCCAACGAGGGCAGACTGTAAATCTGCTGGTTTCACCTTCGCAGGTTCGAATCCTGCTCTCCCCACAACCAAGTCGGATAACGTCAGACTTTGTATTGAAATAGTGATTAAATAAGCGGAAGTAGCTCAGTTGGTAGAGCGTCAGCCTTCCAAGCTGAATGTCGCCGGTTCGAACCCGGTCTTCCGCTCTATTTTATTTCAATTTCAAATGTATGAATGCCGACGTAGCTCAGGGGTAGAGCGTTTCCTTGGTAAGGAAAAGGTCACGAGTTCAATTCTCGTCGTTGGCTCAATTTTAAAGTCTCAAAACTTGGTTTTGTTGGCTTTTTATGCTGTTATAAACATTAACACTAATATATAACTAAGATTAAATAATTATTACTATGGCAAAGGAAAAATTTGATCGTTCCAAACCGCACCTTAATATAGGTACTATTGGTCACGTCGATCACGGAAAAACTACTCTTACAGCTGCTATTACTAAGGTTATGGCAGACGCTGGATATTCTGAAGCTAGTGCTTTTGATCAAATTGATAATGCACCTGAGGAGAAAGAGCGTGGTATTACCATTAACTCTTCCCACGTTGAATATCAAACAGCCAATCGTCACTATGCTCACGTTGATTGTCCAGGTCACGCCGATTATGTGAAGAACATGGTTACTGGTGCTGCACAAATGGACGGTGCTATTTTAGTAGTAGCTGCTACTGATGGTCCAATGCCACAAACTCGTGAGCATATCCTATTAGGACGTCAGGTTGGTATTCCTAGAATTGTTACTTTCTTAAATAAAGTTGACCTTGTCGATGATGATGAGCTTTTGGAGCTTGTAGAAATGGAAGTGAGAGATTTGCTTTCTTTTTACGAATATGATGGAGACAATGCTCCTGTTATTTCAGGTTCAGCTCTTGGTGCTTTAGAAGGTGATGAGAAGTGGGGCAAAACTGTTCTAGATCTTATGGAAGCAGTTGATGATTACATTGAATTGCCAGAAAGAGATATTGAAAAAGATTTCTTAATGCCTATTGAAGATGTATTCTCAATTACAGGTCGTGGTACTGTTGCAACTGGTCGTATTGAGACTGGTGTTGCAAATACTGGTGATGCTGTAGAGATTAACGGTATGGGTGCTGAAAACTTAAAGTCAACAGTTACTGGAGTTGAAATGTTCCGTAAAATTCTTAACAGAGGAGAAGCAGGAGATAACGTTGGTATCTTGTTAAGAGGTATTGAGAAAAACCAAATCTCTAGAGGTATGGTTATTGCAAAACCTGGTTCTGTAAAGCCACACGCTAAATTTAAAGCTGAGGTATATATCCTAAAGAAAGAAGAAGGTGGACGTCACACTCCATTCCACAATAACTATAGACCACAGTTCTACGTAAGAACAACAGATGTTACAGGTACAATCAACCTTCCTGATGGAGTTGAAATGGTTATGCCTGGTGATAACTTAACAATTACTGTAGATTTGATTCAAGCAATTGCCTTAAACGTAGGTTTAAGATTCGCCATCCGTGAGGGTGGACGTACAGTTGGTGCTGGTCAGGTTACTGAAATCATCTAATTCTTTTTTAAGAATTGATATAAAATCAGTTAAGGTGTCTCTTAGAGATACCTTAACTTTTTAAATTTTCTTTTTTTAAGTGCATTTTATTTTGTTTCTTTGCACGCTTTAAAAAACGAATCATTTACGGGTTTAGCTCAGTTGGTAGAGCACTGGTCTCCAAAACCAGGTGTCGGGAGTTCGAGCCTCTCAACCCGTGCAAATCTTAAGAAGATGTCAAACTTTAAAAATTACGTAAGCGAGTCTTACGAGGAATTAAAAAATCATGTGACCTGGCCAACTTGGGCTGAGGGGCAAAAACTCATGGTTATTGTTGCTGTATTTTCAATCATTTTTTCGCTCGCCATTTGGGGAGTTGATGAGGTTTTTAGCGCAGCTGTCAAGCAATATTTTAATTGGGTTAAATCATAACACATGTCAGAAACAAGTTTAAAAAAATGGTATGTGGTCAGATCCATTAGTGGTTCAGAGAACAAGGTGAAAGATTATATTGAAAAAGAAATCTCACACCAAGGTCTTAGCGATTACGTCGATGATATTCTCGTTCCTACAGAAAATGTGGTTCAAATTCGTAATGGAAAGAAAATCACCAAGGAAAAAGTTTATTTNCCTGGCTACATTATGGTAAACGCCAACCTTGAAGGAGAAGTTGGGCACGTGATTAAAAACGTAAATGGGGTTATNGGCTTTTTGGGTGAAACCAAGCGAGGTGATCCTGTCCCNATGCGTGAATCTGAAGTGAATAGAATGTTAGGTAAAGTAGATCAACTTTCTACACAGAAAGAAAATGTGGCTATACCGTTCAATATTGGNGAATCTATTAAAGTAGTTGATGGTCCTTTCAATAGTTTNACGGGAACTATTGANAAGATAAATGAAGATAAACGCAAGCTCCAAGTTATGGTTAAGATTTTTGGTCGTAAAACACCTGTTGAACTTAGCTATATGCAAGTAGAGAAAATTTAAATGTTACATATAATATAGAGTTGTTTTTAATTATAATGCTTCCCACTGAAAACAATTCGACTAAATTTTGAAAAATGGCAAAAGAAGTAAGTAAAGTAGTAAAACTCCAGGTAAAAGGTGGTGCAGCAAACCCATCCCCGCCGGTTGGACCTGCTTTAGGTGCTGCTGGGGTAAACATCATGGAATTCTGTAAGCAATTCAATGGTAGAACTCAAGATAAAGGTGGGAAAATCCTTCCTGTAGAAATTACAGTATACAAGGATAAATCCTTTGATTTTGTAATCAAAACACCACCTGCAGCAGTTCAATTGATGGAAGCATCAAAACTAAAGAAAGGATCTGGCGAGCCTAATAGTAAAAAAGTTGGTACCGTAACATGGGATCAGGTAAAAGCTATAGCTGAAGATAAAATGCAAGATTTGAATGCGTTTTCGACAGAATCTGCTATGAAAATGGTAGCTGGTACAGCAAGATCTATGGGAATAACTGTAAAAGGTAATGCACCATTTTAACAAAACGAAATTAACATGGCAAAAATAACTAAAAAGCAAAAAGAAGCGCAAAGTAAAGTGGATGAGTCTAGAACTTATTCCGTAGCTGATGCCTCTGCTTTATTGAAAGATATGGCTTACGCTAATTTCGACGAATCTGTTGATTTAGCTGTAAGACTGAATGTAGATCCTAGAAAAGCCAACCAAATGGTTCGTGGAGTGGTCAAACTTCCTCACGGAACTGGTAAAGATGTAAAAGTTTTGGCTCTTGTCACTCCAGATAAAGTGAAAGAAGCTGAAGATGCTGGTGCTGATTATGTAGGATTGGATGAATACCTTGAAAAAATCAAAGGAGGATGGACCGATGTTGATGTCATCGTCACTATGCCAAGTGTAATGGGTAAATTAGGTCCTTTAGGACGTGTATTAGGCCCAAGAGGTTTGATGCCTAACCCAAAGACTGGTACAGTAACTATGGACATCGCCAAAGCAGTTTCAGAAGTAAAAGCTGGTAAAATCGACTTTAAAGTTGATAAAACAGGTATTGTTCATGCTGCTGTAGGTAAAGTATCCTTTGATGCAGAAAAAATTGCTGGAAATGCAAGAGAATTACTAACTACGCTCGTCAAACTTAAACCTCAAGTAGTGAAAGGTACTTATATAAAGAGTATCTACATCGCTTCTACAATGAGTCCAAGTATTGAAATCGATACGAAACGATTTACCGAGTAATAATATTAAGTTATGACAAGAGAAGAGAAATCTACAGTAATAAAAGATTTAACTACTAAGTTAGCAGATTCATCTAATGTATACCTAGCAGACATTTCAGGATTGAACGCAACATTAACAACAGACTTAAGACGTGCTTGTTACAAAGCAGACGTTAAGTTGATGGTAGTTAAAAATACTCTCCTAGCTAAGGCTATGGAAAGTTCAGATAAGGAATTTGGAGAGCTTACAGGTATTTTGAAAGGAAGTACCTCAATTATGCTTTCTGAAACAGGAAATGCTCCTGCTAAAGTAATCAAAACCTTTAGAAAGAAAAATGAAAAGCCGGTCTTAAAAGGCGCCTATGTTGCAGAGTCAGTTTATGTTGGCGATGAATACCTAGATGCTCTCGTAGATATTAAATCTAAAGACGAAGTGATTGGTGATATCATTGGATTGTTACAATCTCCAGCTAAAAACGTTATTTCAGCGCTTAAATCTAGCGGAGGTAAACTAGCAGGTATCCTAAAAACCCTTTCAGATAAAGAAGAATAAACACGCACTAATTACTAAATATTAAATTACACTAAAACGATAGAAAATGGCAGAATTAAAAGATTTCGCAGAACAATTAGTTAATCTTACTGTAAAAGAAGTAAATGAATTAGCTGATATTTTAAAAGAAGAATATGGTATAGAACCTGCTGCTGCTGCAGTAGCTGTTGTTGGTGGCGGTGCTGCTGGTGGTGGTGAAGAAGTTGAAGAGCAAACAGAATTTGATGTCATATTGAAAGCTGCAGGTGGATCTAAATTAGCAGTAGTTAAACTTGTTAAAGAATTGACAGGTTTAGGTCTTAAAGATGCTAAAGGATTAGTAGATGGTGCACCAGCTCCAGTTAAAGAAGGTGTTTCTAAAGACGAAGCAGAAGCACTGAAAGCACAATTAGAAGAAGCAGGTGCTGAAGTTGAGCTTAAGTAAGCTTAACAATAGTTTTTACAATAGGTTTAGACCACAAGATTTAGTTTTGTAGGTCTAAACCATTTTTGCGTATCTATACGCGACGTGTTTATTTTACTTTTTATAAGTTAATATTGCTGATGAATTTTATAAAATTCAAAGCATTAAAATCTTTCTTAGATGTTAGCAATTCATAATGAACGAATTAGTTTTTCTTCCGTAAAAAACAAGCCAGATTATCCAGATTTCTTGGATATCCAAGTAAAATCTTTTCAAGATTTTTTTCAGCTTGAAACTAAACCAGAAGAAAGATCCAACGAAGGTTTATACAATACCTTCAAAGAAAATTTCCCAATTACAGATACGAGAAATCAATTTGTACTTGAATTTTTAGATTACTTTGTAGATCCCCCTAGATATTCTATCCAAGAATGTATTGAAAGAGGTCTTACTTACAGTGTGCCTTTAAAGGCAAGATTAAAACTTTACTGTACAGATCCAGAACATGAGGATTTTGAGACGATCGTACAGGACGTCTATTTAGGGACCATTCCCTATATGACACCCAGCGGTACGTTTGTGATTAATGGAGCAGAGCGCGTTGTTGTGTCTCAATTACACAGATCACCAGGTGTATTTTTCGGTCAGTCTTTCCACGCTAACGGAACTAAGCTATATTCCGCTAGAGTTATTCCCTTTAAAGGATCGTGGATTGAATTTGCGACTGATATAAATTCTGTGATGTATGCTTACATCGACAGGAAAAAGAAATTACCTGTTACTACACTTTTCAGAGCTATAGGTTTTGAAAGAGATAAAGATATTTTAGAAATTTTTGATCTTGCTGAAGAGGTCAAAGTTTCAAAAACAGGTCTTAAAAAATACCTTGGTAGAAAATTAGCTGCAAGGGTTTTAAATACATGGTATGAAGATTTCGTAGATGAAGATACAGGAGAGGTAGTGTCGATTGAAAGAAATGAAATCGTACTCGACCGTGATACCGTTTTAGAAAAAGACCATATTGAAGAGATTTTAGAAACGGGTTCAAAAACGATCTTACTTCATAAAGAAGAGAATTTGACCGGTGACTATGCCATCATATACAATACATTACAAAAAGATCCTACTAACTCTGAAAAAGAAGCGGTAGAGCATATTTATAGACAACTTCGTAATGCCGAGCCGCCTGATGAAGAAACGGCTAGAGGTATCATTGATAAATTGTTCTTCTCAGATCAACGTTACAATTTAGGTGAAGTTGGTCGTTATAGAATGAATAAAAAGCTAGGTCTTAATATCAGTATGGACAGTAAGGTTCTTACAAAATTGGATATCATTACCATTATCAAGTACTTAATAGAACTTGTTAATTCTAAAGCTGAAGTTGATGATATTGACCACCTTTCTAACCGTCGTGTGAGAACAGTTGGTGAGCAATTGTCTCAACAATTTGGTGTTGGTCTAGCTAGGATGGCGAGAACCATTAGAGAGAGAATGAACGTTAGAGATAATGAAGTCTTTACACCAATCGACTTGATTAATGCGAAGACATTGTCTTCTGTGATCAATTCTTTCTTTGGAACAAACCAGTTGTCTCAGTTTATGGATCAAACCAACCCATTAGCTGAATTAACCAACAAACGTAGGCTTTCTGCTTTAGGACCTGGAGGTTTATCTAGAGAAAGAGCTGGGTTCGAGGTTCGTGATGTTCACTACACTCACTACGGAAGACTTTGCCCTATTGAAACTCCTGAAGGACCAAACATTGGTTTGATTTCTTCAATGTCTGTTTATGGAAAAGTAAACAGTATGGGCTTTATCGAAACTCCATACCGTAAGGTTGAAAATGGAAAAATCGATTTTAAATCAGAACCTTTATACCTTTCAGCAGAAGAGGAAGAAAATAAATTGATTGCACAGGCTAATATTCCTATTTCAGAAGATGGAACTATGACCTCAGAACGTGTTATTGCACGTATGGAAGGTGACTTCCCAGTTGTAGATCCAAAAGATGTGGATTATATTGATGTTGCACCAAACCAAATTTCATCGATCTCTGCTTCATTAATTCCATTCTTGGAACACGATGATGCCAACCGAGCTTTGATGGGATCTAACATGATGCGTCAAGCACTTCCTTTATTGAGAGTAGATGCTCCTATCGTAGGAACAGGACTTGAAAGAAGAGTTGCTCAAGATTCAAGAGTTTTGATCAATGCTGAAGGCGAAGGGCGTGTTAAGTACGTCGATGCTAGAAAAATCATCATAGATTACGACAGAACTGAAAATGAAAGACTCGTTAGTTTTGACGATGATGATAAAACTTATGATCTGATTAAATTCAGAAAAACAAACCAAGGTTCTACGATTAACCTAAAACCTATCGTCCGTGTTGGAGATAGAGTTATTAAAGGACAAGTTCTTTGTGAAGGTTATGCAACAGATAATGGTGAGCTAGCTTTAGGTAGAAATATGAAAGTGGCATTTATGCCATGGAAAGGATATAACTTCGAGGATGCTATTGTAATTTCTGAGCGTGTGGTTAAAGATGATATCTTAACTTCAGTTCATATCGATGAGTATTCTTTAGAAGTAAGAGATACCAAGCTTGGTAATGAAGAATTGACCAGCGATATTCCAAACGTTTCTGAAGAAGCGACTAAAGACTTGGATGAGCATGGTATGATAAGAATAGGTGCAGAAATTAAGCCTGGAGATATCCTTATCGGTAAGATCACACCAAAAGGTGAAAGCGATCCTACTCCTGAAGAGAAATTATTGAGAGCTATATTTGGTGACAAAGCTGGAGATGTAAAAGATGCTTCTTTAAAAGCTTCTCCTTCCCTTAATGGCGTTGTTATCGATAAGAAATTGTTTACTAGAGCTGTTAAAGATAAGCGCAAGCGTGCTCAGGATAAACAAGAAATTGATGCTTTGGAAGGTAAATTCCAAGTTAAGTTTGAAGAGCTAAGAAACCGTCTGATAGATAAGTTATTCGGAATCGTAGGAGGAAAAACTGCTCAAGGCGTTCAAAATGATTTAGGGGAAGATACTCTGCCAAAAGGTAAGAAGTACACTCTAAAGATGTTGAACTCTGTGGAAGATTTCAGTCACTTGACTAAAGGGACTTGGACGACAGATAAAGGTACCAATGCTTTAGTAGCAGATTTACTGCACAATTATAAAATCAAGCAAAACGACCTTCAAGGAAACCTAAGAAGAGAGAAGTTTACTATAACAGTTGGAGATGAACTTCCATCTGGTATCTTAAAACTCGCTAAAATTTATGTAGCTAAGAAACGTAAATTGAAAGTAGGTGATAAGATGGCTGGTCGTCACGGAAACAAAGGTATTGTCGCTAAAATCGTAAGAGAAGAAGACATGCCATTCTTGGACGATGGAACTCCTGTAGATATCGTATTGAACCCATTGGGCGTACCATCGCGTATGAACATTGGACAGATCTACGAAACTGTATTAGGTTGGGCTGGACAAAAATTAGGTAAGAAATTTGCAACTCCAATTTTTGATGGAGCCACTTTAGACCAAATTAATGAATTGACCGACGAAGCTGGAATCCCAAGATTTGGACACACGTATCTTTTTGATGGTGGAACTGGTGAGCGTTTTGATCAACCTGCAACTGTAGGTGTGATTTATATGCTGAAACTAGGTCATATGATCGAAGATAAAATGCACGCTAGATCTATAGGACCTTACTCTCTAATCACACAGCAACCTCTTGGTGGTAAAGCACAATTTGGTGGACAGCGTTTTGGTGAGATGGAAGTTTGGGCTTTAGAGGCCTACGGAGCGTCTGCTACATTAAGAGAAATTTTAACTGTAAAGTCTGATGATGTTATTGGTAGAGCCAAAACTTACGAAGCAATCGTAAAAGGTGAACCAATGCCAGAGCCAGGATTACCGGAATCTTTCAATGTATTGATGCACGAATTGAAAGGTTTAGGACTAGATATCAGATTAGAAGAGTAATAACAATCCCACCTACGGGTGGGCTTGATTATCACATTATATTTCAATAATTCTTTAGCACTTGTATTATGACAAGAAATAATGATAAGAATACACAAAAGAGATTTAATAAAATCTCTATAGGTTTATCTTCTCCAGAGAGAATTCTAGGTGAATCTCGAGGTGAAGTTTTAAAACCTGAAACTATTAACTACAGAACACACAAGCCGGAAAGAGATGGATTGTTTTGTGAACGAATTTTTGGCCCCGTCAAAGATTATGAGTGTGCTTGTGGAAAATACAAGAGAATACGTTACAAAGGAATTGTTTGTGACCGTTGCGGAGTTGAGGTTACCGAAAAGAAAGTAAGAAGAGACCGTGTTGGACATATCAACTTAGTAGTTCCTGTTGCTCATATTTGGTACTTTAGATCGTTACCTAACAAAATAGGTTACCTTCTTGGGATTCCTTCCAAGAAACTGGACATGATTATTTACTACGAGCGTTATGTAGTAGTTCAGCCAGGGGATGCTAAAAATGAAGAAGGAGAGCCACTCAAAAAAATGGATTTCTTAACGGAAGAAGAATATTTGAATATTCTTGAAAAAATTCCACAAGAGAACCAATATTTAGACGACGACGATCCAAACAAATTCATCGCCAAAATGGGTGCTGAATGTCTTTTGGAAATTCTAAAGCGTTTAGATCTTAATGAACTGTCTTACGACCTAAGACACAAGGCTAACAATGAGACTTCTAAGCAAAGAAAAACTGAAGCCTTAAAGCGTTTACAAGTTGTTGAAGCTTTAAGAGATTCTACAAAAAATAGAGAAAATAATCCTGAGTGGATGATCATGAAAGTGATCCCTGTAACTCCACCAGAATTAAGACCACTTGTGCCACTTGATGGTGGGCGTTTTGCGACTTCAGATTTAAATGACTTATACCGTAGAGTGATTATTAGAAACAATCGTTTAAAACGATTGATGGAAATAAAGGCTCCTGAAGTTATTTTGAGAAACGAAAAACGTATGCTGCAGGAATCTGTAGATTCTTTGTTTGATAATACTAGAAAATCCTCAGCGGTTAAAACTGATTCTAACAGACCTCTGAAATCGCTTTCAGATTCTTTAAAAGGAAAGCAAGGACGTTTCAGACAAAACTTACTCGGTAAACGTGTGGATTATTCAGCACGTTCAGTTATCGTTGTTGGTCCTGAAATGAAAATGTTTGAATGTGGATTGCCAAAAGATATGGCAGCAGAACTTTACAAGCCTTTTGTTATCAGAAAACTGATTGAAAGAGGAATTGTTAAGACGGTGAAATCGGCTAAGAAAATAATAGACAAAAAAGAACCAGTAGTTTGGGATATTCTTGAAAATGTACTTAAGGGTCATCCTGTTTTGCTTAACCGTGCGCCAACGCTTCACAGACTTGGTATACAAGCCTTTCAACCTAAGTTGATTGAAGGTAAAGCGATACAATTGCACCCATTGGTTTGTACTGCATTTAATGCCGATTTTGACGGTGATCAAATGGCGGTTCATTTACCACTAGGTCCAGAAGCTATTTTGGAAGCTCAACTTTTAATGTTGGCCTCTCATAGTATTTTGAATCCTGCAAATGGTTCTCCCATTACCGTTCCTTCTCAGGATATGGTACTTGGATTATACTATATGACTAAGCTAAGATCTTCTACTCCAGAACATAAAGTGAAAGGGGAAGGCCTTAGATTTTATTCCGATGAAGAAGTTAACATTGCTTACAATGAAAAGCAAGTTGAATTAAACGCATTAATTACAATTAGAACTAACGATGTTGACGAAAATGGAAATATCGTTAAGAAAAATATAGAAACGACAGTAGGACGAGTATTGTTTAACCAAACTATTCCTGATAGTGTTGGTTTTATCAACGATGTAATGACGAAAAAAGCACTACGTGATGTTATCGCGAGAGTGCTTAAGAAAACATCTGTTCCTGAAACTGCTGAATTCTTAGATGAAATTAAAAGTCTAGGATACAATTTTGCCTTTAGAGGTGGATTGTCTTTCTCTCTTGGTGATATTATTATCCCAGCAGAAAAGCAATCTATGATTGATGATGCAAATGAGCAAGTAGAAGGCGTTATAGGAAACTATAACATGGGTCTTATCACAAACAATGAGCGTTACAACCAAGTTATTGATATATGGACGGCTACCAATGCAAATCTAACAGAACTCGCTATGAAGCGTATCCGTGAAGATCAGCAAGGTTTCAACTCTGTGTATATGATGCTTGATTCTGGTGCAAGGGGTTCTAAGGAACAAATTCGCCAGTTAACAGGTATGCGTGGTTTGATGGCTAAGCCTAAAAAATCTACATCTGCAGGTGGTGAAATCATTGAAAACCCTATTTTATCTAACTTTAAAGAAGGTCTTTCGATTTTAGAATACTTTATCTCTACTCACGGTGCTCGTAAAGGTCTTGCCGATACGGCTCTTAAAACTGCCGATGCTGGTTACTTAACTCGTAGACTGGTAGATGTTTCTCAAGATGTAATTGTAAGAGAAGAAGACTGTGGAACTTTAAGAGGTATTGAAGTTTTTGCATTGAAGAAAAATGATGAAGTTGTAGAAAGTTTAGGAGAACGTATCGTTGGTAGAACAGCTCTTAACGATATTATAGATCCTATTTCTCAAGATTTACTTGTAGAGTCTGGAGATGAAATCCATGAAGATGCTGCAGATAAAATCGAAGCCTCAGCTTTAAACTCAGTTGAAGTTCGTTCTCCATTAACTTGTGAAGCTAAACAAGGAATTTGTGTGAAATGTTATGGTAGAAACCTTTCTACTAATAAGACAGTTCAACGAGGTGAAGCTGTAGGAGTTGTTGCTGCCCAATCTATTGGTGAGCCAGGAACTCAGTTAACCTTAAGAACTTTCCACGTTGGAGGTATTGCGGGTAACATCTCTGAAGAAAACAAATTGGAATCTAAGTTTGATGGTGTTGCAGAAATTGAAGACTTAAAAACAGTTGAAGGAAAAAATAACGATGGCAAGAAAACTGACATTGTTATTTCAAGAACTTCAGAAATAAAAGTCATCGATAAAAAATCTGGGATTGCTTTAAGTACAAATGTTATCCCTTATGGTTCTGAACTTCTGGTAAGTCCTAGAGATAAAATCAAAAAAGGAGATGTCATTTGTAAATGGGATCCTTATAATGGTGTAATTATTTCAGAATTCTCTGGTAAAATTGAATTTGAAAATATTACTCAAGGTCAGACTTTCGATGTTGAAAGTGATGAGCAAACTGGTTTCCAAGAGAAAGTAATTACTGAATCTAAGAATAAGCGTAAGATTCCTACACTTCACATCAAAAACAACGATGATGAAATTATGAGATCTTATAACTTACCTGTTGGAGCTCACTTAATGGTAGATGATAGTGAAGAAATCAAAATCGGAAAGATCTTGGTTAAAATTCCTAGAAAATCATCAAAAACTGGTGATATAACAGGAGGTCTTCCAAGACTAACAGAATTGTTTGAAGCCAGAAATCCTTCAAATCCTGCTGTAGTAAGTGAAATTGATGGTGTTGTTTCTTTTGGAAAAATTAAAAGAGGTAACCGTGAAATTATCATAGAGTCTAAACTTGGTGTGATTAAAAAATACTTGGTTAAACTTTCTAATCAGATCTTAGTACAAGAAAATGATTATGTAAAAGCAGGTATGCCATTGTCTGATGGTTCCGTTACTCCAGAAGATATCTTAAAAATCAAAGGTCCTAGTGCTGTGCAACAATACTTAGTGAACGAGGTGCAAGAGGTCTATAGATTACAAGGGGTGCAAATCAATGATAAACACTTTGAAGTTGTTGTAAGACAAATGATGAGAAAAGTTAGGATTCAGGACTCTGGAGATACGATATTCTTAGAAAACCAATTGGTACATAAAGAAGACTTTATCGAAGAAAACGATAATATTTTTGGTAAGAAAATTGTAGAAGAGGCAGGTGACAGTGCGAACTTAAAACCTGGTCAAATTGTCACGATCCGTGAATTAAGAGACGAAAATTCTATCTTAAAACGCGAGGATAAGCAATTGGTTACTGCACGGGACGCAGAGTCTGCGACTGCTGCTCCAATTTTACAAGGAATTACAAGAGCATCTCTACAAACCAAATCATTCATTTCGGCCGCTTCTTTCCAAGAAACGACCAAAGTATTAAACGAAGCTGCGGTAAGCGGAAAAGTAGATTACTTAGAAGGATTGAAAGAGAATGTAATTGTAGGACATAGAATTCCTGCAGGTACAGGTTTAAGAGAGTTTGACGATATCATAGTAGGGTCTAAAGAAGAATTGGCCAATATGATGGAGAAAAAACAAGAAGTTAATGTAAACTTTAATTAATCATGAGTGATCAAAACGATAAGAAACAACAGAAGCTCAATATACAGATAGACGACGATGTCGCTCAGGGTATATATAGCAACTTGGCGATCATCAATCATTCTCAAACCGAGTTTGTACTGGATTTTGTAAACATAATGCCTGGATCTCCTAAGAACAAAGTGAGATCGAGAATTATACTTACACCACAACATGCTAAGCGTTTGATGAGGGCATTGAGTGATAACATCAGTCGTTTTGAAAAAAGTCAAGGTTCGATTAAAGAACAAGATAAAACCAATATTCCTTTGAATTTTGGTGGACCTACAGGTGAAGCTTAATTCACATTTTAGATCTATAAAGAAAATCCCCTCAAACATCAGTTTGAGGGGATTTTTATTTGAATAAAATCTGATTGGTGATTATTCAGCTTTATAAGCTTTCAAATCGAAAGCAATTTTCATTTGATCGTCAATAAATTTATCTCCTAAATTCTCAACAAAAGATTTAGACATAAATTTGATGCCCCATTCTGTTCTATCTAAAACAATGTCCTCTGATGTCAAAATCAATGAATCGTCAGCTTCGTTCATAGAGATTTGGACAGGAAAAGTGATGTTTTTTGAGGTTTCCTTTAAGGTTAGATTTCCAGATAACATAGTCTGCCCATCTTTATTTTCTACACCAGTAATTTCAAAATTCGCTTTAGGATACTTATTCACGTTATAGAAGTGATCTTCTTTACCATTGGCATACCCTTTTAAGTGATTTTCAAGGTCTTCTTTTTCTTGACCTTCAAGATCTAGTACATTTATAGTCGTCATGTCAATAGTGATATCTCCTCCCTGAAGTTCTCCTGCATTTACAGCCAACCTGCTTTCAGATAAAGAAACCTGACCGTTGTGTTGTCCGGCTGGCTTTGAACCTGTCCAATTGATTTTAGATTGTTCTAAATTGACATTATATGTCGAAGCTAAATCAGAAGTCACTGTAGTTTCTTTAACATCAGAAGTTTCAGTTTTTTTATCGCTTTTACAACTTGCTGCTGTAGCGATTAATAATAATACCAAAAGAGAATTAATTACTTTCCTTTTCATTTTTGTTTTTTTAGGTTTAAGAACTAATATCCAAAAACATTCCACAGTAGAACACTGTCATTATGGCACTAGAACACAATTGGCAATACATTTGACATAGGATATGTAAATTTACAAGTGATGAGTGAAAATAAATCAAATAAAGAAGATATAGAATCAACACAAAATGATGTTGAAGTCAATTCAGAAGAGGAAACTTCAGAAGTTCTTGATGATCAAAGTGATGAAGTAAGGGATACTCCCGAAGTTGAGCTATCTACAGAAGAGAGACTTCAGCAAGAGCTAGATGCTAAAGATGATAAGTATCTGAGACTTTATGCTGAGTTTGAAAATTATAAGCGCCGAACCTTAAAGGAAAGAATGGAGTTGTTCAAAACAGCTAGCCAAGAAGTGATGCAAGCTATGCTTCCCGTTCTTGATGATTTTGATCGTGCCCTACTCCAAATTAAAAAGTCTGAAGATGAATCTCTGATAGAAGGTGTTGAGCTCATCAATACCAAACTAAGAGAAACTCTTATTCACAAGGGGCTTGAGGTGATGTCTGTAAAAGAAGGTGATGCTTTTGATTCTGAATTACACGAAGCTATTACCCAAGTGCCTTCACCAAGTGAGGACATGAAAGGTAAAATTATTGACGTAGTTGAAAAAGGATATACATTGGGCGATAGAATTATAAGGTACCCTAAAGTAGTGACAGGAAAATAAAATTTTATGAAAGAAGATTATTACGACATATTAGAATTATCAAAAGGAGCTTCACAAACTGAAATTAAAAAAGGCTATCGAAAGATGGCTATTAAGTTTCATCCAGATAAAAACCCAGATAATAGCGAAGCTGAAGCTAAATTTAAAAAAGCGGCAGAGGCTTACGAAGTTCTAGGAAACGAAGAAAAGAGACAGAAGTACGACCAATTTGGTCATGGTGCTTTTGACGGTTCCCAAGGCTTTGGCGGAGGTGGAATGGACATGGATGACATCTTCAGTCAATTTGGCGATATTTTCGGTGGAGGATTTGGAGGAAGATCTCAAGAATTCTCTGGCTTCGGAGGCGGTTTCGGCGGCAGACAACGTGTTAAAGGTGGAAACCTGAGAATACGCGTTAGTCTTACACTAGAAGAGGTCGCTAAGGGGGTTGATAAAAAGATGAAAGTCTCTAGAAAGAAAAAGCCAGAAGATACTACTTTTAGGACCTGCTCAACATGCGGGGGTTCTGGTCAAGTCACTAGAGTGACAAATACCATCCTAGGAAGAATGCAAACGGCATCCGTATGTTCAGCTTGTGCAGGTTCCGGCCAAATTATTGATAAAAAGGGAGAAGGTACAGATGCTCATGGTCTTAAAATGGTCGAAGAAACGGTGTCCATTAAAATTCCATCAGGAGTTGAAGATGGTATGCAACTAAAAGTTTCCAACAAAGGAAATGAACCCGTTGGAGATGGTATTCCTGGAGATCTTATTGTTCTTATAGAGGTTAAGGAGCACGAAAGTCTACAACGTGATGGAGAAAACTTGCATTACGATCTCTACATCAGTTATCCTGAAGCTGCTCTTGGGGCTAGCAAAGAAATTCATACTATAAATAGTAAAGTTAGAATTAAAGTAGAGCCAGGTGTGCAGAGTGGTAAAATCTTAAGATTAAAAAACAAAGGTCTACCTAATTTAAATGGGTATAGTGTTGGTGATTTACTTGTGCATATTAATGTATGGACGCCACAAACCTTATCTAAAGAACAAAAAGAATATTTTGAAGAAAATTTAGGAGATTCAAACTTTGAACCTAATCCAGACCGAATGGATAAATCTTTCTTTGAAAAGGTAAAAGATATGTTCTCATAAGTCAGTTAACATTTAATTATATATATTTGAACATCGCTATTCTTTAGCGATGTTTTTTCTTTTTTATAACAATTTTTTTTCCCACTCTACATCTTAGGGTGGGTTTTGTTTTTTTAGAAGAACGAAGTTTAAAATATTTAAAAAAAGAAGATGGCTTTTTCTAAACCATAAGATATGGGTTATATTTAATTTTTATAAATACGATAAGTGATGCCCAAAATTTTGATTATTGAAGACGAAGATGCGATAAGACGTGTTCTCAAAAAAATATTACTTGAAGAAGAACAAAACTACACTGTTGAAGAAGCTGAGGATGGTTTGTTAGGTATTGAGCTCATTAAAAAGAACAATTATGATCTTATTCTTTGTGATATAAAAATGCCAAAAATGGATGGTTTGGAAGTCTTGTCAGCTTGTCAGAAACTAAACCCAGATCTTCCTGTAGTCATGATTTCTGGACATGGGGACCTAGAAACTGCTGTAGAAACCATGCGCATGGGAGCTTTTGATTATATCTCTAAACCCCCAGACCTTAACCGCTTGTTGAATACTGTAAGAATAGCCCTAGACCATACTCAATTGGCACAAGAAAACAAGCAGCTGAAAAAAAAGGTGTCTAAGCAATTTGAAATGATAGGTAATTCTGAGGAGTTGGAACAGATAAAATCCATGATTGATAAAGTGGCCCCTACAGAAGCAAGAGTTTTGATTACTGGTGAAAATGGTACAGGGAAAGAGCTTGTCGCTCATTGGCTTCACGAAAAAAGCGAACGAAATAAAGGACCATTTATAGAGGTGAATTGCGCAGCTATACCTTCAGAATTAATTGAAAGTGAACTTTTTGGTCACGTCAAAGGAGCTTTTACCTCTGCCAATAAAGATAGGGCTGGAAAATTTGAAGCTGCCAATGGAGGGACTATTTTTCTTGATGAAATTGGTGATATGAGTTTGTCTGCTCAGGCAAAAGTCTTAAGGGCTTTACAGGAAAATAGAGTGCAACGTGTAGGAAGTGATAAAGATATTAAGGTAGATGTGAGAGTTGTTGCAGCAACCAATAAAAACCTAAAGGATGAAATCGCTGAAAAGAGATTCAGAGAAGACCTTTACCATAGGCTCGCCGTAATTCTTATTCATGTTCCTTCTCTAAATGAAAGGCGAAGGGATATTCCAGAATTGATACGACATTTTACAGAAAAAATAGCTAGGGAGCAAGGGACCAAGCCCAAAACTTTTGACGATAAAGCTATTTCAATTTTGGAACAACTGGACTGGACTGGTAATATACGCGAACTTAGAAATGTCGTCGAGCGCCTTATCATATTAGGCGATCAACAAATTTCAGATAAAGATGTGAAGCAATTCGTGCAACTCAAGCCGACCTAATTGTCTAGAGTAGGAGGGACGTATTTTAAAAAATACATGGTATCGCCACTTGGGTGTTCCCATTCTTTCACCATCTCAAACCCATACCTTCTATAAGCAATACTCACCTTTCTAACTCGAGTTTCCGCATAAATGGGCAATTGAAGCGATTTAGAAATACGATACATTTCGTCTTTCATCTTGTAAGGGGTTTTGTCGCTGCTGTTGCCTCTAGCATCTGGTAAAATTCCCCAAAACCAACAGTAGAGAAATTCCCCTTCAGTTGGGCGTTGCTGCCTTACAAATTTTTGAGATTTTAGGGCTTTAAGTCCTTTTGTTAATCCTGTAACGTTGACGGCAAGTTTTAAGTCGCTCACCAATTCTGCCCAAAAACCATCGCTTTTCCCATTCATTTTGAAGAAAATAGCGATGCCTCTCCCATTATCAGAAACCAAAAGGGCATCTTTATTTATGGCTTTTTCAACCATGTGCTTAGCTAAATATCTAAATCTTTCTTTCTTCTTGGAATCGTCTTTGACGATCTCTAGAGAAGTTGGGATTTCTTCTAGAAGTATAGCTACATGGCCAATGATTTCATCTTTATCAAAATCTTGCTTCAAATCTGCTTGTTTTCAAGTTTAAAATTCAAATATAATTTAAAAATATTATCCATTACCTGTATTGGAAGGGCAAGTTTATGTCTGTAGGTCTAAGTTGTAAATGATTCTATTTTTTTTTAGATTTAAAGATTTTACAACACACGATCTGCCTTTTTTAAATCCCAAAGCGTACTTTTGCACATCAAAAAAAAACAGCCTTGAATTTA
>JGI1221J13441_10000402_pt1 | contig 19710 bp, 16 predicted proteins | sample LakVidmifraction_4_FD_13441 | JGI IMG/M metagenome (IMG submission 13441) | reverse complement strand
TTTCAAAAGCAAGGTATGGATAATGAAAAACATCCGAATTGCCCTTCATCATTCATATTCCATCAAATCAAAAAAACTTTACCGGACAACAATGATATAAAATGCATTTACAAGTCATGTCCGATATATACAATGAATCAAGTATTTATATAGCTATGTTTGATGAGATTCAAAGTAAAAATAAGCATTTTTAAAAAAATGTTCACTTTTTAAGATTATAACACCAAAGAGTTAAAAACACCAATCCTGAAAAATTAAAGAAAAAAGCGGAGCAAGCTGTTGAAGAAGTGATTGTAAGAAAGACTGCTGATAAGGATGCTCAAATGACAGGAAAAGGCATGGATAAGTTTTTCAATATTGATTTTTCTTGTTCAATAGCCGCAGTATATACTGGTTTTAGACTGTATGATTGTGAAGTAGGTAATAAAGTGGATGTAGTTTTTAAAGATATGGTAATGCCAAAATTTATCTACCCCAAGTTAACCTTATAATAAAGTGAATACAAAGTAAAATGGTACATATGTGATATCATTTGTAACATACGTGATACCGTTACGCTTACTTCTAACATATCTTTGTACGAAGCTATTAGTCAAATCATTAAGTGTAATATCGACCTATTTAATCCATTAAGTAATGAAGACAAAAACACTTCTATCGATTTTAATGATTGCGCTTTGCAGCCAATTATCACATAGTCAATTCTTAAAAAAATTCAAGAAAAGAACAGAGCAAGCTATTGAAGAAGTGATTGTAAGAAAGCTAAAGTTGATGGCGAAGATTTTTCTAGAGATAATGTTATGCTTAGTGCTATAACTGATGATACTGATTTTTATATAATTACCGCAGTAGGAGAAACGGCAATGGGTTTAACATTAGATAGTCCTATTTCTATTGGGACATTTACGACAGCAAATGAAACCAGAAGACTTATTGAAAACCCTTAAAAATCTACACATTGAAAAACTTATTAGACAATAAAAATTATAAATACTAAAAAATCAATTATGGAGACTTTAAAAGCAAATTTTGAAAAAAGAGCAATTCCTTCTTTCACAACTAAAGTAAAACTAACCCTAATAAGTTCTTGTATCGCATTTGTGGCGCTTACCAGTTGTGGGGGCGATGATGATTCTGGCGCTGCAAATTGCGGTAATGGTTTATGGACACTATCTGTACGATCTGAACTTAATAATTGGTTTTCCGCAGCACAAGCCTATGCCGGAGATCAAACAACTATAAATTGTCAAAATAATAAAAGTGCGGGTCAAGCTTATATAAAAGCACTTGAGGGAATAAAAGCCTGTGTGCCTAACCTAAGTTTAGCCGATTTTGAACAAGCATTGGAAGAAGCCAAGATTGAAATAAATGCAATTTCTTGTAATTAATATCTTAATTGATAGTAGTTAGCAATCTGTTAAAAAACACTAAATCTAAGATAAAATGAAAACTAAAACTTTTATACTATTTCTGTTCGTGTTTACACAATTCCAATACGGTAAAGCACAAGAATCGCAAACGGCTTTACCTAAAGTTGAAAACCATCTTCCCGGTGAACTAGATTACATCCATGAAGCATTAGATCTAGTTCAAATTCAACAAAACGGTGAAGAAATTATACTGGGAAATATCAATACAGATGGTGCTATTCATTTCAATTTGCCTGAATTCGATATTAAGGCACTTTATGATAGCATTCCTTTACAACATTATAACTTTCATAGCTTGTTTTTGATGAATAGTGACTGTAAAGACAGGGATGTTTTTGCAGAAACACCTTTTAATGATGTTTACGCACAGAAATACGACCCAATATTCATAAAAAAATATGGAGAAAACGTAGCAATCTTATTTCCTGCAACCGATGAAAAAATGTTTAAGAACAATCACTACTATCGCAATAATAGTTATGACGGTAAGAATCTCGTAATAGGTTCTAAGTATTATTGGTTTTATATGGATAGAGCCATGACCTTTAAAGATGAGTGCACTAAAACACCTATTAGAGATGCTGATACTATTGAACTTGCTATTAGTGCGGACATTCAATTAAAAAAAGGGTGGAACTTTATAGAAGAAAATCTTGTATCGGTTCAAGAGTATAGCGAAGATGATTACCACACTACCCTACCCAAAAGTATTCAGTTTAGCCTAAGTAATCCTTCATCTAAAAAGGTGAAATGGTATTTAATACAAATAATGAAAGACGAAAAATTAGAAGCTGTCAAAAAAGCATACGAAATAGAGGCCATTACAAAAGAACAAATTGAAAAATGGCTTCCCGAAAAAGTAGGTGAATTTACAAGAATTAGTTATGAATTTGATAAAGTATTAGATCGTTATGAGAGTAAGAGTGATGTATTCCTAGTTTTTAAAAACGGAAATCAAAAAATGGAAATAGCCATCCTAGACGGAGCAAAAAATCCAGACGATTTAGAGATGGCAAAATTTTCTTTTGCAATGGATGAACAATATAAGAGAGAAGATAAACCAGCTAGTGATGCAACAATAAGTGCTACAGCCGCTAAAGAAGAAGTACATCATATAAGCAAAGAAGATAAAGAGAAAAAAACATCTGAATTAATGTCGATATTTAAAGACAGGATTGTTCTTTATGCATTAGGAGAAAATATGACCGCTGAACAATTGTGGGAGGGTGTTAAAGCTTTAGATATAGGTTCAATCATTAAATAATTTATATAAAATGAAAACGCTAATCACAATTATTATGTTATTACTGCTGGTAATAGCCGGTAAAGAAGACAATCAAGTTATACAAAGTAAGGAATTGAGCCTGGTAAGTGAGTATATGCCTCAAGAAAAAATTCCTTCTAGCTATGCTTTTGACTGGAAAGTAACTTATGAAGTGGAGGCCAATGATAACAAGATTGATTTTCATTATAGGGTAAAACCAAAGGCCAATTATTACGGAGTTGTAATGGTAGTAAGCAAAAAAGACCTGACTAAAAATTCGATTACCATTATGGATTTTGGCAGAAATAAGAGGATAACCTTATTAAACAGAAAAAATGATAAGTATCTGCGTGTAAAAGACATGCCTGTACTAAAAGATAGTGTAATAAACTCTATTACCGTAGAAAGAACCGACACTAAAGACATATTAGGCTACACCTGTCAAGGATACAATATTAAAATCAATGAGGGTACAAGCACTCTGTACATAACCCAAGATGCAGGTTTTGCTTTCAATAAAGACCTTGGGCAATATTCAAAAAATAGTTTGGATGGAAAAGGAATTGATGCCAGCATACTAAATGAACTTGAAAATGGATTAATGATGGAAATGAGCTATTCAGGCAATGAAAATAATGCTTCAGCAACCGCATCAAAAATGAAGATTAAAGAAATTACCAAAGTGAGCTTCTCTGTAGATTTACGTGACCATAAAACCATAGAGAAATAACCAAAAATAGTATAAAATGCGAATTAAAATAAATGTGATATATATTTTACAAGATTATAGGTTTTAAATTATTATTAGGTTTCTTTTTTCACCTGGTTATGCCAAATTTTTTTAATCCTTTCTTGCAATACGGTTCCAGTCTATCAACTCGTAAACCAATTCACTGAATCTTTTATGAAAATGCATTATTTGGCAAGAACTAATTAAGAACCTCGGGGCAAGCCCACGAGGTATGAATTGGAGAATACTTTTAAAATTGCGAGACAAGCCTCGGGGCATTAAACCCTCTGGAGGGATTAAAGGATCATCTTTATGCGGTTTTATTGGCTTTTTTTCCAAATTCCGGTCATCTTATATTCCAGGCTTCTTGCAGGATACTTGTTTTATCAATATCCTTTATCACACCCTGAACTATACTACTGCGGGAATTATGACCTAATCTAACCCTATCCCAATCGATTTATCAATCGTAATCGTTTCTATGGTGGTCGAAACAAAATAGATCATCAGCTTGATGGGATTTCCTATTTCACTTTCCTTCAGCATAAATTGATCTTGTGTAGTGGATCCAAAAGAATCATGCTCGATGGGATTGCCCTGCCCATCTAAAATTTTTATACTTAATATGGAGAAATCTATTTCATCTTTTGGTATGGTGAAAATAATAAACTTAGTGTCACCATGGGTCATACTTTGATTGTCATCAAGCTGGACTTCCTTTCTTTTATAGATAAAAGAAGGGTTTTCATACAACGAAGGGATGTTGACTTGCATACTGTCTTTATTACTGAGTTTTTTGTGATAGGTGATTTTCATCTTGGCATGTACTTTTGTAGCACCATCTGCAGGACGGATCATTTCACTTGAGATCATGGGTCGAAAACCCAGGGTATCCCGCAAACCTCTCCACCTTTCAGGCTCGATTAAATTGCTGGTGCTGCTTGAAACCCTATATCTACCTGTTTTTGCTAGTGAATCGGTCTCCTTTTGATAGACGGCTACCGCCATTTCATGTTCTTTTATCAGGTCTTTACCTGTGTCATCTCTAAGGATAAGAAGTTCGGTATTTGCTGTATCTATGGACGCAAAATTTTCTGCGTGGATCCAAAAATCTACGACAAATTTGCTGTTGGAAAACGATTCCCCCGGGATTCCTTTTTCGATTTCGAGCCTTACAGTTTCCACTGTTTGAGAGAAACCAATGGTGCTGCTNAAGCTAAAGAGTACGGTNAAGAATAATAGAATTTTATAGAGTNTCATATTTAAAAATTTTGTTGTTATTTACTGTCCGTTAAGGAATACGTATTGCGCATCTTTTGGCACCTCTTCAATTGTGTTATAGCTAAATTTTGAAGAATAAACCTTTCCGTCACTATCGGTATAGGTATCGCTGACGCTTACTTTGACCAGGTTCCATCCTTTTTTGAATTGTAACTTGTAGGTAGTTGATATTTGGTATTTATCTTTTCCGCTAACTGAAAATTCATTTAAGGCACAGGTGCCTTTTATAGAAGCTGGTTCTTCCAGGTAATACCAATTAAGGTAGTAACCGGGTAAAGCATCTTTTTGACCATAGGAAGAAAAAGCCTCGGCAAACTCTTCTGAACTAGCTATCATAAAAGCTCCATACATCTTTTTCTTTTCGAGCGACGCAACTGTGAAGCCGCCCATAGTTGCCAGGGTTGTGGGCACTTGATCCCCGTTTTCAATTTTGAGCGATTCTCCTTTGTCACAGGAAAACGCTACGTTTAAAGGGTTTGAGGTAAAACGTCCGCCAGACGAGCTTTCATTTTGCGCGGCCATGGTTTTTTTAGTTTTTTCCAAAATGTCGTCCTTGAGGGGAATGTTGAAATCTCCAGATTCATCAACGGTACCGATTGCAAAAGGTTCTCCCGTCATCATCATAATTACATCAGCCGGGCCGTGTTCCCAGGATGATAATTTTCCTGAAAGAGCCTCTTGGGCGCTGCAATTAAAAAATCCGATTAGTATTCCTACTATAAATAGTTTCTTTATCATTTTTTCAAGAATTTTAGTTTTACTCGATAATCGAGATTCAAATGCTCCAAAGCTTGCCTCGAAATCAAAAATATTTTCCCTATATAATGCCTCGTGACCCCGCCCGTACCGTTCGGGCGAGCTTGCCCCAGGGTAGTTTACTTAAGCTGAAATATTTATTAAGTCCTTTTCACAATGGTAACAGTTTTTACGGTTTTGTTTTTCAACAGGATATTGAGCTTATAGGTCTCTTTTTTAAGATGGTCTATACTCAAATAAATCTTTTCATTTTTGTCATTACTCAGGTTGGCCATTATGAAACGATACTGTTGAATTACTACTAACCCAAAGTTATTATGAAGTGGTCATTTCAGATACAAGATATGTTTCAAACTATAGCTTATATGTTGCAAACATTTAAATAATAGCATAAATGAACTACCTCGAGGTCCGTCCGACCGGCAAGGGCGGGCAGAGCCATCGAGGTATCAGAATCAAGACCGCTGCGCTGCAAGAACCAAGAAAATAGACTTTTTTGCCTTTGCCTTTCTTGATTCTTGTCTCTTGGTTCCCATTTATATCGTGCTTATCTGGACGCTACACCCGAGGAAGAGCCACGAAGAATTCTATAGATTAACTTTTATTTTAAAGACTTCTGGATAGCAGTTATGAGATTATAAAAGACCAAAAAGCGTTTAGCACGCCTTCTACTTTGTGGGTCTATAATTTAATTTTGGAGTTTGAGAAAAGGCTATAAGATGAAGAATACGTCTGGGATAGAGCCAAACAGTATTTTGTATATCAAGTTCTACACACTACGAATCAAATTCACTAGGTATACACTGGTAAATTTGCTTAAAGCACTTAATAAAATAGGAAGGTGTATTAAAACCCACTTGATAAGCAATTTCCGAAACGCTAGCATCGGAAGCTTTTAAGAGTTGAGCCGCCAATTTTAAACGTTGCGCTCTAATAAACGCTGAAGTACTACTATCAAAAAGGGCTTTTAACTTACGGTGCAATTGAGTTCTCCCCATGTGCATGGCTTTTGCAAAAGCTTCGCTTGTAAATTCGGGGTTTGTGAGCTCTTCATCTAAAACAGATTTCAGTCGTTTTAAAAATTCCGCTTCGGTAGAAGTTATAGCGACATCAGGATCAATGTTTAAGTCCTTGCTATAGTGTTTTTGCAGTTGCTGTCTATTTTCAATTAATTTCTGAACCCTAAGTTTTAGCTTTTCACTACTAAAAGGTTTGGTGATATAAGCATCTGCTCCCGTTTTTAAGCCTTGAATTTCATGGGCCTCTCCTACTTTTGCAGTGAGCAAAATAATAGGAATATGACTGGTTAGCTCATTGTATTTAAGCCTGTTGCACAACTCAATCCCGTCTAGTTCTGGCATCATAATGTCACTCACAATCACATCTGGAATATGCTTTAAGGCTAGCTCCACGCCAATTTTCCCGTTGGCAGCTGTCAGGGTTTGGTGCGTGTTTTTAAATATGGAGGTCACAAAGTTTCTAATATCCTTGTCGTCTTCAACAATTAAAACTAAAGCCCGGTCCTGGTTCACTTTTTTAGAATGCTCCTCTATCCCACTGATTTCTTCTTTTGTTGTTTCAGATTTTATTTCCGAAGCTAAAAAAGCATCCTTTACAATTGGTAAAGTGACGGTAAACTGAATTTTATCGGTATCTAAATTGGTTACGATGATGCTACCTTTAGATAAATTCACCAATTCCCTGACCAGGGCCAACCCAACTCCTACACCTTCTGAAGCCATATTGTCTTGATAAAACCGCTGAAAAAGTTTACTGAAATTAGCTTTATTAGCCCCTTCGTGCTCATTGATTATAGACATCACCAAAACTCCGTCTTTTTCATTGGCATCAAAAATAACGTTACTGTGCTCTGGTGCATATTTTATGGCATTGGACAACAAATTAGAGGTCAATTTTTCTACCAAATCCCTATCGTACCAAGGGCAATCCATACCATTTATGTTGCGCTCAATCTGAATGTTTTTTTCGTTCGCCTTGTATTGAAAGGCTTCTACGATTTGTACAAATAACAGCTTTAAATTACCTTTTTGAACCTTGAGTTGCAATTGGCCAGCATCTATCAACGAAAGATCCAGCATCTGATTAACGAGATTGAGCAACCTGCTGGCATTCTGTTTAACCAAATTGAGTTCCTTTCTATCTTCAGCCTCGAGAGTCCTTTTTGACAATTGGTGATCTATAGGCCCCGAAATAAGCGTTAAAGGTGTACGAAACTCGTGCGAAATATTAGTGTAAAATTTAGTTTTAAAATCGTCCAGCTTTTGGAGACGCTCAGTTTCGGCATGTTCCAATTGCAATTGTGTTTTGACGTGCCATCTAAACTCCAGATATTTATAGATACTATATATCAATAACAGCAGTAAGAACACATAAATGACTTTCATGGTGTTCGTAAAATACCAGGGTTTTAAGACGCTGAAGTTATAAGTCGCAGGATCTTGATTCCAAAAGCCATCATAATTGCTGGAAATTACTTTAAAAGTGTAATCGTTTGGTGGTAAATTGGTATAATGTGCCACGGTGTTATTGGCGGCATCAATCCAATACCCATCGTGGTTTTCCAACATGTATTTATATTGGTTACGTTCTGGCTGTGAAAAATGCAGACCAGCGTAGGTAAAAGTCATCGTATTTTGATTGTGCTTATAATTTGTGTGCTTTTCTATAGCTTGCTCCTTATTGAACATCTCCACTTTTGAAATTACCGTTTTAGGTAGTTTTTCGTTCAAGGTCAGGGATTCTGGCTTAAACCAGTTCACACCATCAAGCCCTCCAAAATATAGAGTGCCATCGTCTGCTTTATAATAAGTGCCAGTGTTGAATTCAAAGGCCTGCAACCCACTATATTTTCCGTAGATTTCCAGTTTCAGTTTCCCATTGTGTAATTTAAACTCAAAAATACCTTTATTGGAACTCAACCATAAACTGTTGTGGCTTGCGGGTAAAATTCCGTAGATAACCAAATTCGGGAAACCGTCGTTCTTATTATATACTGAGACCGTTTGGGTTTTAGGGTCATAAGATTTTAAACCTTTACCATTGGTGCCAATCCACAGCAATCGACCGTCAAAATACAAGGATTTGATTTTATCTGGAATCGCATTAATTTTTTCAACCGTATCGGTTTTGCTGTCCAATTTAAAAAGTCCATCATCTTCGGTGCCAATCCAAAGGTCATCTTTACTGCCCTTTTCAACTGTTCTGATATTATTGGAACTTAAAACTGAGTTAGCCGAATTATACGATTTCAAAATCCCATTTTTTCTATGGAACAGCAGCAGTCCGCTATCTCGTGTGCAAAGCCAAACGCGATGTTCACTATGCGGGTATATTTTCCAAATGGTCTTATTTTTAAGCTCATCAAAATCAACAAAACTTTCTGGATCTTGCATAATTTGAAGTCCTTTGCCCTGGAAACCTATCCAAAGTTCGCCTTTTTCAACATACAGACTCATCACACGGTCGCTCGCTAATTTTGAATTGTTGACCGTATAGGTTTTATATAGCTCTATGGAAGGATGAATTGCAGTAAGCCCTTTGCCAGAAGTGCCAATCCACATCGTATTGGTATCATCTAAGATAATGGCACGCACAACATCTACCGAAACATTTTTAGGCACCTGATCATTGGTGATGAGATTAAATTTTTTGAGATGTTCATCATAATAACTCAAACCTGCACCATCGGTTCCCACCCAAATCGTGCCCGCAAAATCTTCATATAAACAGAGCACATCGTTATAGTGCAAAGCAAAAGGATCATTTTGATTTTCGGTAAAATGAGCTATTTGATTGGCTTCTATATTTAACACATAAAGTCCATTGCCATAAGTAGCGATCCACAGTCTTGCTTTATGATCTACCATAACATCTTGAATATTCAAGGCAGAAGGCAAGTCTGGATGTTCAAACCTCTGGAAAACAGTATCCTGTTTGCTTCGATAAAAAAGACTATTCTCGAAGCTGCCCATCCAAATCGTCTCATTCTTAGACAATGCCATAGCACTAAAATTCGTGAAATTATGCGCTACTTTTACTACTGAAATTCCATTCGCATCCATTTTAAAAAGTGCTTCGGAAGTAGCGATGTATATCTCGTCTTTAGATTCCAAAAAATCATAAATAGAAACCTCTTTCAGTTCATTTTCAAACAAACGGATGGTATCCTTAGTAACTGCATCTATTTTATACAGTCCCTTACCAAAAGTACCAATATAATGGTCCTTTTTATGGTCCTGAAATATCACACTCACGTCCTTGATGTTCTTGACTTTTGAAAAGGTTTCGGTTTGCGTATTGAATTTTTCTAAAATGCCGGAGTTGCTCACAATCCATAGTTGACCATCTCGATCTATAATGGTTTTGCCCAGTTTACTATAACCTGGTCTCGTCACATCTTCAAATTGTTTATTGAAAAAGATAAACTGCTTTCCGTCGTATTTATTAAGACCATCTTGGGTAGCAAACCATAAATAACCAGTGGAGTCCTGGGCAATGCTCACCACACTGTTCTGTGACAAGCCTTGTTGTACCGACAAGCTTCTAAACGAGATTTCATCGCTTCCCTGAGCCATCAATATAAACGGAAATGAACGTCTATACAACTATAGGAATGTTTGTTATAAAGAGAGTGATCGATTGCGCTTTTCGTCAGATAATAAAATGTCCTTTCGTTGGTATGATGAAGGTTGTACTATACAAGAGTATCTAATTGGACGATACAATGTGCAGAATAATATTTTAAAAGTCAATTTGGAAGACATTAGTCCACATCAAGATAGTCCATTTCCACCTATTACGGAATACAGAATAGTTCAAATTAATTCTACTACTTTGAAACTTGAGGAGATTCCTGCTGATTATAGGCGTAATCGGGATGAAGTAAAACCTGGCGATGAGTCTTTGGTTTTTGTTTTTATGAAGCTCGATTGAGTTGATTATAAATTTAATCTCGTTTATGATCACAAGCAATCGGATGAAAAACTTACTTTAAAATCAACATAACTTATATTCCTTGCTTTAAAACCCCTTTGACCAAATCGCCCATTTTTTCCAGCCTTTGTGGGATTTGGATAAACGGCAATGTCTTTACTTGAAATGGAAACAATAAAATTGGCGTTTTATTTTAAGTTTTAATGTTGCAACATATTTATTATCACTTTTGTTCCAGATGGGTCACCGTCCTTATCTATTTTATCAATTATTTTATAATTTATTTTTTCCGTATAACTTTGATTAAACAGTTCTATCCGCTCTTTGATGATTTGCATGCCCATGCTTTTGTGAGGTTTTTGTATGCTTTTCTTTGCGGTTTTATTTCTGCCTACCCCATTGTCTTCAATAACGATTTGTAAGTTTTTTGAATCGGGTATTATTTTTATAAGAAGGAGTTTTTTATCAGATTTACTGGGCAATAAGCCATGCCAAATGGCATTTTCTATAAAAGGTTGCAACAACAATGGAGGTATAACCGCTTCATTAATTTTGGGAATGTCATCCCCTTTTACATCAAACGTAAAACCATCTTCAAACCTGTTTTCTTCCAGCATCAGGTAATAATTGGTTAGTTTAAGTTCTTCCTGTAGCGAAATGACATATTCCTTGGATGTTTCCAACACCATTCTTGTATAGCGACTGAATATCTTGAGATATTTTATGGCTTTTAAGTTCTGTTCACTCTGGATAAGATAGGTGATGGCGTTAAGGCTATTAAACAAAAAATGGGGGTTTACCCGTAGCCGTGATACCAAGATTTCAGATTGAGCTAAATTGCGCTCAAAAATAGCATTCATTTTTTCTTTTTCGGTTTTTTGGATGCGGGCAATAGCCTTTTTCTTGGTGCGATAATTCCTGTATTGCATTAAAAGAATTATAAGCAACATTACAAAGCCCACAGCCAAAAGAACCATAGTTATCCTGCGCCGTTCAGATTGTTGTTCTTGGCTCTGCATCGCCGTTAGTTGTAGGGCTTTGTCCTTTTCCAATAATTGAATTTGATTCTCTTTCTTCTCGAGATTATACTTCCTTGTGAGAGCTTCTATTCTAATATTTTGGTCGGTAAGCTTAATGCTGTCTTCAAAGGCTTCAGACTGCTTATAATAGTACAAAGCTTGTTTATAATTACTTCTGTTTTCTGAAATTTGAAACAGTTTCATAGAGGTTATGCGAACAAATTCATTTTGCTGAAGTTCTTTTGCTAAGGCGAGGGATTCCAAAAAATAATCTTCTGCTTGCTTAAAATTGTTTTGCTCAATCTCAATATTCCCTAAGCTGATTAGGATTTCTGATAGTTTGTGCCGGTTATTTAAAGAATTAAAACGACCATAAGCATTTTCAAAATAAGACGCAGCTTTCTCTAAATTTTCACCTTCCTTCGAGTAAGCGAGCCCCATAAATTGATAGGTAATGGCCAGCCCAAACTCATCTTCTATTTTTTTATTGAGCTGAAGTAATTCATCCAAATAGTCGCGTGCAGTATTGTATTCTTCCCTGTTGATGTAGTAATCACTTATGGAAAGGTAGTTAATCGCCATTCCCAAAGTATTCCCACGTGTTTTTTCAGTCTCCAGGGCACGTTCAAAATATTGTAAGGCTTCATCTTCACGCCCGGGAATATTGCCAAGCGCATTTCCAATTCCATTACTCGAAATCGAAATATTCCTGAGGTCGTTCTCCTTTTCGGCAATCTTCAAAGCCTTCATAAAATAAGAAACAGACGTCGCATACTTTTGACGGTATCTGGCTGCCACTCCCGCGTTATTTGCAAACCTCATTTTATAATAGGGCTTTACCTTTTTATTTTCCACAAGATCAAAAGCTTTGACGTGTAGATCCAACCCCTGCTCATAATGTTGATGAAACCGATAAAGAAGTCCAAAATTATCTAAGGCTGTGGCATATAAAAGCGTGTCTTTAAATTGGAGTGCTCGTTCAACGGCATCTTCAGCGTAAGCATATTCTTTCTTTTCACTATGCTGTTTTCTATGGATCTCCCTTGAGAGTTCAATTTCATGTATTATCTTTAGCGAGTCATTGGTTTCTTGATTGTACAATGACCTAATACTGTCAAGACGCGATTTTGACTGGGCGGTGCACCCTGAAAACTTTAGTAGAAAGAAACATAACAGCGAGCCTAGCAGAAGTCCGAAAAATTTACTTTCTGAACGATGTGAGATAAAAGTAAAATTCAAATTAATTGGATTAAGTGATTTTATGTTTAGAGCTAAAAAAAGAATTAACTTTCACTACGTATTTACCGTTTTACAACTAAATTGGCACGTTTAATATATCTTATTTTGATATGTAAAGTGATAGCATATAAAATTTCGGTTTAACCGAATTATTTTTAAAGTTAACTTTTATTTAGGAAACATTAAAAGAAAACCAAACAAAACCGGTATTTGCATTTTGCACCTCAAGCTTCAAATGTTTTGATTTAGTGACGTTTAAATCAGAATGCAAATTCAATTTCGGTGCCCGTAGGTTGTTCTTTTTTATTTTTCAAATCATTGATTTTAAAGAAATAATTAAATCCATATTTTTGGTTGAAATGATTGAGCCGCTCTTGATTTAATTTCAGACCAATCGATTTCTTTTGAAAAGACTTTCTCCCAATATTTTCTTTTGATTTTTCGCGACCAATACCATTGTCGCGAATTTTTAGAACCACCGTGTCTTTAACTTTCGATAAAATTAGATCGATACACTTTTTACCTTTGATCAACATCAGGCCGTGCCAGATAGCGTTCTCTATAAACGGTTGCAGGATCATTGGCGGAAGCGCTATATTATTGAGATTGATGTTTTCTGGATTTTTAATTTTTAAGTTTATTTTTTCTTCAAACCGAATATTCTCAATACTCACATATAGTTCTAAAACGTTTAATTCTTCTTCTAAGCTTATTTTTTCTACGCGGCTGCTTTCAAGAATGTTACGAATAAGCTTTGAAAACTTGTTAAGATAATACACTGCTTTCTCCTTTTCATTATCAATCAAAAACACCTTAATCGAGTTGAGGGCATTAAAAATAAAGTGGGGATTCATCTGGCTTTGTAGAGAAACTAAATGAAGCTGGTGGATCTCCTCTTCAAATTTAGATTTAAGACGTGCAATCCTTTCTTCTTCAGCCTTGGTCATCATGGCTAAGTTTTCAATTTCTTTTTCTTTCAATTTTTCTTCCAGGATTTCGTTTTGTCTTTCTTTGATCTGTTCGTTTTCTAAAGATTTTTGGATTAGGGCATTGTTGATTTGCTTGACCTTGTAGGCCAAACCAAGTGAGAATATAAACTGTTCAACAAAAATGCCAGCATAGAAGAGCATGAACGGCTTTATATTGAAAAATCGCCATCCCATGATAGGGAAGAAAAGCGCGATCATCGCTAAAATAATGAAAATGCTTCCGCCAGCAATAAAGAAATATTTCAATTTTCCTGGAAGTGAGAAAGCTTTAAAAAGAGTGTAAACCCCAAACAAAAATAGAATGGGCACAAATACATAAATGTAAAAATTGTCAAACAGCTCAGGATTTTCTGTAAACATGGCGTAAACAAAAACCAGAGTACCGATTACGAAAGCTATGCCGACAATCTTAATGATGAACCGGTAAAATGCATAGAGGTGTTTTCTGACATCCAAAAAATAAAGAAAGAAAAGAAAATAGGAACAATTATAGATTACCTGAGAATACCAGCGAAGAGATTCAAAGGGTGTCTTAAAAAGCTCGTCGCGCCAAGCCAAATCGTAAGGACTAATAAGAACAAAGTAAAATAACAAGAAAAATGTATAGACCCCGTAGAATAAGAAGCTTTTCTCTTTAGAGTTGTATCCAATAATTAGACTAATAATGCAGAGAATGGTTAAGGCAGTTACCATCAATTGCCAAAGGAAAAGCGTAGGCACAAATGTCATGAAGAATTAAATTTTAGAGGTGATTAGATGATTACATAATTTTAATGGTATTGTTTTTTTTATAACGGGGATTTAGTAACGCAGTAATTGATTTTAATTCGAGGCTTCTCAAATCTCAATAAGAACAAGCTTGATTTACACCGCGGTTTCGACAGTGCTAAACCTGGCAACGCCGAATTCTATCATTTATTAGTACGTAAGTGACAGTTTACTTACATTAAATTTTATCTAAAAATTCAGATTTTCTGTTACGGGAGACTGGAATTTTTTTTTGATTATCAAGAATCACATAACCATCTGTTTTTAAGTATTCACTTACCTTTTTCAGGTTGATGACGTAACTGTTGTGTACCCTAAAAAAATCATCATCAGGTAAAATTGAATTTATCTCTTTTAATTTTTTTGAAATGAATAATGATTTTTTATCTGCTAAATGAATTTTGCAGTAGTTGCCATCGCTCTCGCAAAATTCAATATTTTCAGTATCTATAAAAACCAATTTGCCCTCAACGGGAATGGCGATGCGGTTGTTATTGTGAGATCGCAAACGTTCCTCTAAAGCATCATAAGTTCGCGCATTTTTTTTATCGGCTTTAAGTTTTTCAATTGTGCTAACTAAATCATCAGAATCAATTGGTTTTAATAAATAATCCATGGCGTTTTCCTTTATGGCTTTTACGGCATATTGGTTATAAGCCGTTACAAAGACCACACAAAACTTACGTTTTTTAAAATGGTCTAAAAGTTGAAATCCGTCCATTTCCGGCATTTCAACATCCAGGAACACACAATCTGGGTCGTTGCGCTTCAAATAAGAAATGGCTTCATTTGGATCGGTAAAAGTTTTCAAAACTTCTACACCTTCACAAAAATTAGCGATTTCCCATTCCAGGCTTCTGATGGCTTTAGGCTCATCATCTATCAAAATGATTTTTAATATTGACATAGAGTGTAATAAATAGTGTCCTAAAGTTACTTAAAAAAATAGGTTGACAATGCGAGAATTGTATAGCTGGTATAAAAAACTTTGTATTTGGCTTAAATCCATTGCTTTTTGGCGAACACGCAAATAGGTTAAAATTAGGGAATACCAATTATCTTCAAAATCATACCTGTTATAAAGTGTTTAGCTCCAAACATACATTGTCTCATTGAATTTTAAGTATTTATACCAATATTTATCTAAACAGAAAAATTATGGAACAACAAACAAACAAATCTAATATGCATTCAGAAGAAGCCACCAATAATATGAATATGGAACTTACTACTGAAGAAAAAAATATTGCGATTATCGCCTATATCACAGTGATAGGTCTGATTATCGCTTTTATAATGAACAGTGACAAAAAAGCAGTCTTTTCAACCTACCACATCAAACAATCCTTGGGATTAGCCGCTACTGGATTAGCTTTATTTGTGGTTGGAATGGTACCAATCCTGGGTTGGTTAATTAGTTTCTTCGGGTCGTTAGGACTGCTTTATTTATGGATTATGGGCTTGGTCAACGCCATCAATGGCAAACAAAAACCCGTGCCATGGCTAGGTGAAAAATATGAAGAATGGTTCAAGAATATTTAAAATCAGTAATGAACAACATAGTATCCATAACCAATTATTTATGGGTTCACAATTATATTTTAAATTAAAAAGAATGAAATTACTACACACCCCCCTATTACTTTTATTATTGGTCATAGCATCATGTTCTAGTGATGATGAAGGAACCGATCCTACAATTCCCGAAACAACAACCTATCAAGTTTCTATAAGCGCTTCCCCAAGTAATGGCGGAACCGTCTCACCGGAAAGTGGAAAACATGAAAAGGGTAACGAGGTAGATATTACCGCCACTCCGGCTGACGGCTGGGAGTTTAAAAATTGGAACGGGGATTATGAGGGGATCAGCCCTTCGGCTACCATCACCATTGATGAAGCTAAAAACATTACAGCCAATTTTTCAAAAGTAGAAGAGATAACCTATGCTTTAACAGTGACTATTGATGGCGAGGGAATGGTTGTAGATGAGCAGGGCGATCAGGTGCCCGATGGAGAATATGGATCTGGAACAGTGTTACAGCTCACGGCCGAGGCTAAGGATAACTGGGAGTTTGATGAGTGGCAGGGGGATATTACTGGCACCGAAAATCCCGTTGAAATTACGATAGATGAGGTTAAAGGCGTAACGGCTGTGTTTGAAAAAAGTAAAGCGCTGTTTTATTTGGCAGAGAATGGCGTAACTGTAAAAGCTCCGAACGCTGCAGTGGGAGAAACCGGTATTGTAAATGGTATTATCTATACTAAACGTTCTGTGGACCAAATTACTACGGGCAATGCGGAGACCACCTGCACGAGTGGCATAACAACTATGTTAGACATGTTCAAAGATGCCGATACCTTTAACGGAGATATCAGCCATTGGGATGTGAGTAACGTAACAAGTATGTTCCGTATGTTTAAAAACGCCAAATTGTTTAATGGAGATATCAGCAACTGGGATGTGAGCAACGTAATAGATATGTACAGTATATTTTACAATGCCAATAACTTTAACGGGGATATAAGCAATTGGGATGTAAGCAGCGTAACAAGCACCTCCAGTATGTTTTTCGATGCCAGTAACTTTAACGGAGATATAAGTAGCTGGGATGTGAGCAGCGTAACGACTATGCGATTCATGTTTCAGGGCGCTACCTTGTTTAACGGGGACATAGGTAACTGGGATGTGAGCAGCGTGACGAGGACCTCCAGTATGTTTTTCGATGCCAGCAACTTTAACGGGGATATAAGCAATTGGGATGTGACCAATGTAACAAATATGAAAAGCATGTTTGCTAATGCCGAAAATTTTAACGGGGGTATAAACAGCTGGGACGTCCATAATGTAACGGATATGCAAACTATGTTTAGCGGAGCCAGCAGTTTCAACAATGACATTGCCAACTGGGACGTAAGCAGCGTAACGGAAATGGATTATATGTTTAACAATGCAACCATCTTTAATCAGGACCTCAGCAGCTGGTGTGTGACAAATATTGACACTAAACCTAATTATTTTGCAAACGGCAGTGCTTTAAGCGGTGGCAATGAACCAGACTGGGGTAACTGCCCGTAAAACTAACAAAAGTTATGTGGCGCATCTGTGGATGCGTCCATAAAAAAGCAGTTAAACTGAAAAAACTTTAAAATACATGAAAACATTATCACTTTATTTCAAACCCCTAATACTTCTACTCATGCTGGGCGTCGCCTTTAGCAGTTGTAGTACCGATGACGGCCCTCAAGCAGAACCCGAAATCATAACCCATCAAGTGTCCATAACCGCCTCCCCAAGTAATGGCGGAACCGTCTCACCGGAAAGTGGAGAACAGGACAATGGTACAGAGGTAGATATTACCGCCACGCCGGCTGACGGCTGGGAGTTTAAGAATTGGAACGGGGATTATGAGGGGATTAGCCCTTCGGCTACCATCACCATTGATGAAGCTAAAAACATAACAGCCAATTTTTCAAAGGAAGAAGAGATAACCTATGCTTTAACAGTGACTATTGATGGCGAGGGAACGGTTGTAGATGAGCAGGGCGATCAGGTGCCCGATGGAAATTATGGCGCCGGAACAACGGTCCAGCTCAGGGCAAGGGCTAATGATAACTGGGAATTTAAAGAGTGGCACGGGGATGTAACTGGCACCGAAAACCCCGTTGAAATTACTATAGATGAGGCTAAAGATGTAACGGCTGTGTTTGTAGAACAAAGTAAAAACCTTTTTTATCTGGCAGATAATGGAGTAACCATAAAAGGTCCGGAAGCTGCTGTGGGAGAATCGGGTGTTGTAAATGGGATTACTTACACCAAACGTTCTGCCGAACAGATTACCACCGGCAATGCTGAGACCACCTGCACCAGTGGCATAACGAATATGAGTTATTTATTTTTAAATGTTAGTGCCTTTAACGAAGATATAAGTAGCTGGGATGTGAGCAGTGTAACCGATATGAGTAAGATGTTTGTTCAGGCTCGTGCTTTTAATGGAGTCCTAAATAACTGGGACGTAAGCAACGTAACAGATATGAGCAATATGTTTGGGGGAGCATCTTCTTTTAATAAGGATCTCAGCAGTTGGGATGTAAGTAGCGTAACAAATATGAGTGAAATGTTTAGTAATGCTGAGTCCTTTAACAGTGATATAGGCGATTGGGAAGTAAGCAATGTAACAAATATGGCGAGAATGTTTCAGCAGGCTCTTATTTTTAATGGAGACCTAAATAACTGGGACGTGAGTAGCGTCACGGATATGAGTCATATGTTTAAAATAGCTGAGACTTTTAACCAAGATCTGAACAATTGGAATATTAGTAGTGTAACGAATATGGGTTCTATGTTTTGGGGAGCTTTATCTTTTAACCAAAATCTGGATAACTGGGATGTAAGCAACGTAGAAAGTATGGCCGCAATGTTTCGGCATGCTGTGGATTTTAATGGCAATATAGGTAGCTGGGATGTAAGTAGCGTAACGGATATGACATCTATGTTTTGGAAGGCTGGCATTTTTGATGGAGATATAAGCGATTGGGATGTAAGCAACGTATCGGATATGTCTACCATGTTGTTTAAAGCAAGTTCCTTTAACAGGGATCTGAGCGATTGGTGTGTTTCTCTTATTGATACTAGATATCAGCACGGCTCTTTCGCAGTCGGCAGCCAGATCATTCATGAGCCGATTTGGGGTACCTGTCCAGGAAACTAACGTAAAACTATTAAAGTTCAGAAAAAATAAATAATTAAAAAATGCTCATTATTATCCCGGATGCGGGCCGGGAGCTTTACGATTTTAATTTAAAACCATGAAGATGATACAACCAATACGAAAAAGACTACTGTTCATGCTGCTCATTAGCGCTGCCTTTATCAGTTGTAATAATAAAAATGAAGCATCAGATAATGATACAAAAAAGAAGGTAGCTGATGATACAAAAGAGAAGGTAACTGATGCAGACCACACCTTTGATATAAGGTTGGTAAAGGGATCTGAAATTATCGAATATTCGGAGATTATACCTAGTAAAGAAGGAGGTGCGCTATACANCGACCAAAANGCACCACGAGGTGAACAAGGAGATCGAGACCGTACTATTCTAATGATTATAGGGGAGGATTACAACAATGGCGAAGCCGGTATTTATGGCAACTTTAGAGTGGATGAAAATTGGAAACCTTTAACCCATATTAAAAATGGAGACAAAAAAGTGTCTTTTTTAACGATAAGGCCTGAAGCAGAAGGCGATACGTATCAAGCCATTTCTGGCACCTTGAATTTTT